>Ga0164295_10004166_pt1 | contig 11508 bp, 20 predicted proteins | sample GEODES006metaG_FD_111798 | JGI IMG/M metagenome (GOLD analysis project Ga0164295, IMG submission 111798) | Oligotrophic lake water microbial communities from Sparkling Lake, Wisconsin, USA - GEODES006 metaG | ecosystem: Environmental > Aquatic > Freshwater > Lake | place: USA: Sparkling Lake...
ATTGCCCGCAGGATCTCTAAGCCAAGCAATGTAAATAGTGCCAGCGACGCCCTCTCGATAGCCAGGGTCACCCTCACAGGAAGTTCCGCCATGAGCAACGCCAATAGCGTGGAATGCATCTACATCAGCTATGGTTTTAGCGCTAAAGCCGATTGTGCCGCCATTTGCATGGGTAGCTTCATTACCATCAATTGGTTTGGTAATTGCGAATACTCCACCAGGGCCGCGATAAAAATATTTATTATGGCTAAAGCTCCCAGCTTTAATACCCAAAGCTCCTAGAGCAGCGTCATAGAAACCCCTTGAAACTTCTAAATCATTTGCACCCAGCATGATGTGACTAAACATTGTTCTTCCTATTTATAGAGCTTATTAATGAAACGATACCGCCAATCTACTTTAACAGTTCATTGGGGGATGAGCGCATTACCGTAATGCTAATAAATTGCTTTTCATAATGGCGATTACGCCGAGACTTTTTCGCAAGGGAGCACTGCCCTCTACGCTTATCAGAAACAATATCACTCAGTTGACTTAGATCATCTAGGTCTTGAATTTGATTTGGTGAGTTACGACGAGGCATATTAAGAAGCTGAGGTTTTCATTAATTTTTTAATTTATTAAAAACACCTAGCCAATACAACCGCTGCTGCCGATCCTTTACCCACCAAAGAACACCAGATCTTTAAAACCAAGGGAATAGACGCCGAGGCTTTCAATCTTGCTTCGTTTTTATGATCAATTTCATCGGCTTGGCAGCGTATCAATAGCTTCAGCAATTCATCATGACCACCATTTTTTTGCAGATAGTCAATCTGTTGTTGATAGTGCTTCTCTACAAACGTTTCCACTGCGGCAATCGTTGCATACACAGCTTTTCTACCGAATAATGCAGGTAGCGCCCCAGTCAACCATCCCGCTAAGCGCCATGGCCCAAGCAAATGACTCCGGTCTTTTTTCTCTAATACGAGTTCTATTAACTGTAAATGCTCAGTCTCAGTCTCACCATGATGCTTGGCAAAATGAATGAGCTCGGTATCTTTACGGTATTTTGCAACCGCAATAATTCCTTTATAGATATAGACAGCCCCTGTTTCGCCAGCATGGTCTGAGCGCAGCTCTCGCTCTAAGTAAGCTTCATATGCAGGTTGAGTAAGGTCGATAGCATTACTCATCGTAAAACTGTCTAACTTTTTGAATAAATATCATGTTGTCAATTTTCAACAATAGTTGCTCAAGTCAAAGATTGAGTTGGGTCCTAGTTTTTCTGCTTTTTGCATCTCTGCCTTAGTAATTAAAACACTTTGCGTATCTCAATTTTTCTTTTCTGGAATTTCTTTTATTAGATATTTCTGTGCATCCCATGCTGGTAAGTTTTGAATATGAAGCGGTCTAGTTTTGACGTTCTGTGCCGACGATATTGCAGTAAAAAACAAGTCGCTCGTAGGCGACTTGAGGACCCATAAGGACTAAGAGAAATATTGATTCTCCATCCATTAGGGTTTTCACGTATAAAACTACTAATAAGAGGGTTTTTGCGGCTCTGCACTATAAATAAATCAAGCGCATACTAATTAAGTATTAACCCTAGTACATCTTCATAAAGGAGCTTTAAATGACACAATTCAAACAATTTCTTAATAACTTGACCGTAGTTTTAATTGATACTCGCAAAGCTTACGTCAAGCGTCATTTGAACCATCTTTTGGGGTCATGAGTTTCGTTTAACTAAACGTCACATGAAATTAACTGTCTTTCGCTATAAAGTTTGGGATCATCAAGATGATAACCAGGCTCAAATACCTCCCTTTTATGCTATTCGAGAATACATTGAAAAGCTAGAAGGAGCATCTGTCATTGAAGAAGATTACTTAGAGGTAGATGAGTCAGATCTTGATGTTGATGGAAGAATATCTAGTAATTAGATTTAAAAAGGAAAAGTGAATATGTCAATATTTCGAACTGGTCTGTCGTTAGTATTTTTGTTGCTTATGGCTAACCAGTCATTTGCCCAGGCAATTTCTAAAGACTATCAAAAACATTGTGCTCGCGAACAGGTGACAGAGCACAAAGGCATTAAAGGCAAAGCTCTGACTGAGGAAGACTTTACAGCTTATTGCGGTTGCCAAGCCGACTTCATTTCTAAAAATGCCTCAAATCGACAGGTCAATGAATTAGTCATGAATCCAAAAGCAAAGCCTGAATGGCTTAAGGCTATAGAGTTAAAAGCATTGAAGGCTTGTATTACAGATCCTAAAATGACTACATAGTTTTTCTATGTATCAATACTCAATCAGCATTATTTAAATCGACGCCATAGTCAAATAGATGGATAACTTTGGTCCTGTTATTTTGATTGAAGTAGTGCTGGTCTTTGGAGGAGTTTTGCTATTTGCATGGTGGCAATTGCGTGACCTTAAAAAGGAGCGAGAAAAAGACCAAAAGAAGCAAGAGCAAAATAAAGAGTAGGACTGGCAAGAAGATAAATGAAGATTATGAGGATTGTTAGCTTATTGACATTATTGCTTGTTGCTAATCTCACGTTGGCACAGCAGGCTACTCCGCCAGGCTATATTTCAATCCCAGCCAGCGTTGATGGCATCGGCAAGCGCTATATGGATCGTGAAATTTCAGGGGTCATGGGCTGGCAAGGTGCTACATGGCTTGAACGAGGGACGCGGGAGCGTGAAGAACGTACGGATTTGTTGCTAGATGCATTAGCTTTGCAACCAGGCATGGTTGTTGCTGACATTGGCGCTGGGACCGGCTACCTATCCCGTCGCATGGCTCCGCTGGTGATGCCAGGTGGAAAAATCATCGCACTGGATTTACAGCCTGAAATGGTGAATATTCTTCAGACCGGCGTGAAACGTTCAGGGTTTACGCAGATCGAAGTAAAGCTGGGTACAGCCAACGATATTAAATTACCTAAAAACTCAATCGATATGGCCATTATGGTGGACGTATACCATGAACTAGCCTACCCTTATGAGGTAATGACAAGTATCATGCAGGCTCTCAAACCCAAAGGTCTCATCGTCTTTGTGGAATACAAAGCAGAAGATGCGCGCGTACCAATCAAGACCCTACATAAAATGAGTGAGGCGCAAATTAAGCGGGAAGCAGGTGTTTTTGCCTTGGAATGGGAGCGGACTGTGAGCACACTGCCATGGCAACATGTTGTGATGTTTCGTAAACGAGATTAGCCCTGGGATATTAAGCTGACGAATATTGCTCTTACTGGTCTTGGGACGGCCTTACCTAAACATCGCCTCTCTCAAACTGATGCGTTTGCCGCGATGCGCGATCAATTTCAAGGGCGCTTTTCTGAGTTTGACCGCCTAGCACCTGTGTTTGAAAATGCTGGTATCGAAAACAGAGCTATTGCAATGCCGCTTGATTGGTATCTTGAGCCACGGGGATTAAAAGAGCGTAATGCTATCTATCTGAATGTTGCAAATCAATTATTTGTTGAGGCTACTCGAATTGCACTAGCTGCAGCAAAGATCAGTGCAGCTGATGTAGACACCATTGTTACCATCAGCTCCAGTGGTATAGCTACACCCACCTTAGAGGCTCGGGCATTAATAGAGCTTGGCTTTCGACCAGATATTTTGCGTGTACCTGTGTTTGGCTTGGGATGTGCTGGTGGCATCAGTGGATTGTCGCTTGGAGTTCAATTAGCACGAGCCAAGCCAGGCTCTGTTGTTTTGCTCGTTGTAGTCGAACTATGCTCACTGTGGTTTCATCAAGATACCTTAACAAAAGCCAACATAGTGGCTTCGGCCCTCTTTGGAGATGGTGCTGCTGCTGTGGTGCTCTCCACGGCGGGTGCGAATGATCGAAATAGTGTGGGCACTGGCGTACAGTATACGTGGCCATCGACATTACAAATTATGGGCTGGGACGTCAATGACAGTGGATTAGAGGTTATCTTTGATCGTGATATTCCGCCGTTTATTCGGAGGCAAATTGCCCCCGTCATGGCTGATTTTCTGAAACGCTTAAACCTTACCCGTGATGGAATCGTACGCTTTGGATTTCATCCGGGCGGCATAAAAGTCCTCGAGGCACTGGAGTCGGCGCTCGAGATGAAATCGGGATCCCTCGATATAGAGCGAAGCGTTCTCAGGGATCATGGCAATATGTCGGCCCCTACTGTGCTATTTGTTTTAAAACGTCTACTTGAAAACGCTAATCCCGGCATCTATGTCATGTCGGCCCTTGGCCCCGGCTTCACAGCCGCCGCCATTTCAGTGACAGTGCAAAATTGAGAGAATTATCTTGATACTCGCTATCTTCATTTTGTTTTTGGTAACAGCACAACGTATAGCTGAGTTAATTCTGGCAAAGCACAATACAAAACGTCTGCTTGCACGCGGGGGTATTGAAAAGTCACCGAAGCATTATGTCTTTATCGTTTTCATTCATGCCGCTTGGTTGGCCTTACTTTGGATTGATGTCGGCGATGCGCGCATCTCCTTCGGGTGGCTTGCACTCTTTATTTTGCTGCAATTTTTACGTGTTTGGGTTATCGCAACGCTCGGTGAGCGCTGGACGACCCGCATTATTGTTGTACCTGGTGAGGCGCGCGTGCTACGCGGCCCATATCGTTTCCTTGCTCACCCAAATTACGTGATTGTGGCAGCCGAGATAATTGCCCTTCCAATGGCCCTCGGACTCCCGTGGATTGCATTGGTATTCACAATACTCAATGCTGCAGTACTTTGGGTTCGTATTCGCGCTGAAGAGAAAGCATTGGATGAGGCCGAATCCTAGCAAAAAGAGAAAACAAGTTTGAAAAAATGGGTATCACACTGTCGGGCTAAGCCGGCGCTAAATGGCTAGCATCAAAACCGTATTGCCCCGCTCCGAGTTAGCTCTATGTTCTGCCAGCAGATCCATATGAACTAACATGAAATTTGGCCTGCCCAGCACGATTCAAACGTGCGACCTAGGCCTTCAAACTCATGCCCAGACTTGCCTTACTATAGAAGTGGTTGGATAAAAGCAAACCACCCCCCAATTATCAATAGAACTAAGCTAACTAAATAAATACCTAAAGAAACTTTACGGGTTCGCAGACATGCTTGCCTTAGTTTGGGATCTATTGGACATGGAGCGTAACGATTACGCCACTGTACGATACCGCCGATCACCATCAAGAAAGTACTCATTAAAAAAATGATCTCTTTGTTTTCGCTTACCCAAACAATCTGAGGAAATACCGCAACCAGTGAAGCTAGAGCTGCACCCGCCCCCAAGCTAACAAGTAATGCAGGTATGGCACAGCAGATTAAGGTGCTAGAACTAGCAAAGAGGGTCAGCAATGAGCTAAAGAATGGTGTTTTAGCATCATGCAAACTATTGCCACTCATTTTTTGCCCTTCATCTGCTCTTTAAATTGAGCAACCGTCTGTGGAATAGTTTCAATGCTAACAACGTCATAACCAGAATCAGTGATTTCCTCTTTGATCAACTTTTCATTGAGCGTTTTACCTTCCTTTGCCTCAACTATGACAACCTTGTTTTTCAAATCAACTAATACTGCCTTAGTTTCATCGAGTTTCAAGAGACTCTTTTCAATTCCTTGTGCACAAAAAGAGCAAACCATACCATTTACGGTAACCTTCGTACTTGCTACAGCTACTTGACTCAAGCCTAATAAAGCAATTGCGAATATGAGATTAATCAGTTTCATGTTTTTCATCCTAATAGTTGTACATAAAGTTAAAACGGAGTTGTCCAGATAAATTAGCACCCGCCTCCACAAAATACCGATTATGAATAACGCGCAGCATTGGAGTGAACTCATACTGATTTGATACAAACGTCATTCGCCTTGCCTCAATTACTATCCAAGGCTGAGGCTGGTCATAGTCCACCTCATAAAATGAAGCCCCCAAACGTGCTGTAGTGATATTACTAGTGGCCCCTTGCGCTGCATAAACTCTTGCAGATGCCATGGAGTAAAAACGAGTGGTTTCATAATCGACCTGAAGCCCGGGTGAAGCCATTGCCTTTGATCCTCCAAACGTATTCCCAGTGATTGAGCCTAAGCCACCAATAAACCAAATATTAGCCTGTGCATTGGGTAGGTTCCAGCGGGCTACTTTGCGGGTGTAAACCGCTTCTAAATTTTGCTGCTTCGATACTGAGTCGTCTGTTTGCATTGCGCTAACTGAAACCCCGAGCGCATCATTTGCCGTAGTGGAGTAATTAACTGATAGCTCTTGATAGGTTTTATTAAAGTCACCCATCACCATCCAGCTATTTTTATAGCCTAAAGGAGCAGCGTTTAGCTGTGTCACGAATCCCATCGTCACAAAAAATACAAACCTAAAGAATAAAGTCCGTTTCATTTCAGCTTTTCAATGGCAGTGATATCCAGAGTGCCATCCACCACCTTGATTTGAAATCGCACCTTATCACCCGGACGATATCCTTCTAGATTCAACTCTTTTGGTGTACCAAAAGGCATGGTCATTGCATGCATTTTGATGCTGGCGATATATTCATGCTTGAGCACAATTCGATCGCGGGAGGGATCGATTCTGACAATCTCGCCTTTTACCCATTCTGGGTTTGCAATAGCATAAGACGATATCAAATAAGTTAAAACAATAATAATTTTTTTCACAAAACTCTCCAAAGAAGGTGAAGCCCAAATTTTGGGCGGACTAATCCTAGGGAGTTAAGGAATGGGTGGCTTACTTAGCGCTGGCGTGTCGTAACTAGCAAAACTTATATTGCCAATATTTGATATTAGTGAATAAGAAATATGACTAATAAGAAATTGATATGAATAAGGGGCAAAAGCCATACATAATACGCAGGAATTGCAACTACTTTCTTGGGATTGATTTTGTGACACGGAGTCATCTGCAGTCGATACTTTTAAGTCTTGATGGCAAGAGTGGGCAGATTTTTGAGTTTCAACTCCAGCTACTGTAGATTGATATTTGAATGGCATATCCGATACCGCCCATGCTTGAATCGGCAAAGTTAGGATTAGAAAGATGAGTGCCAGTTTTTTCAACATCAGTAAATCTTAATACTTTTTTTGTTAATTTGCCGCCAATCACAAAGTCGATACTTAGAGGCCATTACTTGATATTTTGTTATTTAAAAGACATTACCAACACAATGGTTCAAATTTCTTAGCGTTTTAGTCCGGTAAGCTATAAAGCAAACGATGCAATGGACTTTTACATCCCTGTTGATGCGCTAAGCCATTGTTTTATATAGGATTATTGGTCAGCCCAACACGATTTGAAGGTGTGACCTGGTTTATGGCTTTTGCGCCTTATAAATAAAGTCTTCAAAATGCAACTTTTTACAAACTTGGTTAAAACGATCAAATAAGTCGCCCCTACTCAAACCACCTAAATTAAGAACAGCGTAGCGGTAGCTACCCAACCACTTTATTTCGCGATCCAAGCTAGATCCTTTCTTGTAATACAGCATCATTTTGGCATCGGGATAGGGGGCGAGGGCATGTGCTAGTTCTGCTTTACTTGGGATGCGTTGCTTCAATGGCTTTCGAAATCGTCTAAATATAAAACTAGCCGCTGATCTAAATCGGCCTTCGCCGTGAACTGACTCAGGTACTTCACCCACTGCCAAACTAAACAGCATGCCATAAGGCCGACATCCATCTACTCGCTCATACAAATTAGCCAGCTGCGAAGCCATACGGGGGTTAATTTCAATAAGCTTTAGCTGATCGACTTTCTGATCATATACAAACTCGATATTAAAAAAACCATGCTGATAATTTAATCCCTCTAGTACTTTTTTAGTCATTTCCTTGGCTCGATTTTGAATCGCATCCGGCAACTGAGAGGGATACTCAAAACGCATAAATGCTTGTGTTTCTGGATACATGACCTCATCAATCACCCCCAGAAAATGTACTTGACCATGAATGCAATACCCATCAATATTGAGTTGTTCGCCTTGCATCACCTCCTCAGCCAGCAGTCCATTGGCATCCACGTCCATCGGCGTAAATAGTGGCAGGATGTCGGCAAAGGGTTTAACCAATTTGCGTATTAAAAATTCTTCAAAAAGATTGAATGTAAGGTGCTGCTTTAATTCATCTGCGTTGTTAATTTGCCTTGCTAATACGGAATACGTTGCCTTGATGGGTTTAATAAAAAAAGGGTAATCAAGCTCGACTGGTACCTGGGGATCAAATGGATAGGGGATATTACTAAAGCGTGGCACTGCATCGGGAGCTATCTGTTGCTGTACAAGTCGGCCATAGTATTTATGCTGACAAGCAATAATTGCCAGCGGATCATTTCCGGGCAAGCCTAGGCGCTTTGCCAATACGGCAGCGATTAATGTACCAAACTGCTCATGATTACTAACAATGCCATCCAAATCCATTGCGCGGTATTTGCGTTCTAGCTTGGCAATATAGCGTAGTGCATTGAAACTCAATAACCTGGCATTTTCTGGAAAACGAAATAAGTCAAAACCCTCAAAAAAGAATTGATATTGGCTAGAGTACTGCTGCGCCTGCAGCGCAATCTGATCCCAATCTTTTGCAAACAATATTAGGATTTTCTTCATTTGCATTGCTCAGGAACATAATCCGATTTGCTCTTAGCTTTCTGCGCCATTTTTTCAAACTGCTTTTGAACACGCTTATTCATAAAATACTCAATGACGAACATCGGGATTGCCGAATCTGGCAATAAAAATGCAGTGTAACTAAAAAGAGTACCCCCCGTGTTTGACGCCAAGCGCCAAGAGCCGCGGTACTCCTTAAAATATCCTTTAACTTGCCTTAGGTCCATGCCTGTCATGGGGTATTTTGTGTAATCAATCACCGAATCAAATTGAGTTGAAAAGAATCCAATCCTATCTTCTATGCGCTGCTCAACCCGAACAGTATTTTCTGATAAGTGAGTGACCTTGCTGGATTTAATCCCTTCAGTAGGACTGTCCTCTGAAAAATCAGTCAATAAGACATATGCTTGGCACTGGCTGAGTGGCGCAAAATAACTTGCCCGTACTTCAAAACCGTTATTGGCCTGTGAAACCTGGATAGCAATCGCGCTATCAATACCAACTGCCTCAGATCGACTGTGCCAAATACACCCCCCTATCAACGACCACAGTAACAGGAGCTTTGCAGGTAGCTTCAATGAGGGGAATAAAGAAATCGGCAAGGTACTAAAAAGTGGTTGTTAATTCAGTCAGCCATTCTGGCGAATGCTTTAACAGGAATGCTTCTAATGACTTATCTTGGCCGGTAGTAACAAGCAAGCTAATTAGAATCAAAAATCCGCCTAAAAGTTGCTTACCCAACTTACCAGCGCTGCCCAAGCTTCCTTTTACTTTGAGCATGGCGGTACGTGATAACACCCCCAGCAGCGCCAATGGCAATCCAGCACCCAAACCAAAAATTGCCATGACCAATACGATTTTTCCTAAATCCTTGCCCTGACTTGCCAGTGTAATTGCCGCTCCTAATGTAGGGCCGACGCATGGCGTCCAGACTAAACCTAACAAAAAACCAATCAAGAATTGCCCAAATAAACCATCCATCGTAACCTTGGCCAGGAGCGAGTTACCGGCACCACTAATGCCGGACATGGCAACAGCAAAACGTTCCTGTAATTGGGTGGAGATTAGAACGATGCCAATCAGACCCATAACAATGGCAGCAAATAGACGAAACCCATCCTGAGCCAAACCAATATTGGAGCCCAGGCTGGCGAGAGCTGTCCCAATAATTGCAAAAGAAATGGTTAAGCCGCCCGCAAGAGCAAACGGACCAAAACGGTGTTGATTAGCGGCAGCGCCAATAATGATGGGAATCAAAGGCAATACGCAAGGAGAAAGCGTAGATAGCACTCCCGCTAAAAATGCAAAGGCAAAAGACCCAATTCCAAAATCCATTAAATGGCTTGCCTGGTTAATTTAGATAAAGCAGCCTCCTTGGTATCACCAGTAGCACGTGCCACTTCTTTTCCATTTTTGTATACGATGATGGTGCTTTGGGTACGCACTTTAAGGGTCTTTAGTAGATCCTTTTGGCTATCGTAGTCAGCCTGATAAAAAACAACGTTCTTATAATCAGGATCTTTTATAAACCCAGCAAGTATCTTATCTTGGGCTTTACAGGTTGAACACCATTCTGCATGTGTAGAAATAACCGCAGACTTGCCTTGCTTTTCAATGCCCGCAAGCTCAGCAGACGTGATGGCTTGACCTGCCGCAAATACAGAAGAGGCGATAAAAAAGCTACCTGCCATAATGGATTTCCACAATATATTCATTGAACTACTCCTATTGATTTAAATAAATCGAAATATTACGATACTTCCTTATAACTAAAATAAAGCGGGCTTCAAAACAAGGGTACTGATTTCTTCAAACCCTTATTCCACCAATTGACTTGGCGGAGACGAGATAATTAGAGCCTCCGATCGATGTTTTTAGCAAAGATGCTCTCTTAGCGAGCGTAAGCCTTGATTAAACTTACAATTTCATCATAAAACTTTCGAACCCGTTTGATCAATTTCATGAAAATGTTCTCTTTTGAATAGATTAATAATGTACAGAATAATGATCACCTAAACAAGCCTATATATTAAGTAGTAACATTTTTGATTCGAGTAAATTCAAGTTGATAACCGTAAAACACAATTCCGAAACCTATGAATTTGAAACCCTAGACCAAGCTATGGCATGGGCTAAGGAATTAGGTGAGTTTGTGACGATTCAATTGAATGGTTCAGAAGTTGTAGGTAAGTTCGGAGCGGATGGCATTATTGACGGTAAGCTCCCGAACGGCGAAGCCTATAAATGGAAGAAGCGCCGCAGGCGATAACCCTTATTTTAAGAATACTTTCTATCGCTTACTAAATTCCAGTAAAAGTGCTAATCTAGTTCAAAATTATTTCTACAGAAGGGATTAAACATATGGAAATTACTAGTGCAACACTCGGTATGATATTTACAGGAGTGGCAATTGCGACTCTGCTTATCATCATCTATGGCAGTCGTGGACCAAAAGATAAAGACCATTAAAGATCTAATGGGTATTATAGAAATCATCGGTAAATCTATATATCGTCCTCAGAAGTTAGAGGAAGTGCAGGAACTGAGTACGTCTCTTCAGAGAGAATCTAAGAAAAGACTATCAGACCCTGACCTTGAGTACAAACGGGATGAAAAAGATTGGTGGTGGTGTGACGATGTATGACTAGTAGATCGCAGAATAAAATCAAGTCCCCTGAAAAGACTTAACCGAACTACTGAATGATAAGTTAGTCGTCATAGGTCGGGAAGTGATCCAACTCATCAAAGACAAAAATAGATCCCCAAATATCATTTAGATAATGCTGATGCTTGTTATTGTCTACAGTCATTTTTGCCTTGTTCAGCTATTGGCGCAACATCGACGTAGCAATCAATAAAGTCTTTTTTACCCGAGCAGTTCTGCTGCTTGATTTTAAAAAGCGCACTAGAATGCACCATGATTCTAGA
>Ga0164295_10004168_pt1 | contig 11505 bp, 9 predicted proteins | sample GEODES006metaG_FD_111798 | JGI IMG/M metagenome (GOLD analysis project Ga0164295, IMG submission 111798) | Oligotrophic lake water microbial communities from Sparkling Lake, Wisconsin, USA - GEODES006 metaG | ecosystem: Environmental > Aquatic > Freshwater > Lake | place: USA: Sparkling Lake...
ATAAATTTATAAAAAAATGGCACATAAGAAAGGCGCCGGATCATCCAAAAACGGGCGCGAATCACATAGTAAACGATTAGGCGTTAAGTTGTTTGGAGGCCAAGCAGTTATTGCAGGAAATATCATCGTTCGTCAACGGGGTACTGCACACAATCCAGGTGTAAACGTGGGTTTAGGAAAAGATCATACTTTGTTTGCATTAGCTGACGGAGTGGTGGCTTTCAAAAAAGGATTTAAAGGACGTTCATTCGTTCATGTGGTGGATGCTCCTGCTTCTGCAGTTGCCGCGGCACCCGTTGCCAAAGCCCCTGCAAAGAAAGCAGCGCCTGCGCCAGTAGCTGATGATGTGGCTGAAGTAGCCGTAGCAGAAGCACCTGCGAAAAAAGCACCTGCGAAAAAAGCTGCTGCGGCAGAATAATTCGGTCCTATGCATTCGAAAACCTGGTATGAGAATACCAGGTTTTTTTTGTTGTAATTAAATTCTTCGACTTACCTTTGTTCGACTGAAATAATATCATCTCCCATGGAAACTACATCGATTCACATTTATACTGAGTCCACCCCGAATCCGCATTCCATGAAGTTTGTCTTCAATGTGGAATTATTACCGGACGGCATGTCTTTTGATTATGCCCAACCCGCCGATGGACTTACCAAAGAAAAGTCTTCGCCCTTGGCCGTTGCCTTATTCGGTTTTGAATTTGTTCGCCGCGTGTTTATTACCAGTAATTTTATCACGGTAACCAAAGCCGAGGCCGTCTTATGGGAAGATGAATTGTTTGGCATCAAACAATACCTGAAAAGCTATTTTGCCGAAAAAAGACCCGTTTTTTCATTGCCTACCTCTGCAATCGATGGTGCCGATGAAGGGGATGACAATGCCATCATCTCCAAAATCAAAGAGGTATTAGATCAATACGTCAAGCCCGCCGTGGAATCTGATGGTGGGGCGATTTCCTTCCATTCCTTCGATGAAACCAGTGGCCAAATGAAGGTATTATTGCAAGGATCTTGTTCCGGTTGTCCTTCGTCCCAAATGACCCTCAAAGCGGGTATCGAAGCCCTCATGACACGCATGATTCCGGAAGTAAAGGAAGTCGTGGCGGAAGGAGTTTAGAGAAAAGCTAAGACATCTCGTATGTGCCCCACTTCGTGAAATTGATCATGTAAAACCTCATGCGCAACTTGCTCATGCGCCCAAGTCGTATGAAACGGAACATGTATTCCATGACCCCCTATATTCAACACAGGTAAAATATCTGATTTCAAGGAATTTCCAATCATCATGAAATGCGCAGGATCGATGTCCAAGTGCTTGATTAATTTGAGGTAATCGGATTCTTGTTTGTCCGACATAATCTCAATGTGGTGAAAATACCGTTCTAAGCCAGATTTTTTTAATTTTCGTTCTTGATCCAGCAGATCACCCTTAGTCGCTACGACCAAGCGGTATTTGCCCGATAAAGCCTCCAAAACCTCTTCCACGCCCGGCAAAATCTCGATGGGTTTATCGATTAACTCTTTGCCGATTTGTATGATTTGTTCGATTCCTTCGACTTTCATCGTTCCCCCCGAAATGCGAATCGCCGTTTCGATCATGGATAACACAAAGCCCTTTACGCCGTAGCCATATAGGGCTAAATTATCCATCTCGGTCTTGAAAAGTTCTTTTTCCGTGCTGTGAATGGGCAAATAGTCTTCTAATAGCGCGGCAAAGCGTTCTTCACATTCCCGAAAATAGGGCTCGTTGACCCACAGGGTATCGTCCGCATCAAAGGCAATTACTTGCATAGGCAAAAAAAGGGAGCCGAAGCTCCCTGTCGATTAAAATGATTTCGCGATCGTGATAAAATCAGCGGCGATTAAGGAAGCGCCTCCGATTAAGCCGCCGTCGACATCCGCACAGGCGAAAAGTTCTTGGGCGTTTTTGGCGTTGCAACTACCCCCATATAAAATCGAACATGCATCCGCCGCTGCCTGGCCATATTGTTTAGCTAAATGCCCACGTAAATAGGCATGCATTTCTTGTGCTTGATCCGAAGAAGCGGTTAATCCCGTTCCGATGGCCCAAATGGGTTCGTATGCGATCACTACTTTGGCGAAATCATCAGCGGATAAATGGAATAAACTTTTTGTTAATTGTTGGGCCACAAAAGCCAAATAATCAGCTCCTTCACGCGTCTCTAAACTCTCTCCGCAACAGAACAAAGGCGTTAGGCCATTGGCTAAAGCCGCGTCTACTTTGGCCGCTAATTGGGCATTGGATTCAGCAAAATATTGTCTACGCTCCGAGTGGCCAATGATCACATACGAGATCCCCGCAGAAGCTAACATCGCCGCTGAAATCTCACCTGTATAGGCACCAGAAGCTTTTTCGTGGCAATTTTGAGCGGAGGCAGCTAAATTAGCTACACCGGCTGTGGCCGCTTGAACCGCATCTAAATAAAGCGCGGGTGGCGCCATAATCACCTGCACATCCGCAGGAACGTCCGTTTTTACTAAGGCGGCAACTTCCGCAGCTAGCGCTTTCGCTTCTGCCGCCGTTTTATTCATCTTCCAGTTTCCTGCAACAATCTTTTTTCTCATACGTTCATCTTTTTATTTGCTCGCAAATTTACAATTCCTTTCTCGCTAATGAAAATTAGATGGAAAAATTCAGGCATTTTCCGTATTTTCACAGATTATTGTGCCCCTTTACATTTCCCTATTTTTCCATGAGATCTATCATTCGTCAACTGTTCCTTTTTCTTTGCATAACCAGCTCGACTTTTGCGCAATCGGACCTATTTCCACATACGCAGCAGCGCTGGGTGGATTCCGTCTTCGCGTCTTTGTCCACCGATGAGAAAATAGGCCAACTCCTTATGCCCCGCGGAAATTCCAATCCGACCTACGACACTACGCGTTTATTTTCCATCATCCGTGACTACCATGTGGGCGGATTTGTGCTTTTCGCCGGTTATCCGACGGTCCAAGCTCGACTGGTCAACGAGATGCAAAGCCGATCTAAAGTACCTATGTTCATCGGGATGGACCTCGAATGGGGACTGAATATGCGCTTAGATTCTACGGTTCGGTATCCATATCAAATGACCCTCGGCGCCATGCAAGGAAATGACGCGCTGATTGAGAAAATGGGTTTTCAGATAGCCCAGCAATGCAAGCGCATGGGTATTCATATCAATTATGCCCCAGTCGTAGACGTCAATAATAATCCCAATAATCCCGTGATTAATTTCCGGTCCTTTGGTGAAAATCGGGATTTAGTGACCGAAAAGTCACTTGCCTACATGCGAGGTTTACAAAAAGGCGGCATCATTACCTCCGCCAAACATTTCCCTGGCCACGGCGATACAGGTACAGATTCGCATTATGACATCCCGGTGTTGGCGCATAGTCGGCAACGTTTGGATAGTTTGGAATTATTCCCATATAAACAATTGATCGCCAAAGGCCTTCAAGGCATCATGGTGGGACATTTAAGCATTCCTTCTTTGGATACGACGGCGATGTTAGCTTCTACGCTTTCGAAACCGATTGTGACGGGCTTATTAAGGGATGAATTAAAGTTCAAAGGCCTCGTGTTCACCGATGCCATGGATATGAAGGGCGCGACCAAAATGTTCCCAGAAGGCACCGCGAACGTGAAGGCCATCCTGGCGGGGAACGATATTTTAGAAACCTTTGTGGATGTGCCGGCTGCCTTTAATGCGATTAAGAAGGCTTTGGAAAACAAGGAAATTACACAGGAAGAAATTGATTTTCGGGTCAAGCGAATTTTGGATGCCAAAGCGTGGGCGGGTTTGCATCAGTACAAGCCGATCGACATGAATAACCTAATCGCGGATTTAAATCCAGTGCAGGCGGAGGTGCTAAAGAAGACATTGGCAGAAAAGACCTTGACGTTGTTGAAAAATCGGGAAAGTTTATTGCCGCTTCGTCGGCTCGATACGCTGAAAATTGCTTCTTTGGCGATTGGTAAAGCAAATTATGGATCGGTATTTCCGACGGAGTTCCAAAAAATGGCCAATAATTACGTCGAAATGCCTAATTTTTACCTCGATGAAACTAGTGCCGATTCGACCATCACGCGGGTAGAAGCGGCTTTGGCGGAGGCAGATGTGGTGCTCGTGGGCCTACATGGAATTTCTTACCGACCGGCAAATAATTACGCAATTAAACCCGCCATTCAGGCTTTGGTGAAGCGTTTTGCGACGCCAAAAACGGTGCTTAGTTTCTTCGCAAATCCATTTACATTGACGCAGTTTGAGAATTTGAATCAAGTGGCGGGCTTGATTATGACGTATCAGGATGGGGTGGCCCAACAAGAAGTTGCCGCCGAAATGATTTTCGGAGCTATTGCGGCCGGGGGTAAATTACCTGTGAGCGCTTCGAAGGATTATGCTTCTGGGAGGGGTATAAACACGCCTATTTTATCACGTTTACAGTATCAGATCTTGCCGGAGGCCGTAGGGATTTCTGGAAAATATTTAGAGAAAAATGTGGATTCTTTGGCCCAAATGGCGATTCAAATTAAAGGAGCGCCGGGCGTCGTGGTTTTAATTGCGAAGGAAGGGAAGGTGATTTACCATAAGGCCTTTGGGAATCAGATTTACGAGACGACGGAACCGTTGAAGAAGACGGATATTTTTGATTTGGCGTCGATTACGAAAATAAGTACCTCGGTGCCGGCGCTGATGAAATGGCAAGATGAGGGAAAATTTTCGTTGAGCACGACGATGGGGGAAATGATTCCGGAGTTAGTGAATAGCAATAAGAAAAATTTGGCTTATCTGGATGTCTTGACGCATCAGGCGCGCTTGCGGGCTTGGATTCCGTTTTGGCAAGATTACATTGATAGCACGGACATGATTGTGCATAGTAAAAAATTCATTGAGCAATATGCCAAAGATGACTTGAAATATAGTTTTGTTGAAAAATACATCACAAAATCTGCGGGCGAGGAGCGGGTCAAAAAGGCGATTGCTCAGCGAAAAGATTTGTGGACGAATTGTGTGGATTTGAAAAATGAGGTGACGCGTTGGAAGCCGAACACGCTTTCCTATGCCAAATCAGACGAGTATCCGATCGAGGTAGCGCCGAATTTATATGCACATCGGACCATTGCTGCGCAGATTGTGGATGCGATTAAAACGTCGGCGTTGCGAGATAAAAAGGAATATGTGTATTCGGATTTATCGTATTATTTATTGCCGCAAATTGCCCCGCGGATGACCGGAAAATCATGGACGAACTATTTATCGGAGACCTTTTATAAGCCTTTAGGGGCGACTACGCTGGTCTATCAGGCGGAGAAGCATTTCCCGATGGCGCGGATAGTGCCGACGGAATATGATTCTTTGTTCCGCAAAACCTTGATTCATGGCAAGGTCCACGATGAGGGTGCGGCATTATTGGACGGTATTTCGGGCCATGCGGGTTTGTTCGGGAATGCGAATGATTTGGCGAAATTAATGCAAATGTATTTGCAAAAGGGCTATTATGGCGGGCAGCAATTTTTGTCGGAATCGGTGCTGAAGCAATGGTCTTCGTATCCCTTGTCGATCGAGGAAAATGCGCGTCGGGGCGTAGGATTTGATAAAGTGGATCGGAAGAAACCGGGTATTTCGGCGGCGGCCTCGGCGAGCTTGTCGAGTTTCGGGCATTCTGGATTTACGGGGACATATACGTGGATTGATCCGGAGCATGATTTGGTGTATGTATTTTTGTCGAATCGGGTGTATCCGACGCGGAACAATAGTAAGATTAGTGATGCCAATATTCGGACGGGCATCAACGAAGTGATTTATCAGGCGATAAAAAAAGGAAATTAATGCATGTTTTAATCACAGGAGGGACGGGTTTAATCGGGCAAGCGCTGAAGCAAAAATTGCTGGCCGAAGGGCATCGCGTATCGATTTTATCACGTTCAGGTGGTGATTTTGCCTGGGATGTGGTGAATACTTATTTTCAGCTGGAGGCTTTGGATGGGGTGGATGCGGTGGTGCATTTGGCGGGTGCGGGGATTGCGGATAAGCGCTGGACGGAGGCACGTAAAAAGGAATTGATTGGGTCTCGGGTAGATTCCTCGGCTTTGTTGATTCATGCGCTAAAAACCATCCCGAATCAAGTTCGTGTCGTGATATCTGCTTCGGCGATTGGCTATTATGGAGCGGATTCGGGGGAGGGGCGATGTGAGGAATCGAGTTCGGCGGGGTCGGATTTTTTGGCAGCATGTACGAAGGCATGGGAGACGAGTATATCGGGGGTGGAGGATTTGGGGATACGTTTGGTGAAATTGCGGATTGGATTGGTTTTATCGGCGAAGGGGGGAATATTTCCGGTGCTTTGTCGGCCTATTCGCTATTTAGTGGGTGCGGTATTAGGTAATGGAAAGCAGTGGCAATCCTGGATACATGTGGATGATTTGGTGGGGATGTTTTTGTTGGGTTTGCGGGATGAATCGTTGAAGGGTGTATTTAATGCAGTATCTCCGGGGCCTATTCGGCATCGTGAAATGACGCAAAAAATAGCTAGGGCGATGCACAAACCGTTATTATTGCCGCCGATTCCAGGGTTTTTATTGCGGTTGGCATTAGGAGAAATGGCCTGTTTGGTGTTAGGGGGTAATTTAGTTTTGGCGGATAAAATACAAAAAGAGGGAAAATATACGTTTACATACACGCGCTTAGAAGACGCATTAAAAGAATTGCTACATGGCTAAAAGTATTTTGATTTATTGTGGATCTTCGAAAGGCCATGATACGGTGTATGAAGAGGAGGCGAAGAAATTGGTTCATGCGCTGAGGAAATATGATTGCAAGATCATTTTTGGGGCGGGATCGGTTGGCTTGATGGGGGTGTTAGCGGATGAATATTTGTCCTTGGGGGGTGAGTTGATCGGGGTGATTCCGTCCTTTATGGAGCCATGGGAGGTGAAGCATTTGGGGATTCAGACCTGTCATGTGACGCAGTCGATGCATGAGCGGAAGGAAATGATGGCGGAGATGGCGGATGCGGTGATTGCATTGCCGGGAGGATTTGGGACGCTGGATGAGTTGTTTGAGATGTTGACTTGGAAGCAATTGGATTTACATCAAATGCCCGTGACGATTTTGAATACGGCGAATTATTATGAGCATTTATTGAGACATGTGGATCATATGGTACAGGAGGGATTTTTGAAGGAGCGTAATTTAGCGGCCTTGCATGTGGACAATGATCCGGAAAAATTAGTGGAATGGTTGATGGCCTATGAGCCAGAAAAAATGGAGAAAAAGTGGATTTACAGAGGAAATAAAGAGGTGTAGGATGCGATTTTTGTTGTGCTTATTGATCAGTTTTGCTTGCTTTTCCCAAAAGCCTTCGGAGAATTTGGGGACCGCGGTGAATAGTGAATATATGGAATTGAATCCGGTGATGGCGCCGGATGGGAAGACCTTGTATTTTGGTCGGAAGAGTCATCCGTCGAATCGTTTTGGAACGCAGGGTTCGGAGACGGTGAAGGGATCGCAGGATATTTGGTATGCGGAGTTTATTGGGGGGGCCTGGTCGACGGCCCGTCGGATGCCGGATGTCTTGAATCGGGATCAGTACAACACGATTTTATCCATTTCACCGGATGGGCAGACGATGTTATTGAAAGGGGCTTATGTCCAAGGAAATTATGAAACGCGGGGATTTTCTTTGTCGAAAAAGACGAAAGATGGCTGGTCCGTTCCGGAGAAAATTAATATTCCGGGGTATGAGCGACTGAGCAAAGGGCTAAATGAATATGGGTATTTGAGTATGGATGGGAAGGTCTTGTTGTTGGCCTTTTCGGAGAAAAAGAATAGTGATCGAGATGATATTTATGCGAGTTTTTTGGTGGATGGGGCCTGGTCGAAGCCCTTGGGTTTGGGCAAAGATATCAATACGGAATATTCAGAGACGACGCCTTATTTGGCAGCGGATGGAAGGACGATGTATTTTTCGTCCGACCGACCAGGTGGCCTAGGTTCTCAGGACATCTATATGACGAAGCGATTGGATGAAACCTGGGGTTCTTGGCGTAAGCCGGTGAATGTGGGTGCGCCGATTAACACGGAGGAATACGATGCTTATTATAGTTTGTCGGCCAAAGGCGATTATGCTTATTTTCTTTCGAGTAAGAACTCCTTGGGCAAAAAAGATATTTTTCGGGTAGCCTTGGAGAAAGAGGAAGTGGTGGTGCCGCCGGTTTTGGCGACGGCGAAGGGAGATGCGGGAAAGAAGGAAGTGGCGGGGAAGAAGGAAGTTTCGGCCCCTGTTTTAATGGAGCAACATGTGAAAAACAGTCCGATGATCGGATCGAGCAAGACCTCGGATCCGGTGGTTTTATTGTCGGGGAAGGTGATGAATACGACGACTCAAACCGTTCCGGAGGGGGCTTCGGTGACTTATGAGGATTTGAAGACGGGACAATTGTTGGGAACTGCCAAACCAGATCCGGTGTCGGGGCTATATAAATTGGTATTGCCTTATGGGGTAAATTATGGGATAACGGCGAAGGCGAATGGCTTTTTGCCGAGTTCGATTAATTTGGATTTGAGTAGGTTGAGCGGTCGGTATTTAGAACTGGATGAACGAGATCTTGCGATGGCGCCGATAAAGAAAGGCTCATCGATGACGGTGAATAATTTGTTTTTTGAGTTAGGGAAGGCGGATTTGACGGCTGAGTCGGAGCCGGAATTAAAGCGTTTGGTGCAGGTGATGAGGGAAAATGGGCAATTGACCATCGAGATTTCTGGCCATACGGACAATACGGGAACGGATGAGATTAATAATAAATTGTCTCAAGCGCGGGCGGATGCGGTGAAGAATTATTTGTTGGCCTCTGGAATCCAGTCGACTCGCATTCAGTCCAAAGGCTATGGTAGCTTTAAACCGAAGGCGAGTAATGAGACGGATGAGGGAAGGCAGGCGAATCGTCGGGTGGAGTTTGCGATTTTGTAGGCAAAAGGTAAGGTTCCTTCATATGATATGTAGGGATCGTAAAATCGCCCATCCTAGCAAATTGAAACTGGCTTGCCGAAAATTAAATCTGGGGATGATTTAATTTCACCTCACTTGAATGAAAACTAGCCTTCGGATAAAATTATTTTCTATCATTCGCCATTTAATTTAAAATAGATAATCTTTTTATCAGCTGAAATAAGTCTTTATTGGAGTTTAAACGCACCTATTCGAACTTTTTTATATTTCAGCTTCCACAGAATTAATAGGTCTATTATTGCAAATAAAATTAACCTTTAACAAAGCTGTACAAGAATTCTTATTTATAAGGTCATTACATACAATCCCGAATTAGTAGTAATAAAAATTTTATTTTTAATAATAGTTACATTGTTGTAATAATTAGCCACACCTGGTAAAGCATATAGTTTCCAAGTTATGCCTCTATTATTACTTATGTAAATTCCAGAATTCCAAGAAACCCCAACAAAAATGTTATAAACATTCGAATAAATAATATGAGGACCTGCTATGTTGCTAGGGAATTTATATCTAATGTTTTTTTTATTTAATGATGAAGTATTAGAAACATAAAAATTATTTTCACCACCTAGAAAATATAAGCTATCATTTACGCACTCTACATCCAAAAAATGATCAAATGTATTTGTTGAAGCTAGTTCCATAGACCAAGCCTCACCTTGATTAATTGATTTTAAAATACCTGCGTTAGAAGCGGCATATATTACATTATTGTTGTTTTGAGAAAAATCTAAAGTAATTAATTCTATACCAGGCCATTTATTTATCCAAGATTGATTATCTGGACCAGTACTTTTATAAATCCCATTTAGTAGGCCACCCATAGAGGCTATAAATCTTCCATCTTTTAATGCTAAAATTGACCCCCCTGTACAACCATAACACATTGGGCCATTTAAAGAAAAGGAAACCCCATTATCATTGGACATATAAAATCCTTTATCTAAACCGGCTATCACTAATTGACCACCATTAAAATTTGAATATGCCGCTCCATTAGACTGACCATTTTCTCTACCTATTGGAAATGTTGCACCGGTTGCAGAAAAACTTAAACCAAAATTTGTAGACTTTAAAACATCCGTCGGTCTTGAAAGATATAAAACAGAACTATCTAAATTTGCTAAAAGTCGCCAACTATTCCCAGAAATTACTTGGGTCCAAATTAGATTATCTATTTTAGTAAATCCCTTTGAATTCAAATTATAATTCAATGTTGCTATCTGAGCCAATAGTTCTGCACACTTAGTTTGTAATACATCAATTTTCGCTTTTAAGGGCCCAATGTCCGCATTCAAGGCTGACATTTGAGTATTTAATGAAACTATTTGTGATAGAAGAGCTTTTAAATCGGCTTGAATCTGATCAATTTTCTTATCTGTTGATATTTGTAATGTATTTATCTTTAGAGCTGCCAACAAAGCTGAATCAGTTGTCTTCTTCAAAGCGTATATTTGTGCCTTTAGATCATCATTCTGTTTTTTGACTGAGTTAATTAAATCGATGATTTCTCCATCTCGAATTGTACAGCTGAATAGGGCGACAAACAATAAAAATGAAATTTTCGGTAATTTTTTCATGATTGTTAAAATTTTTCAGGGCTCTTTCTTAGACCTATATTTTTGCAACACATTGACCGTAAGCTCTCCCATTCAACTCATTGAAAATGACTTGCCGAAAATTAAATGTATGGATTATTTTATGCCTCCGCATTTTACGGATAACCAACTTGAAAGGCAATGAACCAATTTTTACAACGTTGTCACATATAAACCATTAGTTGTAGCTATAAAAATTTTGTTTTTTATGAATGTTATTTTATTATACTGCGTTACGCCAGGTATGGTATATTGTTTCCAAGACATCCCTCTATTATTACTCACATAAATTCCCGAGTTCATAGAAACTGCAACAAAAACTTTATAAACATCCGAATAAACACAATCATAAATGTAGGAATTGAACTTGTATCTTACATTATTCGTATTAATACTTGAGGATTTAGATACATAAAAATTGAAATTGTTATTACCAATAAAAAACAAACTATCGTTTACTGTTTCCACATCCAATGCATCTATTGATAATTCATTTGACCATGATTCTCCTTGATCCGTAGATTTTAAAATACCTCCGGTTGTGGCTGAAAATATCACATTATTTTTTTGTGAAAAATCCCTTGGGTCTAGTTGAATTCCAGTCCATTTATTAATCCATGTTTGATTATCGGTACCGGAACTTTTATAAATTCCTCTTTGGTATCCGCCCATTGAAGCAATAAATCTGCCGTCCTTTAAGGCTATAATTGATTCGCTTCCACATCCAAATCCCATGGGGCCTGTTGAGGCAAATGAAACAGTATTATTTGACATATAAAATCCTTTGTCCATCCCTGCAATGACTAACTGGCCGCCATTAAAATTTGAAAAAGCGCCTCCCTCTCGAGTTCCCAGCTCTGACCTAATTATGGGGAAAGTCACACTATTCGTA
>Ga0164295_10004171_pt1 | contig 11503 bp, 9 predicted proteins | sample GEODES006metaG_FD_111798 | JGI IMG/M metagenome (GOLD analysis project Ga0164295, IMG submission 111798) | Oligotrophic lake water microbial communities from Sparkling Lake, Wisconsin, USA - GEODES006 metaG | ecosystem: Environmental > Aquatic > Freshwater > Lake | place: USA: Sparkling Lake...
CATGGGCCGCTTCCGACATGCGCTGCGCAGTTTCTCTGACCCAGGAGTATCCCCAGAATAATTCATCCCCACCTTGCCCCATCAATAGAACAGGAGCTCCCATTTCAGAAGATTTCTGGGAAAGGGCAAAATAACCATGGGCAGCAATATCAGCTAAAAGATCGTCGGAGGCATCCACAAGCCCTTGAAATCCATTGACCACAGATTCTGTCGAGATTTCGACCTCATGATGTTCGACCCCCAACTCCTCCGCCAATCGCTTTGCAGGCTCCCTCTCGTCCATCTCCGGTCGCCCAGGATATCCCACAGTGATTGACCGGAGGCCCCCAATCTGTCCGGCAGATTTTGCCGCCAAGGCCAGCACTAATCCGGAGTCCAATCCTCCGCTTAAAGCCACCGCTACAGGCCGTTCAGACCTTAGGATTTGCTGGGAAGCCATCTCCAGCGCCACTCGAATATCCTTTTCGGGATTGCCCCCACAAGGGGAAGAGCTTGGAAAATCCCAGTACGTATAAACCGTCTCTCTTCCGGAATCTGCTTCCACCGTGAGACACGTTCCTGGGGCCAATTTGCTGACTCCTTCAATCGGTGTTTTCGGATCATGAACATATTCAAAAAGAAGAAATTCAGCCAAGGCGGATGCATCGAGTGAGTACTTTGCTTTGGCTAGACGACAAAGCGCCCGGATTTCTGAGGCAAAGGATAGCTCTCCACTCCGGCGATGAAGGTAAAGCGGCTTCTCCCCCATTCGGTCCCGGGCGAGAATCAGTTTGCGTTTTTTCTGATCCCATATTCCACAGGCAAACATCCCCGCCATTTCAGAGACAAACTTCTCCTCTTTCTCCTCGTACAAATGAACCATCACCTCACAGTCGCTATCCCCTTGAAACTGATGTCCTCGTTTTTGCAATTCGGCCCGAAGTTCTACGTAGTTATAAATCTCCCCATTCGCCACTGCCACAACCGAGCGATCCTCGTTGAAAAATGGTTGCTGCCCATTCTTTAAACCATTGATTGCCAAGCGGCGCATTCCCATGGCAATGCCCCTTCCCTCCCAAAGCCCCTGACCATCTGGTCCTCTCGCTTGTAATGCCCCTAATGCGACGGGATCAAGTTTGACGCATAAAGAGAATGGATCATATTTTAAGGTGCCTAATATACCACACATCCCTATAAATTGAACTTCATGGCGTTCTTTTCAATGAAAAATAGCCGCCGATGGTTAGCTAACCAAATTCGTAGAGCTACAATTCTGCGTAAGACGTTGGGATTGCCGTTGGGCTATCAGTCCCAAAGTGAATTTCTGCTCAACACTCCAGAGGCAAAACGTCAGGGCATCATCTTCAAACTACTTCAACCATCCGTTCGACTTACTCAAAACACCGAAACAGGTTCACTTGGGGATGAGATTTGGCCGACACTCCACCAACCCTTTCATTATGATGCCTCCAGTGTCTGGGTTGCGCAGATCCCTCGGGCCCGCATTGTAGGGGGGAACATAGCGGTGATGACCCCGGAGGGACTTGTATTGGAAGATGTTTCCATTGATTGGGGAGCAAGCCAAGGAAACCATCGCGTCATGCGCCAGTTGTGGCTTCCAAAGAAGAAGCGTATTTCAGGCCAAGTGGCTATATTGGCATCGACTGGCTCCGCAAATTATTATCACTGGCTTTTTGATGTCCTTCCCCGGCTCGAAATGCTTCGAAAGTCCGGTTTTTTACAGAATCCTAACTTGTCTTTCATTTTAGAAAGGCCACTTAACACGTTTCAGCGTGAAAGTCTTCGCTATTATGGCTTTACCCTTCCAAGGGTCATTTTTTTACAGGATTTCCCGCATATTGAATGCGAGGAAATGATCCTTCCATCATTGCCAGGAAGAATCGGAGACGTTCCTCCATGGGTTTGCGATTTTCTTCGAAGTCCACAGGTGGGCTTATCTCCCACAACGAAAAAAAAGAACATGTATTTTATCACTCGAAGAAAAACGCCTAGCAGAAATCTGTTAAATGAGCAGCTGCTTCTTAATTCCCTCGCCGATTTAGGTGTTCAAGCTGTGGAACCTCAAGATTTGTCATTTGCTGAACAGGTCGGACTTTTTTCAGGGGCGGTGGCTGTCATCGGCACGCATGGGGCTGGGCTTGCCAATATTGTGTTCTGCAAGCCAAAGTCTTTTGTCGTTGAGCTCATTCCAAACGAGTACAGGATCAAATGTTATTGGGCGTTGGCTGGCAATATTCCCCTCCGCTATGCTTATATAATTGGAGAAAAAAGCAGCAGAAAGATTCGTCAAAAAGAATCCTCTTCTTTCATGCTTTCGGAACAATCATTTAACTCAATTTATTCTTTTCTGGGGTTGCATTCGAAGCCATCTGGTTTAATTAAATAAGTAAACTAGCTCCACATCAATGCGTACACTTTAAACCAAGCGTCTTAAGTTTGCGGAGGTTCGAAAGTGACTCCATTCTTTCGTACGAAGCTAATTTCTTTTTTTCTTTTTCGCTTATATGAATTCCGCTGGCTTCCCACTTTGCTATCACCATCAACATCAGTTGCTCATACTTTTCAGCCGAAACACTTGAGGTATATGAATTAGCCCTCACCAAATTCTCGGTAGCAATCGTCCCACTGTACCAAGCACTTCCTTGTAAAACAGCAAGGTGATTAATATAAAAGTCTGCCGTTGGTCCAAGAGATTCATCATATCCGCCGCTTTTAATAAACCATTCTTTGCGGTAGGCACAAGCGTCACCTGCAACTCGTATTATGCCGCTTGCAACAAGTTCCGCGACATTCTTGTAGGACTGCCTGCCCTTTTTGGGAGCCCAGCCAACAACTCCATGCACCTTTCCCGTATCTTGATCTAATGACCGTGTCTTCATGAAACAGAACTGAATGGACCTAAAAATACTGAAAACGAAAATGATATAAATAAAGTAGAATCTTGAACGAAAACGAATGTCAGCATTTATTGGGATAAGCAAATCTCCTCGCGCGGCTTTCGATATTTTATTTACAGAAGCAATAACTCCTAAAGTGTTTTTGTTTTTAAGCAGTGTTATCTCAGGATACTTAGATGCCACATTCGAGAGGATTTGTTGATTTGCAAGATCGCTGCCGTCGTCTATCAAGATAATTTCATAACTACCAATCTTGAACATTCTTCTGATTGAATCTAAAAGAGCCGGAACTTTTCCCCAGTCATTTTTAATTGGACCCAGAAAAGAAATCATTATTTTAGGAGATGCTCGTATTTCTCTAAGAAATAATTCCCACATTGTGAATTCACAGATTGATGAAGATAGCTTGGAGTAAAGAGGCTTTGAAAGCGTCTTTGAAGGTTTTTATTAGATTCATACGGATTTCCTAAAACGCGTGCCTCCATCTCTTTTACTGTTTCTAAGATTTCCTTTTTTGAATTGTTAATATACCTACGCGTTGAATCTGTTTTTTCATGATGAATTTCATAACCGTACTGATATTTTAATAAATTACTAAATCTCAAGAGTCTGCCTGTTTTTTGGTCCTTTACATTTTTAAATATAGAAATTGAGTTCCTGCTCCAACTATGAAAGTGGCCAAGAGGAGCAAAATTGAAAAAGCAAATCGGCTTCCTAAACGCTTGCGCGAGTGAATAGTTTCCAGACGTATCTCCAAGGAAAAATAGACAGCGCGAGAAAAGAAAGAGGTCTAACAGAATATTCTCTTTGCACCCAGGTCGTGCTGAGAGATCAAGGTAGTTCACGTCAGATATAGAAATTGAGCCGCTAGGTGAGCCAACCCTGATAACGCAGTAACCCTTTGCAAGAAGAAATTTAACTGATGGTATGAGCACCTCAAATGGTGTGTTCCGATACGCATATCTTCTGCGTTCACTTAATGGCTGGAGTTTACTTCCCCCAAAGTTAATGTTTCCCGTGGATCGGTTGCTGCAAATGACTAATGGTCTTTTAAGTTTAAACTTTATATCTTCAAAGTATTGAAAACAAATTCTCTCGTCTGATTTAGATTGGGAGAATAAGGGGGGCGTCTTGATTATCAAATTAAAGATATCACGATGACCAGCAGGTCTCGCTTCAAGGAAACGGCTGCCTGTTCTAAATAAAGCTCTTTTAACAACTTTCTCAAGCCATGGATGTAAATAAAGAATTTTTATGTCATTGCTTCTACAGCATTTTTTAAGTTCCTGAATAAATTTTATTCGTGGGAAATATTGAAAACCAATATCTTCAATTAGGCTGATCTTCGGATAAAATACGAAAAGTGGCGTCTTTTTGCTTTGTGGCTTATAAAACCCCTCAGTTATTTCTGCGTTCAGCACATCGATGTTGGCAACCGCATGGCCAAGTCTCTCCACGTTCGGAATATCAATCATGTAAACAGTTTTTCGGAAAATTAAAAGAGGTAGCATGGCTAAGATTGCTACAGCGTCAGCGCTCGTACTAAAAATGAAAGTCCCAAGACGAGACGACCAAAAGGAGCTCAACGCATAGAGCCGTTCATTGTTCCTTTCCTTACACACATTGAACAACTCATCAACTAGATCTCTTATGTTATAATTCTTTTTTAACGAATTTCGAATACCTAAAATGTTAGTTTTTAAATATCTTAGGTTCTCCAAAATCCTTTCTGCTAGTTTTTTTTCTCTTTTGAAAAAAATCTTTACTTTTCTAGAGGTCTCTATCGTTCTTGAATATTCAGCATTTCTGACTTTGTAATCTCGCCTATGTTTTCCTTTTTTTGCACACAGCATTACTCTAGCGGAATGAACCGAGGATTTGTCGTTTAAGCCGGCATTGCTGGGCTCAATCGAGGTGGTTACTTTCTTTTTTCTTTTATTGGTCTTTGATTGGTGTACCCAAAAACTCGTTTTGTCATTTCCGTTAATATTTACAATCGGAATCAGGACTATTTTGTCCTGAAATAGATCTTTTTTCTTTTTTTTCATCTCTTGGAGATTTTGTGATTTAAAGCTAGTAAACCGATTATGCTAAAGCTGTCGTTAATCACCCCGCAAAAGATTTCTCTCAATGCTTCCGATAGGCCAATCCATGCGCAGTTTTTCCCAATAATTTCTTTAGGATGTTTCATTTCGCTGGAGATAAATATTGAAGTTGGATTGTGGTAAGTGTCTAAACCAGGGTGATAATCGATCAGTTTTTTAACTTTTAGACACTCGAATCCTGTTTCCTCTTTACACTCGCGAATGGCTGCCTGTTTCAGTTTCTCCCCCTTTTCTGCTTTTCCTCCAGGTATCTCCAAAGTGATTCGATTTGCCAAGAAGCGATACTGCCTTGTCATAAGCACTCTACCCTGATGAAAAGGAATCAACCCCACTCGAATTCCGCGATCCCACATGAAGTATCTTTTTTGAAAACCTTCGAAATCTACGACTTGTCGTGAAATAATTGTATAGGGGTCCCGGTAAACTTCCTTAGGAACCCCTACTTTTGTGGGTTTCTGAAGGGTTTCTTTTGAAGATAGGCGAAAGGGCTTCATAATTCTAAGAATGCCACAGTTGGCAATAGTTGCAGAAATTGACCGCCTTGAGCCTGATACAGTTTTCCGTGCTTTTGGATAATCGGCCCCGCATAACGCCATGCAAGGATCAGGACAATATCTGGCCGGTTTTCTGTCGCCAAGATTTTCGGTGATTTGACTTCTAAAGCCATACCTGGACTGAATCGTCCCTGTCGAACTGGATTATCATCCAGTAAGTAGTCCACAATTCCTTCCAACTCAAAATGGTAAAGCATTGTCGTAACCCCCACAGATGCTCCAAAACCTGCTACGACTAACCCCTGATCTTTCAGTGGCTTTAGGATCTTGTGAAGCTGTTTTTTTGTTTCTTCAAGGTGATCGCTTAATCTTTTATATGGCTCAGCAGTTCCATATCCGACCTCCCGCTCGCGATGACACAACTCGTTAATTTTGCCTCCTACTGGTTGTTTCCCTTCCTCTCTTTGCACATAGCATCGTATGGAGCTTCCCTTCGAGTCCGATACATCAACATCAAACAACTCGAGCCCAAAACTTTCAAAGAAGGAGATCAAAGGCTGTATTGAGTAGTAATCGATATGTTCATGGTAAATATTGTCAAATACGCAATCTTCCGCCAAATATTTCAAATATCCGGTTTCGAATATTATCACCCCATCCGTTTTTAGGAGTTCTAATACGCCCAAGAATATGTCCCGTGGGCAAGGCACATTGGCTAGGACATTGTTGGCAACAAACAGGTCGGCTTTACCATGCATTTTTACAATCTTTTTTGCCGTTTCGACAGAGAAAAATCCATGGATGGTAGGAATTCCACCTTGCGTGGCCTTGGCGGCAATCTCGGTAGCAGGGTCGACGCCGATCACCTTCATCCCCTCCGTCTGGAACCCGCGCAACATCGTTCCATCGTTACTTCCGATTTCTACGACCAAGCTACCCGATCGCATGTCCAGCTTGCGAACGGTCCTTGTGGCGTAAGACTGAAAATGTTTGGCTAACCCTAGGGAGCTAGATGTCGTGTAAATATAGTTGGTGTATAGATATTCAGGATCCACAATTGCCTTCAACTGCACATGTCCGCAACTGGCACACTGATAAACGTCTAAGGGAAAGGACTCTAGTTTTTCAGGTTGCTTATTTTTCGGAAGATAGAGATCCCCCACAGGAGTTGGATGCAAAGGGAGAACCACCCTTAGCTTCTTTGCTCCGCATAAACGGCAGTTTTTGATTTCAGTAATTTTTGCCATATTTTACCTAGTTTTTCGAAAAACGAATCACCCTTTTTTGATGGCTAACATTCTTGCGAGCGACTCCTGCCAATGAAGACCGACCCCACCGTCTACAACGATTTCCTGTCCTGTAATAAAAGATGCCTTTTCAGAAAGCAAAAATCCAACCACCTCAGCAACCTCCTTGGCTGTGCCCATCCGCCTCAAAGGGGTAATCTTGCAATATAATTCATGAAGTTCCTTCTGTTCCAAAAAGAAATTCTTAGAGTTTTCCTTGAGAATCGTTCCCAGCGATACGCAGTTGACCCGAATCCCTCTTGGCCCAAGCCTGTGTGCGTAGAAACGACAAAGGCCCAAGAGTCCCGATTTGGCTGCGTGGTATCCTTCGTCCTGTTCATCGGCTACGGAGCGTGAAGCAATGGACGAAATCATAGCGACAGACTTATTGCCCTTTTCGACAAAGCTATGTTGCGTCGCTTCAAGGAAATTTCGGGTTGATGTCAGGGTGATCTCAAGGTGCCGGTTCCAGGAATCCTCTTGCTCCCGATTTCGTTGAGAAAAAACGATGCCGTCCAGCTTGCCATGAGTTCGGGTTATTTTCTCGACAGCCGAATCAATTTCCTCCGGGTTCGATATATCCACAGCTTGAAAAGCGATGTTTTTCGGCCAATCGGAACTCTTCTCGGGAGGATTCCTTGCGATAATGGTTATCGCGCTATAGACAGATGAAAGGAGCAGGGAGATCTCTCTCCCCAGCCCCTTGGATCCACCCACTACAACCACATGCTTTCCCATGTATTCTTATATCTTATGCTTGAAGCATCGCTAATAAAAGACCAAACCAAGCCTATCAAAAATATTACACTACAGACTCCATTTTTCTCGTACTGACCCTAGTTTAAAGGATTGCCGATTGAGGGCTACTTTCTTCTCTCACTCTTTCTACGTCACAACACGAAATGCGACTTTAATTTGGCATCATCGATCTCGAACGACAAAACTGATATATTGCTGTCCCCGACCCCAAAGCTTTTGAAAATGTCTCAGAGGGGATGGCTTTGCCACCTGCAAATTTTTGACATGTGCGGCATATTCCATGAGGGCTTCGGCTGCTTCAGGAAGATCCGCCTGAACCATTCTGGCAATCTTTTGGACATCCTGCGAAATTCTTGTCCTTGGATAGGGTTTCCCTTTGCGTTCGACAGCGTAAACACGGTCATAGATATCACCCGCGAGCTTAGTCAGGGGAAGGTTTGAGGATGGTTTTTTAGGGCTCGCTTTCGATCTGAAATCCAGAAAATTATGCACATAAGAGTGGTAATCCTCTAGCGGTTGCTTGAGGTCGTGCGTCGATGCACCGTGGATATCTTTATACCAACGCCAGTCGGTAAGGAACTTTGGAGAGGATCCTAGAGGAATAGCTCTTCCCTGCAGGGCCTTCATTGCCGTGGCCATAGAAAAGAGTCGGCCAGACCAAGGGTGAATGGCCACATCGATCACCCAATCTTCCGGCTTTCGGGACATGTTTTTGAGCGTTCGCATGTGGGGGAGAAAATACCGTGTGAGAATTTTTACCCTCTCGGCAAAGCGCAGTTCTGCTGGCGCAATTTGCTGGGCAAGATAGCGACGGAGAATTTCAGGTAGAACAGAAACAGGATCCATACAGGTGATCACCACCACACCCCCTGGTTTTGCCATCCGTGCTACTTTTCGGGCAAAAGAAACAGGATTTACTTGAGTCGGCACCAACCCCTCGCAAAGAACCAGATCAAATCTTTCCCGAGTTCTGAAAGATTCAATTTCGCAATCGACGACTTGGCAATCCGTTTTTCTTCTGTGCTGAGTAACGAGTCGCCGAGTGCTTTTTAGGCTAGCCTGATTCGCATCAACCAAGACATAGCGTTTTGGGTCAAGACTAAGGGTATGAACTGCGTTGTGCCCACTTCCTGGCCCAAACTCTAAAATCGAACAACCTTTTAAATAAGAGGGGACAATACCCAAGCTGCGATACAGAGCCGAGCGGCGATCTAGATGCCTAGGCAAGTTGGAAATATCCTGCCGTGTTGGAATCACCCCATGCTTCATATAAAAATCCACAAAAGGTCGTGGAGCTCTCTTCCGATTGTTTAATAAAAGGGAAGCGCTCATCAATTTTATTCTAACCAAGTCATGGGCGGATATTAAAGGACAAAAAGACTCGGTTTCGGACAGAAGCCAGACAAATCTTTATATTAAATCATTCTTATGACGGAAAAAGGCTTGATATTCTTCCAACAGAAGAGAGTCGGGGATTCTGCGCAGAATTTGAAGCTCTTCTTTGGTACACCTTGTCTCGAGCTGGCTTTTGAACACCATGGCAAGAAAACAGACCAAAAGTTCTCCGGACAACGTTGCTCTCGTCAGCCGATAGTGATTCCAGAGTTTGAACAAGGAGCCCTGTCGTCCATCCTGCAAATGGAACCTTCCAATGTATTCCGTTGTGGATAAAAGCTGTTTCAAAAGAACGGGACGTCTCTGCCGATGTAGTTCCTCGAAAAAGGTTTCCTCGGTTTCGGGACGGGACTTTGAGTTTTTTTCCTCAAAAACCAACTGGACCCAGTCTTCCATTAACAGCTCGTTCAGGTCCTTTTCGCTCTGGAGAATTTGCTGTTGAAGAGTCGACTTCTCTCCGACTCTTTCCGCGAAAAGAAAAAGTCCCGTATAAAAGTTTTTGATCCATGGATTGCGATGAATCTCGGGATTTATACCATAACTGAGAATATCCCACCGTGAATCTATCCGCGTAAGCCAATCCCCTTGATTGATCCGATCTGTCGAGCTGGGCGTTACCGGCGGCATGAAAGCGTTCAAGGTAAAGAAAAAGCGTACCCAGCATTCATCTTGGATCAGTCGGAACCATTCCTCGACGAAGGAGTTTGGCATCTCTCCAAACGACCAGATATTCACGACAAGTTCAAAAGATCTTCCATACAAAGTTTCTTTCAGTGAAGCGGGAAGAAGCACAAAGTCGTACAGTTGGATGTCCTGTTCAAGATCGATAGGAGATTGAACCCTAAGAAATCGTGCTTTAGGAAAAGTTTTTTGCAAATAAATAGCGGCGAAATCAAGGCTCTCGGGGAGGTCGATCAGCCAAAGCTTAGCTTGAGGATATAGATCCTTAAGGACGCGGGATAACGAACCGGACCCGCTTCCTATTTCTAAAATCGGATGGCCAGAAAAGTCGGACTTCCCGCGAGTCCAGTCCTGAATATTCAATGCATACCAAACATTTCTCAACAAATCAGGTGTTAGGCGCTTCTGGCATGAAGCAGCCAAAGTGGGCAGTGAAACCTTAACCTTTTCCTCGAAGTCAGACGGAAATCGATCAAAGAAATTCCCAAAACTCCTTTCCAGCAAGGCAATCTGCCACGAGAGAACCTTTTCGATAAATTGGCGATTCCTAAAGCAGGTGTATTGGGAAAAGAAACCCAAGGATAACGCCTCGGAAAGGGCCTCCTCTGTGAAACCCCGAGTTTCGATTATGGATCTAAGGGTGCGCGCAGGGGCCGACCAAACATGTCCATATTTTAAATTGTGTAAAACATCCATATATAAGAAATTCTTTTTATAAGCTTAATAGCGTTAGGGTTCAACTGCACCATGTAGTCATAATGATTTGAACGCCAACGGTGCCAAAAAGCCAAACAGTATGCATTTTATTAATTGGTGCTTTCTTATTTTTCCGACAACTCCTATTTTTCCTAGCCTACTGAGATTTAACCAAGTACACCAATCTTTTTTATATTTTTTTTTAGAAATAAGAAAAACTCTCTAAGGCCGAAAATAGCAAACAAGTACTGTTAACACTTCTATCCGCTGTGCTTTCTTTCGACACGGCTATGAATTTTAAATGAAACGAAAATGGAGATTTACCTTAAGCTTTTTCAGGTTCTTTTTACTTTGATCACAAATATTATTCTTACATAAATCTTCTATATTGTTCTCCATGTACACGACTAGTCACTTTCTCCGCCTCATCCGTCATCAGCACCAGCGGCAATTAATGAATCTGCTCATATTTTTTTTCATGAGTGGGCGAGCACCTCTATTTGCTTTATGTTTGCCAAATAAAGTTTCCATTAGTTTTTTTAGCAGTTATAGCGATATTTCATGTCTCGCACAGAATGATAACTCTGTAATTCCAATGGATTGGTGTGAAGCTTTCAAGGTAAGTACCTGCCATGGCTTGATCTATTCAGAACTCAGCGTCTCAATTCGATTGCAGATTAAGCTAGCGAAGTTTTTTGAAAGATATTCATCCACGCCTTTTCAGATCTATGCATGCCCAACAAGTGATATTTTCAAAATGGTATTTAACCTTATAAACTCCTATCTAGAGTTTTATTGAGTTATTGGCTGGGGGAACATAAACCAAATCATTACTCCACAGATAACTGCTGTGATTATTATTTGCATAGGCAGTGATATGCCAAGCGTACTTTGGTTTTGTTGAATCCGATTAAAGTCCGATTCTTTTATTCGCATGCACAAATCGATAATCATTTTACAGGCCACGCATAAGAGCAGATACGCAATCATTCTTATCAAGACGGATGCCCCCCCCATAGTTAATATTCTGCCATAAAAAGCAATGGTTGGAATTAGACTAAATATGAAACCACCAACTAAATAGGCACTTACGATTAAAAGTTTCTTTTTGTAATTACTCAGGATTATCAAAGGAAATAACAGAACCAGAACCCATCCTGCTGCGACTGGATTCGGCCAGAATATCTTAG
>Ga0164295_10004174_pt1 | contig 11498 bp, 13 predicted proteins | sample GEODES006metaG_FD_111798 | JGI IMG/M metagenome (GOLD analysis project Ga0164295, IMG submission 111798) | Oligotrophic lake water microbial communities from Sparkling Lake, Wisconsin, USA - GEODES006 metaG | ecosystem: Environmental > Aquatic > Freshwater > Lake | place: USA: Sparkling Lake...
AGGCCGACGGGACAGCGACGAACAACAGCAGCGGTGGCTGGACGACGGCGGTGAAGATGCTGGCCTGTCGTACGAAGAGGACGGCGGCGATGCAGCCGAGCACGTACAAGGTGGCGAATGCGCTACCGAGTTCTTGATTGCCTGAACCGGCCTCGAACGCGATGCCGGCGATCGTCGCGACCGCCGCGATCACCACCGCACCCCAGGACGGCACACCCGCGCGGCGGCCCAAGGCGGAGCGCTGCTGGTCTGCGACCGTCCGCTGAGCTGGCACTCCTAGACCGTACCGGCTCAACCTGCGGACGGGCGGTGCCGCCGTTTTCCGTGTCGCTGCACTCGTGCGCTCCGGATGGGCACCTGCGTGGCCGCCGTCCGGGGTCTGAATTTCGCCTTCCCCCTAGACTCTTGACCCTGTGAGCCTCAGCCTGGGAATCGTCGGTCTGCCCAACGTCGGAAAATCGACCTTATTCAATGCGCTGACCCGCAATAACGTGCTGGCTGCCAACTATCCGTTCGCCACCATCGAACCCAACGAAGGTGTTGTGCCGCTGCCCGACGCCAGGTTGGCCCGGCTGGCCGAGATGTTCGGTTCTGAGCGCATCCTGGCCGCGCCGGTGACCTTCGTTGATATCGCCGGCATCGTCAAAGGCGCCTCCGAGGGCGCCGGGTTGGGTAACAAGTTCCTGGCGAACATCCGCGAGTGCGACGCGATCTGCCAGGTGGTCCGGGTCTTCGCTGACGATGATGTGGTCCACGTCGACGGCAAGGTGGACCCCCGCTCGGATATCGAGGTGATCGAGACCGAGTTGATCATCGCCGATATGCAGACCCTGGAGAAGGCCGTCCCGCGACTGGAGAAAGAAGCCCGCAACAACAAGGACCGCAAGGCGGTGCATGAGGCCGCGGTGGCCGCGCAGGCGGTGCTCGATTCTGGGACGACGTTGTTCGCCGCCGGTTCAAAGGTCGACAGCGCCCTACTGCGTGAGCTGAACCTGTTAAGCACCAAACCCTTTCTATATGTGTTCAATGCCGACGAGTCCGTCCTCGGCGACGATGCCAAGATGACCGAGTTGCGGGCGCTGGTCGCCCCAGCGGATGCGGTCTTCCTCGATGCCAAGATCGAGTCCGAACTTCAGGAACTCGACGACGCGTCGGCGGCCGAACTGTTGGAGTCGATCGGTCAGCACGAGCGCGGCCTCGATTCACTGGCCCGCGCCGGATTCCACACCCTGAAGCTGCAGACCTACCTGACTGCCGGCCCGAAAGAGGCGCGCGCGTGGACGATCCACCAGGGTGACACCGCGCCCAAGGCGGCCGGAGTAATCCATACCGACTTCGAAAAAGGGTTCATTAAGGCCGAAGTGGTGTCGTTCGACGATCTGACGGCGGCCGGATCAATGGCCGCCGCCAAGGCAGCCGGCAAGGTCCGGATCGAGGGCAAGGATTACGTGATGGTCGATGGCGACGTGGTCGAGTTCCGGTTCAACGTCTAGGGGTGGGCTTGTTGAAGTACTGCATCAGGCAGAACTCATGGCCCTCGGGATCCAGCATGTTCAGCACGACTCCTTCGTCATAGTCATGTCGGAAGCCCGAGAAGCTTCCGCCAAGTTCCTCGATCTGCTGACGTCCGGTGTCGATGTCATCGACCTCCACATCCAGGTGGATCCGGACCTTTCCCGCTTTCGGTTCGGGTACGCGCTGGAAGGTGAGTTGCGGAAACGGCCCTGAGCGCGAGCCAACAGTCGCCCAGTTCGGATCATGCCCATGCTCGCTCGACATCCGAATGGGATCAGCGCAATCGATGGTCACTCCAGACCAGCGGTTCACCATTCTTTGTCCCCTCAAGGTTCCACGACACTTCAATATTGCATTGAGTGAGAAATCTTGCAGGGGTGCACTCGCACTTCTTCTGCGGGAGTTCTCACTCAACGCTCGCCACGGCCGTACTCGCGCATCGTTGGGACGTTTATCGGCACCGCAAAATGGTGGAGTTCCGGTTCAACGTCCAATCCTGACTCGGGCGGCTTTGTGGTGCAGCTGCGGTGCGAAGGAGGGCCACTGCGCGTATCGGCAAGCGAATCCGCCCGGAATGTCTTAAATGTGACGTTATGACGCATAGGTAGCCAGACGGCCTAGCCAGCTGGTAGTTTGCGAGAGTAGATCAAAGCAAACTTTGTTCGAGCTTAAAGTGGTTAAATAGGTGAACGAGGAGTTTGCTTATTCACTCGCTGCCATCCGGTTGCTACAGACGGCGCACCTTCTTCAGTGGATGGTCGACAACTCTCCACCCCACCTCGAAGACCAGCTTCACTCCGCCCTCGATGCCGTCCGGGATGCTGGAGACACGGTTCATCGACTGCGAACCGCGATTTGCTGAACCGGGCCGCGTGAACCTCAATATCGACGCCGAAGTGGCTGATGAGATGACGTCGATTTGGGGGTAGGTGTGTTCGATGCAGTTGGCCAAGGCCCACGCCGACCGGCCGATCCCGCGGGGCTAGTATCCGGCAATGACGTCAGTGTTGTCGCCGCGCGTGATCGTGCCCTTAGTCGCCACGGCGGTGATAGCGGCGGGTTGCGCGTCGCCCGAGCCACCCACTCCGGCGACGGAGACCACGAGCGCCGCGAGTTCCGCGGTGGCGCCCTCGGGTCCACAGGCGGCCGCACTCGGGACGGCGCTGGACGTCACGGCATCAGGTGCTACCGCGTCCTACACCCTCGGCAATCTCGCACCGGTTCCCGTCGACGCCCAGATCATTGCGGCCCAGGGCACGATGTATGCAGTGGATGTCTCGATCGTGGCACAAAGCGGTACAACGTCTTTCAACGGGTTCTACTTCGTCGCCCGCGACCAGGACGGCGCCAGCATCGCCCCGGCGGTAGGTGCGGTCATGCCTGGAATCACCTCCGGTGAACTCGCACCGGGTCAGACAGTGGTCGGGCATCTCGCATTCGACGTGCCGGAGGGCAAAACGATCACCCAGGTAGCTCTGACCGACCCGCAGGGTACGACCCTGGCGATCTGGGGTGTCGGTTAGGCGACTCAGCCCGGATCTGGGGTCATGAGATCTGGGGTCATGAGTTTGTATCCGCGGTCGATCGTCTCCGGTGGTAACGGTTGGCTTTCCTCGTTGGGAATCATGACCTCGATATAGGCCGCGCCGTCATGAGCCTTGATCGCGGGGTAGTGGTGAGCATGGCTGCGCCGCGGATGCGGGCGTATCCATCGGCGGCGTAGGCGGCATTGAGTTCGTTGGCGCAACCGACCCATTCCAATCCCGATACGTCTTCGACGGCGTCATCAATGGAGAAGGCATCAATGGAGAAGGCGTAGTCGCCGGGTACCCCGAAGATCTTGTCGATTCCCAGTTGGGCGATTCGGTTGAGGACATATTCGGCAACCGTGGGCTGGTTCATCGCGATTCCTGTTCAGTCTGGAGTTTTAATCTTGTCGGGTGACGAAGGCGACCACTGCTTCACTGAAGGCGTCATTGTCGTCACCGGCCGCGGTGTGCCCTGCGTCGGAGAGTTCGACGAACTCCGCCTGCGGCACCTTGGCAAGAAAGTCCTCGACGCCTTCGGGGCTGACGACATCGGAGAGCTTGCCGCGGATAAGCAGAATCGGGATCCGAAGCTCGATTGCCGCCTGTTCGAGTCGCTCCACTTCGACAAAGGGGTTCTCGCCGGCTGAGGTGACGAATGCCGGATCCCAGTGCCAGTGCCAGCGTCCGTCGCGGTGACGCAGATTCTTCTTCAGACCCTCGAGGTTGCGTGGACGCTGGCGATGCGGCAGGTACTCCGCGATGGCGTCGGCGGCATGCTCCAAGGTCTCGAACCCGTTCACGTGTCGGGTCATGAAGTCCCGGATGCGGTGACTGCCCTTGCTCTCGAATCGCGGCACCACGTCAACCAGAACGAGTTTGGTCACGACGTCCGGGCCGGCCTGATGCGCGGTCTGGATTCCGGTCATTCCGCCCATGCTGGCTCCGATGAGTACGACCGGCCGCCCAATGTGTTTCAGCACGGCCGCCGCATCGCGCGAGAACGCATCGACGGTGTACTCGGCGTTGGGCGCGCGGTCACTATCGCCATGCCCGCGGGCATCGAGTGCGATGACATGAAAGCCATGGTCGGCGAGAACCTGCCCGGTGTTCTTCCAGGAGAATCGGTTTTGCCCACCACCGTGCAGCATCAGGATCGTCGGCCGGTCGGCATCAACGGTGCCGCGGTTCCATTCATCGGCGACCAGCTTTAATGACTGATCGCCGCGGAACTCGACCGTTGTCGAACCGGCGCTCACGGCAACTCCCCTCGATGTGTGTGCACCGCACGTTACCCGCGGGCCGGGCCGGTAGCCTTTGGCCTTCAGGAACTGTGCGCCTGCACGGATAGGGGAGCCACCATGGCCGACGGGGTCGGCGAGGCCGACGGGGCCGGCGAGGCCGACGCGGTCGGCGAGGTCGAACTGTCATCGGACCGGCGCGCGCTGTCAGCGCCACCGCGGCGTCTGATCGCTGGCGCTCTGGTCATCTTGGTCGCCGTTACCGGTTGGCTGGGCTGGCAGGACGTCCAGATACGTCGGGCCGAGCATCTGCGCGATGTGATGGTGCAGGCGGGTCGGGACGGGGTTATGGCACTGACCACCATCGACCACGAACAGGTGGACGAGGACGTGCAACGCATCCTTGATTCCTCGACCGGAAAGTTCCGCGACGACTTTGCCCAGCGCGCAGACTCTTTCACCGAAGGCGCCCGCAAGGCGCAGTCGAAGTCTGTCGGCACCGTCTCGGAGGCCGGAGTGGAATCCGTCGATGGCGACCGGGGCCGGGTGCTGGTGACGCTGATCGTCATGACATCCAACCGCGGTGCCCCCGAACAGCAGCCCAAGGTATGGCGCACCCGGGTCACCGTTGACAAGGATGACGGGGTCTACAAGGTCGCGGCGGTGGAGTTCATCCCGTGAGCGATATCCACCGAGATCGCCTGCGCCGTCTCGCCGTGCCCGTCTTGGCGACACTGCTCGTCATCGCCTCAGGCTGGCTGTTCTGGGACGGATCGGCGCGGCGCGGTGCCGAGCACGCTGGCAACGATGCGGTTCAGGCAGCCCGGGAATCGATCGTGGCCATCCTCAGCTACCGTCCCGACACCGCCGAGAAAGATCTGGACACGGCCGCCCGCGAGAGGCTGACCGGACGGTTCCTGGACGACTACACACAACTGATTAAGACGGTTGTCGTACCCAATGCGAAACAGAAAAGCGTCACGGCCGCGGCCCGAGTGCCCGCAGTCGCGGTGGTGTCGGCCTCGGCCGACCATGTTGTCCTGCTGGCCTATGTCGATCAGGCCCTGACGGTCGGCAAAGAGGCCCCGACCCAGACGAACTCGAGTGTGCGGGTCACCATGGAGAAGGTCGATGGCCGTTGGCTTGTCGCTGGCTTCGATCCGATCTAGGAGATAATGATGACCGAGCCACGTTGGATCGACGTCAGCGCGCCGGCGGTACAACTACGCGCATTGAGCTGGGGCCCGGAACAGGGACCGATTGCCCTATGCCTCCATGGTTTTCCCGATACCGCCTACGGTTTCCGCAAGCTCGCCCCCCATCTGGTGGCGGCGGGCTACCGGGTGATCGCCCCCTTCATGCGTGGTTATGTGCCATCCTCGCTCGCCGCCGACCACGCGTATCACCTCGGTGCGTTGATGGATGATGCGCTGCAGATTCGTGCGGCCTGCGGTCCAAGCGATGCCGACGTGGTGATCGGCCACGATTGGGGTGCGATCGCGGCGACCGGACTTGCCGCGATGCCCGACAGTCCGTTTCGCAGGGCCGTGGTGATGTCGGTGCCGCCCTCGGCCGCACTGCGCCCACTGCGCCGCGGTGTGGTGAAGCTGCTACCCGCTCAACTGGTGCGCAGCTGGTACATCAGTTACTTCCAGCTGCCGCTGCTGCCGGAGCGCTCATCGTCTTGGATCGTGCCGTTGCTGTGGCGGCGCTGGTCGCCCGGTTATGACGCCACGCAGGATCTGCGTCATGTCAACGCCGCGATCGGCGCACCCGACCGCTGGCGTGCGGCACTCGGTCCCTACCGGGCGACCATTCGCAATTCAGCGCCGCCGGCCCGCTACGCCGAACTGCACCGCTGGTGGACGGAGCGGCCTCGAGTGCCGACGTTGTACCTCCATGGTGCCGACGATGGTTGTATGACAGCCGATTTCGCGCGATTCGTTGCCGCCGCATTGCCGGAGGGCAGTGACACGGCCGTCGTCAACCACGCCGGTCACTTCCTGCAACTCGAACAGCCCGATGAGGTCGGTCGGCGCATTGTTAGATTTCTCAGCGCTTGACGCCGGGATGCACCCGAGCCAGCAGTGGCACCAGCAGCCGTCGCGGGGCCAGGTGGTAGAGCGCCGCTGCGGCCCGATTGAGCCCCCCCGGGATGATGACCGACCGGCCGGCGGCCATACCTGTTACACCCGCGCGGGCCACGTCACGCGCCGAGACCCACATCGGCGCGGGCATCAACGCCTCGGCCTCGGCGTCGGTGAAGCCGGCCTGCTCACCGAAACCGGTGTGCACCGGACCGGGACACAGGGTGGCCGCCGATACCCCGGTGCCCGTCAGTTCGGCGCGCAAAGCATGGGTGTAAGACAGCACGAACGCCTTCGAAGCGCCGTAGACAGCCTGGCCCGGCAGCGGCCCGAACGCGCCCACCGAGGCGACATTGAGCACCGCACCTCGACGGCGGTTGACCATCTTCGGCACGAATCGCGTGCACAGATCGACGACGGCGGCCACGTCGACTTCGAGCATGTCGAGTTCGGCGTCGGTATCGACGCGTTGCTGCGGTCCCATGGTGGACAAGCCGGCGTTATTGACGAGGATGTCGATGTCGAGGCCGAGTCGATCCACCTGATCGGCCAGGGTCGCGCGCGCCTCGCGCTGGGAAAGATCGGCCGGCACAACGGACGTTCGCTGTCCCAACTCGGAGGCGAGCTCAGCGAGGCGCTCGGCGCGCCGGGCGACAAGCACGACGTGGTATCCGCGGCCATGGAGATCACGGGCGATCTCGGCGCCGATGCCCGAGGATGCGCCGGTGATGAGGGCTGCGCTGTTCGGACCTGGGTTCGGCAACCGTGACGACATCGCCGAAGCCTAACGGGGCCGCGCCGGGTGGGGACGGTCGCGCCGCGGGCGGACGGACGATGGCTGCTCCGGATGCGCAGATGTTCCTGATGTCGACCAAGGTGGCCAACGATCAGTTCCTGGTATTCGCCTTCGGCGGCCTGCCACTTGACTTGGCAGCGGCCGTTGACGAACTGCGGTATCGGGCCCGGGCCTGCGCGGAGTTACGTCTTCGTGTCGTCGATGATCGTTCGTGGCGCTATCCGCGGTGGGAACCCGGCGAGATCACACCGGAGCAGTTCAGCATCCACGACAGCGTGGGACAGGACTGGCAGGGTTGTCTGGATCGGGTGTCGCGGCTGGCCGACGATCAGCTCGATGCGTCCCGACTGTGCTGGCGGGTTCATGTTTTCCCGGGCATTCACGGCATTCCCGGGCTGGCGGCGGCCGGCTCGGTGGTCGTGGTGCAGGTGGCCCATGCACTCGGTGACGGCACCCGATCGGCGGCGTTGGCAGGTGCCCTGCTGGGTCGGTCCACACCCCTGCCGCCAGTGGGCCTACCGGATCGCGGACTCCTGCCGTGGCGGGCGGCGCACGCTGCGCTCGCACACCGGCGCCTGGTTCGGGACACCGCGGCCGGATCGCTGGCGCCGCCGATTCCCCCGCGGCCGGCGTCGGTGATCAACTCCGGCGCGCGGGGGGCCGCGGCGGTGCGCACCCTCGCGGTTGGCCGCGACGCGCTCCCCGGCCCCACCGTGACAGTAGGGGCGCTGGTGGTGATCTCCGATGCTCTGGCGGGATACCTCGGCGAACGCGGTGAGGACATCGGCCGGCTGGGTGCCGAAGTGCCGATATCCACCGGGGGAGCGCGAATGATGCAGGCGCACAATAACTTCCGCAATGTCGGGGTCGGCCTGTACCCGGAGCTCAGTCGGATTGAACGTGCGCAGCGGATCGCTGCGGATCTGAAAGCGCATCGTCGTCGCGGCGAACATCCCGCAATGCGATCCTCGGCGGTGGCCTTCGCCTCGGTTCCGGCCTGGTTTCTGCGCTGGGGGGTGAGCATGTTCGACCCCGCGGTGCGTTCGGCGACGGTCACCGGTCACACCGTGGTGTCCAGCGTCGATCGCGGTCCGGCCGATCTATTCTTCGGCGGGTACCCGGTGCTGCTCACCGCCGGGTACCCGGCACTGTCGCCGATGATGGGCTTGACCCACGGGGTGCACGGCATCGGCGGGACCGTGGCGCTGAGCGTGCACGCTGACTCGACCGTGGTCGACCTCGATGACTACATCGCCCGGTTATCGGATGCCCTAGGTTGTCAGCCATGAGCGCCTACGACGTCGGAATGCTGATGCTGCGACTTGTTCTGGGACTGACCATGGCCGCCCACGGCTACAACAAGTTCTTCGGCTCCGGTGGGATAGCCGGCACCGCGGGGTGGTTCGACAGCATCGGGATGCGCCCCGGTGCCTTCCACGCCCGGGTGGCGGCGAGCACCGAGATCGCAGCGGGTCTCGGGTTGGCCCTGGGGTTCCTGACGCCGGTTGCCGCGGCGGGCTTCGTCGCCCTGATGCTGGTCGCCGCGTGGGTCGTACACCGTCGAAACGGATTCTTCATCGTCAAGGAGGGTTGGGAGTACAACCTGGTCCTGGCAGCCGCTGCGGTTGCCGTCGCGGTCGCACCCGGTCGGCTCAGCCTTGATCATGTGGTGTTCGGCGGCACCCGGTTGGCCCCTCTGCTGCACGGCTGGCCGGGTCTGCTGATCGCGCTTGGACTTGGTCTGGCCGGCGGTATCGGCCAACTCGTTCTCTTCTACCGACCCAGAACCTCTGAGGCGGACGCCGCCGCGCTCTAGTCTTGCGCTATGGGATTTCTCAAACAGGAAGTGCCCGTTGTCGACTTCGAGCAGTGGAGCAAGGGCACTCGCGCCGAGAAGATCAAGCCGATGGCGCGGCATTGGGCCGAAGTCGGTTTCGGCACCCCGGTGGTGCTGCACCTGTTCTACGTTGTCAAGATCGGTCTCTACATCCTGTTCGGCGCGGTGTTCGCGCTGGCGACCAGCGGGATCGACGGCTGGAGCAACATAGGGCAGTGGTGGACCGAGCCGATCGTCCTCCAGAAGGTCGTGCTCTACACCATGTTGTTCGAGATCCTCGGCCTCGGCTGTGGTTTCGGTCCACTGAACAACCGGTTCTACCCGCCGATGGGATCGGTGCTGTACTGGTTGCGGCCCGGCACCATTCGGCTGCCACCGTGGCCGAACCGGGTGCCGCTCACCCGGGGTGACAACCGCGAACCGATCGACGTGCTGCTCTACGGTGCACTGCTGGTGATGCTTATTGTCGCGCTGTTCTCCGACGGCACCGGCCCCGACCCGGCGTTGGGCACCGACATCGGCCTGTTGCCCGCGTGGCAGTCGTGGACGATTCTCGCCCTGGTGGCCTTGGCCGGCCTGCGCGACAAGGTCCTCTTCCTGGCGATCCGTGGCGAGGTGTACGTCCCGTTCGTGGCCGCGTTCCTGTTCGGCGGACCCAACGTCCTGATCGCGGCCAAACTCGCCTGCGTGGTGATCTGGATGGGTGCGGCCACCTCAAAGCTCAACAAGCATTTCCCGTTCGTCATCTCCACGATGATGTCCAACAGCCCGGTGGTGCGGGCCCGGTGGCTCAAGCGCAGGTTCTTTGAGAACTATCCGGATGATCTGCGCCCGGGGCGGCTGTCGCGGGTTCTGGCCCACGTCAGCACCGCCATCGAGATGTGTGTGCCTCTGGTGCTGTTGTTCAGTCACGGCGGCTGGCCGACCGCCATCGCTGCCTTCGTGATGGTGTGCTTCCACCTCGGCATCCTGTCGGCCATCCCGATGGGGGTGCCCCTGGAGTGGAACGTCTTCATGATCTTCGCGATGCTGACACTGTTCGTCGGCCACTCGGAGATCGGACTGGGTGATATGACCAACCCGTGGCCGGTCATCCTGTTCGTCGTCATGGCCGGGATCGTCATCGCCGGAAACCTGGTCCCCCGCAAGATCTCCTTCCTGCCCGGCATGCGCTACTACGCCGGCAACTGGGACACGACGCTGTGGTGCATCACACCGTCGGCGGAGGCCAAGATCGCCGAGCACATCGTGGCGATCGCCAACATGCCTGCCGCCCAGTTGGAGAAGTTCTACGGCAGCAAGGAGGCCGCGCAGATCCCGCTCTACATGGGGTATGCGTTCCGCGGATTCAACACCCACGGCAAGGCGTTGTTCACCCTGGCGCACCGGGCGATGGCCGGGCACGACGAGGCGGGCTACTCCGTCACCGACGGCGAGCGGATCTGCAGCATGGCGATCGGTTGGAACTTCGGTGACGGGCACATGCACAACGAGCAACTGATCGCCGCGATGCAGCGGCGCTGCCAGTTCGAGCCGGGCGAGGTTCGGGTGGTGCTGCTCGACGCACAGCCGATCCAGACCCAGACCCAGCGCTACCGCCTGGTCGACGCGGCCACCGGGGAGTTCGAGCGGGGCTGGGTCGAGGTGGCCGACATGGTGGTCCGCCAGCCCTGGGACGACGATCTGCCGGTCCATGTGGAGTCCCGTTCCAACCAGGTTTGACCAAGACTAGGTTTGACCAAACGGTTGGTTGGTAGTCAGAATCGGATACAGAAACCCAATACCTAAGGAGAAGTCCATGGCGGAAGCGGTCATTGTCGAGGCGGTTCGTGCACCAGTCGGTAAGCGCAACGGCGGACTGTCCGGCGTGCACCCGGCGGAGTTGTCGGCCCAGGTGCTCAACGGCCTGGCCCAGCGCGCCGGGATCGACCCCGAGATCATCGACGACGTGATCTGGGGTTGCGTCATGCAAGCCGGTGAGCAGGCCCTCGACATCGCCCGCACCGCGGTCCTGACCGCCGGCTGGCCCGAGACCATCCCCGGTGTGACCGTGGACCGTCAGTGCGGGTCCAGCCAGCAGTCGGTGCACTTCGCCGCCGCCGGTGTGGTGGCCGGCCACTACGACGCCGTCATCGCCGGCGGTGTCGAGTCGATGTCGCGCACCCCGATGGGCGCCTCGCTGGCCAATGGCGGAAACCCGTACTCGGCGAACTTCAAGGCCCGCTACGACCGCACCCCGAACCAGGGCATCGGCGCGGAGATGATGGCCGAGAAGTGGGGCCTGACCCGCACCATGCTCGATCAGTTCTCACTGGACTCACACGAGAAGGCCGGTAAGGCGCAGGCATCAGGTGCCTTCGACGATCAGATCGTTGGAATCAAGGATTCCGACGGTAACGTCATCACCAAGGACGAGGGCATCCGCCTGGGCACCACCCTGGAGAAGATGGCCGGACTCAAGCCGGCGTTCAAAGAGGACGGTGTGATCCACGCCGG
>Ga0164295_10004175_pt1 | contig 11498 bp, 8 predicted proteins | sample GEODES006metaG_FD_111798 | JGI IMG/M metagenome (GOLD analysis project Ga0164295, IMG submission 111798) | Oligotrophic lake water microbial communities from Sparkling Lake, Wisconsin, USA - GEODES006 metaG | ecosystem: Environmental > Aquatic > Freshwater > Lake | place: USA: Sparkling Lake...
CAGTCCTTTGGCAGATTACACCCACTAATTCTACATTTTCCAATCGTCTTATTGATTTTATTAATGGCTTGGGAGTTTTTCCGATTTACCCGAGAAACCTCCCCATGGATTGACACCGTGGAGCAATGGGTATCTGATGCTTGGATTTCAGGAGCGGCCCTCACAGGCCTAACCACCATTTTTGGATTATTACTTTCGAAAGAATCTGGCTACTCGGGAGATACGCTATTCTGGCATAAGTGGACAGCCGTTTCTTTGTTTATCGTCTTTACTGGAACCTATTGGCTCAGAAATTTATCCTTTTACCAAAAGCTGAACTCCCGATTGTTGATTGGCTTCATGTCCATTTTATTAATCTCGACCGGCCATTTTGGGTCAGAACTTACGCATGGGGATGGTTTTGTTTTGGAGCCGTTCCAACAAGGAAAACAGATCTATCTAGAAGATGCCCTTGTTTTTGATCACATGGTCAAGCCTATTTTTGAAAAAAAATGCATGAGCTGCCATAACCCGGAAAAGAAAAAAGGGGACCTTGATTTGTCTAGTATTCAAGGTATTTTAAAAGGAGGTAAAACTGGCAAATTATTTGTCACTGGGAAACCTGAAATAAGCCTATTATTAGAGCGAATTCACCTTCCTTTAGAAGATAAAAAGCATATGCCTGCATCAGGTCAGCCGCAGTTGACCGATGAGGAGAAAATGATTTTAGCTCTTTGGATCAAAGGAAACGCAACCTTTACTAAAAAAGTGTTGGAGTTGCCTGCAACAGATTCGCTCCGAATCATGGGTAATTCCATATTTAATTCTGTTAATGACGAGGCCACAAATTATGACTTTTCAGCAGCGAGTCAGGAAACCATCGACGAATTAACCAACGAGTACCGGACGATCGCTCCTCTAGCGAAGAACTCACCGGCTTTGCGCGTTCATATTTTCAATAAAAGTGAATTTAATTCCAAAAAACTAGAGGAATTAGTCGCCATTAAAAAGCAAATTATATTTTTAAGTGTAGCGAAAATGCCTGTGAAGGACTCGGATTTGTTGACCATCGCGCAGTTTGAAAACTTAGAACGTTTGGAATTAAACTTTAGCAATATTTCGGCCAAGGGCTTATTGGCCCTAAAAACCTTAACCCACTTAAAAAGCATTTCGCTTTCGGGAACGCAGATGAATTACCAAGATTTACAAATAGCCATGCAAGGATTGAAAAAGCTTCAGGCCATTTATCTTTGGGATACACCACTGACTGCGGAGGACCTTAAAGCCTTATCGACTAAGTTTAAATCGGTCCAAATTATAGGCGGATTTAAAGACGATGGCAAAAATCCTTTAAAACTGAATGCCCCAGAATTAAAAAATACATCGACCATCTTTGATACCGAGGCGCCACTCACTTTATTCCATACGATTAAGGGAGTTGAGATCCGTTATACGATGGATGGAACGCCTATCGACAGTGCTAAATCTCCCATTTTTAATGGGAATGTGACGATTAATTCGAATACAAGAATTAGAGCGAGGGCGTTTAAAGCAGGCTGGATCGGGAGTGATGAAGCGGTTTTCGAATATTATAAATGTGCGATAAAGCCCGATAGTGTAACGGTTGTATTGCCTTTAAATCGGGTGCATCAGGCGAATGGGCCAAAATCATTTTTCGACCGGAATCTAGGAACCTTTAGTGCCAATGCTCCGGCTTGGGCGAATTTTTGGACTGGCGTACGAAATAATGACATGGAGTTAAATTTAAATTTCAAAACTCCAAAAACCATTTCCAATGTATCCTTACGGATTATGGAAGAATTGACCACTGGGATTTTCCCGCCTCAATCCATCGAGATATGGGGGAAAACAAGCACAAATGGTGCCTTTAAACGAATACATGTGATGAAAGTTCCCGTACCTAAAGAAACAAGATTCCACGAGTTATATGCGATCGATGTGAAATTTAAACCGACCATTTTCAGAGAAATGAAAATCATCGCAAAACCACTTGAGAAAATTCCACAATGGCATGGAGCGAAAGATAAAAGAGCCCTGCTGCTTGTTGATGAAATCTTCTTGAATTAAAAAAAAATCCGATCAAAACGATCGGATTTTTTTATTGAGATTAATTACAATTTCTTGATTTTCACATTTCGGAACCATACTGGATTTCCGTGATCTTGTAAAGCGATCCGACCTTTCATATCCACACCAAAACCTGGCATCGTTTTGAACTTCGATCCGGCGATCATTTTTTTCCAATTTTCATCATCGTAACGAGTTTCTACTACCTTAACTCCATTTAGGTATTGTTGGAGTAAACCCCGATTACACACGATCCGCGCCGTATTCCATTCGCCTACTGCCTTCACTGGTTCCGAGGAGGATTTAATCAAATCATACAAATCTCCTGAACGGTGATTGAAGATTTTTCCGTCTGGATGGCCTTCATTATCAAGCACTTGCATCTCAGGACCGCTATTATATGTACTGTGATATTTGGGATCTTCGGTGACATTAAAGATGATACCTGAATTTCCATTTGGCGAAATGCGCCATTCGATGGAGAAGTCATAGTTTTCAAAGGTCTCATTGGTAATTAAATCACCTCGTTCTTTTTTGGTTACATCAAAGGAGATGACGCCATCTTCGACAGACCAACTATTTCCAGTGAATCCTGGTTTGTTATACGTATGCCAGCCATTTAGCGTTTTGCCATCAAATAACAATTGAAATCCGTCCTTTTTTTCTTTTTTCGTGAGTGTATTTAATTGAGCAAAGGCCATCGAGCCCATGGTCAACAAGGCACACGTAACAATCCATTTTTTCATGTGTAAATAAGTTTATTTGAACTGCAATACTAATAAAAGATTCGAAACAATCTATCATCTAGATGAGAAAATGCTGTTATATTCTTCGTAAATTGCGCGCTAATTCAAATTTGCATGAAGACAAAGGTAAAACCCAAAGCATCCATTAACATCGTGACACTCGGTTGTTCTAAAAACCTAGTGGATTCCGAAGTGTTATTTACCCAGTTAAAGGGGAATGGTTTGGAGGTTACTCACGAGGCGAAAAAAGATACGGCCTCGATCGTCGTGATAAATACCTGCGGATTTATCGACAATGCCAAGCAAGAATCGATTGATACCATTTTGCGTTATGCAGATGCCAAACAAGCCGGCAAAATAGATAAGCTTTATGTGACAGGCTGTTTATCGCATCGCTACAAGGATGATTTGGAACGTGAAATTCCGATGGTCGATTCCTTTTTTGGAACGAATGAATTACCTCGATTACTCAAGGCGCTGAAGGCGGATTATAAGCATGAGTTAGTCGGCGAACGTTTATTAACAACTCCGGCACATTATGCGTATTTGAAGATTGCGGAAGGTTGCGATCGGCCCTGTTCATTTTGTGCCATCCCGATCATGCGGGGCAAACATGTGTCCCGGCCCATGGATGAATTGCTAAAAGAGGCGAGCTCATTAGCTAAAAAAGGAACCAAAGAACTGATTTTAATCGCCCAAGATTTAACCTTTTATGGCATCGATCTAAAAAGTGGCGATGGCCCGAATGGCCGAAAATTAAAGGAATTATTGGAGCGTCTTTCGGATGTGAACGGCATCGAATGGATTCGATTACAATATGCCTATCCGGCGGGTTTTCCCACGGAGATTTTGGAGACGATGGCGGAGCGTGAGAACATCTGTAAGTATTTGGATATGCCGCTTCAGAGTGGATCGGATGCGATGCTGAAACACATGCGCCGGGGAATCACCCGCGAAAAAACGGAAGCACTGATCGAAACCATTCGGGAAAAAGTGCCGGGTATCGCCTTGCGAACGACCCTGATTTCAGGCTATCCGGGAGAAACAGATGCTGATTTTGAAGAGACTTATTCTTTTGTGGAGCGGATGCGATTTGACCGGTTAGGCATTTTCAATTACAGCCATGAAGAAAATACGCATGCCTATTTAGTGGAGGACAATGTGCCTGAAGAGGTAAAACAGGAGCGTTCGGATGAGATTATGGCACTCCAACAAGGAATTTCTGAAGAATTAAATCAACAAAAAATAGGTCAAACCTTCAAAGTCCTCGTGGACCGAAAAGAAAGCGGCTATTTCGTGGGTCGAACCGAATTTGATTCCCCAGAAGTGGATAATGAGGTGCTCATTCCAGCGGAACAATATGCTCGTTTAGGCGATTTCGTTCACGTGAAAGTGAATAAGGCAGAGGAATTTGACCTTTATGGCGATATCGTTTCCTAATAACGAGGAATTCCCGGATCGACCTCTCGAGACCAGGCATCGATGCCACCTGTTAAATTAATCCAAGAGCCTGAACTAACTTGATTCAAATAGCGAATGACTTGTGCAGAACGCATGCCATGGTGGCACATGACGATGCAAGGCAATGCAGTCGGTAATTCTCCAAAACGCGCTGGAATCTCACCCATGGAAATATGTATAACCCCTTCTAGCGCGGACATATCCAGTTCGTAGGCTTCGCGCACATCCAGCACATATGCTTTTCCGTTTTGAATCATTTCTTGCGCCTCGAGGGGGCCTAGGTCCGTTGGAATTTCTTGAGTACTCAGGGCCTGGCTTTCTCCGACTTGGTTTTCTTGGGGCTGTTCAAACCGAACCTGATCCGCCTCCTCTGATCGCGCGATGGCAAAGGTACGCATGCTCATGTCACGTGCGTCCCAGCGAAGCAAGCCCCCCTGACAGGGAGAAGAAAAACCTGCCAAATATAGAATGGACTCTTTGGCCTGTAAAATGCCCATCACGCCAGGTAAAAAACCCAAAACACCCACCTCATCACATGCAGGTATTTCCATTTTTCCGGGTTCCTCAGGAAATAAACATCGGTAGGTGGCGGTGCGTGAGCCATCCGCTACCAAGGCATTGCAAACACTCAACAAACCCTCCCAGGCATGAATTGCCGCATAGACAAAGGGCATTTTTAAGGCCACACACACATCATTAATCAAATAACGCGCGGCAAAATTATCTGTACAATCAATGACTAAATCGACCCCTTGAATCAAATTTTTAGCATTGTTTGGACTTAGATTTTCAGGAAAGACGTGGATTTTCACCGCACTGTTTAAGGCCTGAGCGAATTGCTGGGCCATGAAAACCTTTTTTTGACCGATGGATTTTTCGGTGTAAATGACTTGTCGGGCTAAATTAGATTCCTCCACCACATCTCCATCCACCAATGTGATTTCGCCAATACCCGCCGCAACTAAATAAGGAAGTACCGCTACGCCTAATCCACCGACTCCTACGACCAACACATGTGCTTGACCCAGTTTTTGCTGGCAAGCCTCATCCCATTCGGCGAGAGCCAATTGTTTTCGGTAGCGTAGACGTTCCTGATCTGTTAACATGATTGCATAAAAAAAGCCTCCCTGATTTCAAGGAGGCTAATTTCGAAAATTTTTTCTAAACTATATACTCAATGTACCCTTGCGAGCCGATTGAATTAATGTTTTTTCAAATCCATTTTTATTAATCGTACGAATCGCTTTCGCAGAAACCTTCATGCGAACCCAAACTCCTTCAGACTCCAAGAAAAATTTCTTGGTTTGTAAGTTTGGATAAAACTTACGCTTCGTTTTATTATTTGCGTGAGAAACGTGGTTTCCAACTCGTGTTCTTCTTCCTGTTAATTGACAAACCTTTGCCATGATCTAGTATTTTTTAATTGTAAAATCGGATTGCAAAAGTAGAAAAATATTTTCTAAATCACAATCCTATTTGTAAAAATTCTAAAATATCATTCCCTTTCCCTTCCAATGCGTATATTTGAACATGAGAAAATCTGGTTCTCCTAAATCCCAAAATAAATCGATGGCCAAAAAGGTGATTTCTTCACTGATTTGGCTTGGTACCTTACCTCTTTGTTTGTACACCCTGTTGACCTATTTGCTGAGTTATTCCTTGGTAATCGATCACTGGGTGGCCGGATTTATCATGATGACGATGCCCTATGCGCAGGTCTTATGTTTCATTTCGTTGGTATATTGGTTATTCCAACGAGCAAAACGCGCCCTTTTACCCTTTTTGGTCCTAGCTTTGGGATATAGTTTTATTCATCGCAGCATCGCCATGAACAGTCCTACCTCCCTAGAAAAAGAAACGCTAGGTCTTTTAAGTTACAATGTAGCGGGGATGTATTCGAATGAATTCGAGGACAAAAAAGAATCGCTCGCCGAACTGAAAAAATTCATCACGGATTATTCCGCAGATATTAAATGCTTTCAGGAATTTTATTCGAATTCCGACCGCAAGCCATATCGGACCATTGACATGATGGCCGAACATTATCCGCATTATGCCTTCATTCCATTAAAAGAAGATATTTTTGACAAAAACGAAAAAATGGGTTTAGCTGTTTTTTCCAAATATCCCATCATTAACAAGGAGGGAAAACAATTTCAAAATTCAGCTAATGGCTATTTATTAACCGACATTGTGGTCCGCGAAGACACCATCCGAGTGATTAATCTTCAATTATGGTCCATGGGCATTCGGGTGGGAAAGGTGACCGGAAAAATTCGGGATCAGGATTATGAAGATGCCAAACGGGAAGGCCGCGGCATTATCTCCTCCCTTCGCAAAGGTTTTATTCATCACCGAGATGAAATGAGTCAGATTAATCGGTTAATCCAACAAAGCTCCTTTCCTGTCCTCGTCGTGGGCGACTTAAATGAAACTCCCTATGGATGGGCCTATGGAACGATTCGGGAACGCTTACAAAATGCATTTGAAGAGGCCGGAAGTGGCTTTGGTTTTACCTTGAACCGTAGTCCGTATTTTGTTCGGATTGATAACCAATTTTTTTCGAACGATTGGCAAATTCTCCAATTTAAAACCTTGCGTACCATTCGCTATTCCGACCACTTCCCTTTAATGGGCGAATATAAACTAAAAAAACACCTGACCGCGCAGCCTTAATTCGATGCCAAACAAAGAAAATAACCAATTGTGGAAAGTTTTGGGGACGACCTTCGGCGTGGCCGTTACGCTGGGGGGAACAGTGGGAACGGGTATTTTGCGGAAACCTGGCCCCATTGCTGATTCCCTACACAATCCTGCTTTAATCATTTTTTTATGGGTTTTTGTGGCGATTTATGCGCTTTTAGGCGTCAGCTGTGTGTTGGAATTAAGTTTATCCATTCCCAAAGCCGGTGCGTGGTATGGCTATGCAGAACGGGCGTTTGGTCGTTACGTGGGCTTTTTGGTGGGGCTGACGAGTTGGCTCGGTACCGTCACCGCCCTCGGTTTCGGATCTTATACATTTAGTGAATATTTAGCGCTCATATTTCCCTTTTTGACGGATTATTTAATGGTTTGTGCGATAAGTATCTTGGTGATTTTATGGATTTTTCATCAGTTAGGCGTCGTCCTAGCCGGCAAATCGCAAGAATGGCTCAGCGGAATCAAGGCCTTGGCCTTATTGATATTCATCGGAATTTGTGCAATGCATGGGACAGGTGGTGCCTTAATGGAAGGCGGCGCGGCACCGAGGGGCCTGCCTTTGTGGTCGGGCATCATGACGGCCTTATTGTCCATATTTTATGCTTTTGATGGCTGGCATACGGCCGCGTATTTTACAGAAGAAAATAAGGATCCAGTCAAAAGCATGCCAAAGTCCATGTTTATCGGGGTAATCGTAGTGGCCCTTATCTATTTACTGATCAACATCGCCATTTTATATACCCTTCATTTGGCGGAATTAAGCCATAGTAAATTAGCGGCGGCGGATGCGATGCAAGTGATTTTCGGGCCAGGGGTTGGAAAGGCGATAACCATTTTTCTAATGCTTTCGATCATCGGGATTTTGAATACGCAGGTGATGTTTGCGCCACGGGTCATTTATTCGATGGGCCGAGATGGATTATTTTTTCCTCAGGTGACAAAAATTAATGCGGTGGGGAGTCCAACGGTAGCCACGCACTTGACGGTTCTTTTTGCTTGTTTATTCTTGCTTGGGGGAAAGGCAATCAATGAACGATTGTCAGATATAGCTACCTTCTTTTTCGTAGCCAGTTATTTATCGGGTTTCGCCGCCTTATTACGCCTGCGAAAAACGGAGCCACATTTAGAGCGGCCTTATCGGGTCTGGGCCTATCCCGCTTTGCCGATCGGTTTATTGGTGATTTCGAGTTTGTTTTTATTGGGTACTTTATTGACAAATCAAGTGAGCATTCCCTACGTGTTTGGATTTATCCTTATTTCGTATGGAATTTATCTAAGGTTCCTAAAAACTCGATAAGCGCTTTTTTACTCACGCTAACGGGTTGATTCGCCAAATTCGTCATCACTGAAAACAAAAATTTCTTCCCTTGGGCGTTTTGATAAATCCCAGAAAGGTCATAGGTATTGGCAAAAGATCCTGATTTAGCCCAAAACTTAGCTCCTGTATTACCCAAATTTACATTTTTCATCGTGCCCGATTTCCCCGATTCTGGGAGGAGTTTGGTCAATCGTTCAAACGGCACTTCCTCCGTAAGTTTGCGCATCACCATGGCCAAATCCTTTGGTCGAACTAAATTATAGCGCGACAAACCCGAGCCATCCACCCATTTAATTTCTTTCAACCAGGCATTCTCTGGAAGATTCGATAATGATTTTATTACTTCGGGTGCACTTCGACCCCAGGATTTTTCGAATCCCATCATGACCAATAATTGCTCCGCGATTAAATTATCACTTTCATGCAACAAGGGGATGAATAAACTATCTAAGGCCCCTGAATAATAGGTTTTTACTTGTGGCGACAGCGCTTTCGGAAATGCAAAAACAGGTCGGCCTAAGGTATCAGCCAATAAATCAGCGCTTAATTTGCTGGAAGTCAGGAAGGGAACTTGTTGGGTCCAAGATTTCCCAGCCCCTAATAAAGGCAAAGAAAACTGATTGCTTAATCGTTCGCGTTGGACTTGTTTATAGGCTCCGTTTACTTGAGCATTATTTTTAAACCGAGCTGGCGAAAAATCCCAATTTCCTTTTTTAGTAGCCAAGCGAACTAAATTTCCATAGATGGGCAATGAGCTGATTTCTGCCGAATAATCATCGTTGTAATCATCCCAGGCCCAGCCGCTTCCAAAGGCCGGGATTTGCCCATCCGCATCTGCCAAAATCACGGTCTTTTTAATGGCCTGCATAAAATCAAGTAGCGCCTTGTTTTGAAACCGAGGATCTAAAAAACTTGGATCTCCTACGCCCCAAACGAATAAAGAATCTGGCGTTTCCTGATACTTGAAGTTCGGTATGGTGCTGGGAAGGTATCGATTGGCCATTAAAAAAGTCAGCAATTTGGTATTGCTTGCCGGCATAAAAAAATGATCGGAATGATGCTCAAAAACGACTTTTTGGCTTTCTAATTCTTCAATATAAATACCTGAAGCGAGTGCAGAAAGGCTTGAATGTGTAAATGCGCGGTGCCAGTTTGTACGCGTACATGACTGGCTGAGGAACGCAAAACATATATAAATGAAAATCCAATATTTCCTCATAAGCTTGTAAAGGTAAAAGGTTCTCATAAAAATCTTTATTTTTGTGCTGATTTTTTTAGGATGCTCGTAGGATTTGTTATTTTTTATTTGTTGTTAAACCTCGGGGTAGGTTGGTGGGCAAGCAAGCGGATTCACAACACGCAGGACTTTGTTTTAGCGGGGCGTTCCTTACCTTTTGCCCTAGCGACCATGGTGACTTTTGCTACATGGTTTGGCTCTGAGACCATCTTAGGAGCGCCACGTGAATTTGTGCGAGGAGGATTGCTAGCGGTCGTGGAGGAGCCTTTTGGGGCGGCATTAGGGCTATTTATTGTCGGGGCGATTTATGCCAAAAAACTATATCCCCTCCCCGTTTTAACCTTTAGTGATTATTTCCGAATCCGCTTTGGTCTCCTTTCAGAGAAGGTTTCAGCCTTGGTGATGATTCCATCCTATTTTGGTTGGATTTCTGCCCAATTAGTGGCGTTGGGTTTAACGATGCACCTCTTATTGCCGATCTCCACGGAGGCCGGTATCGTCCTAGGCGCTTTGTTGGTTATGACCTACACTTTATTGGGAGGTATGTGGTCGATTTCATTTACGGATTTCTTGCATAACATAATTTTGATTATTGGCTTATTGTTTTTGGCCTATCTTTTATTCGATAAAATTCCTGATTTCCAAGGATTTATAAACAAGCAACCCCCGCATTTTTTCGAATTCACCCCGCGGGAAAATACCTGGAAGGATTGGTTGACCTACGGCGCGGCCTGGATTACCATTGGACTTGGCTCCATACCCCAACAAGATATTTTTCAACGCGTAATGTCCGCTAAAAATCAAAACGTCGCCGCACGCGCCAGCCTCGCCGCAGGAACGATGTACTTGACCATCGCCATGTTGCCCCTCTTAATTGCACTCATCGCAGTTCGCTTATACCCGAGTTTACTGGCCGAGGACACCTTATTAATTCCCCAATTGGTTTTAAAATTTACCCCCTATGGCATGCAGGTATTATTTTTAGGCGCATTATTATCGGCCCTTTTAAGTACAACCAGTGGAGCGATATTAGCACCGGCCAGCGTCTTGGGAGAAAATTTATTGAAGCCTCTGTTGAAAAACCCTTCCGATGCCCAAGTCCTAAAAGTCATTCGAATCTCCGTTATTTTAGTAACGCTCACCTGTATATGGATGGCGGTAGAAAGGCAAAATATTTTTGAGCTGGTCAGCGAGGCATCAGCTTTTAGTTTGGTTTCTTTGTTTATTCCCTTGAATGCGGGTTTGTGGTGGAAAAGGGCTTCGTCGATGGGAAGCCACCTGAGTATGGTTTTGGGATTAGGTGTTTGGGCTTATTTTAATTTTATAGCGCCTACGGACATTCCGGCCATTTGGTATGGCTTGTTGGCAAGTTTATTTGGACTATTATTCGGCACCTTTGTGTGGCCTAAAACCAAGCTTGCGGAATAGCACCGACGTATTTACCGGGTTTTTGAAGAAATAACAGATCTTGTAATTCTGCGCTGACGTTCGGATACATATTGATTTTCGTGATTTCAGAAATCGAAACCCAAACCAATTCCAAGGCGCTTGTTTGATCTTTTTGAATAACTGGAATGCCTGAAATTATTTTCCCTTCAAACAAGATATGTACGGAGGCATCGCGCTTTTCGGATGGGAGAATTTCTCCTACCATCAAAAGATTACCAACCTCCACCTCGATATCCAATTCTTCCCGACATTCCCGAACAATGGTTTCAACAAGTGTTTCTCCGGGATCTGGATTTCCACCAGGGATATTGTAGACGAATTCGGTGCCATATTGGTACTTCATTAATAAAATGTGATTTCTTTCAACAAGAATCAAGGCAGGTCTGCAACGCATAAAATCAGGGGAATCAATTAGATTGTAATAAATATACGATAATTTTACCGTTTCAAGAAACCTTTGGAATATGATCGTTCTAGATATATGTACCGCGATGGAGAAATGGGCTCCGCTTACTTGGCA
>Ga0164295_10004176_pt1 | contig 11498 bp, 11 predicted proteins | sample GEODES006metaG_FD_111798 | JGI IMG/M metagenome (GOLD analysis project Ga0164295, IMG submission 111798) | Oligotrophic lake water microbial communities from Sparkling Lake, Wisconsin, USA - GEODES006 metaG | ecosystem: Environmental > Aquatic > Freshwater > Lake | place: USA: Sparkling Lake...
GCGAGTCTCCGACGCTGGATCGGTCAGCGTCGCGAGTCGGCCCGGTCGAGCCGCATCGGCGGAGTCGACCGCGACTGCAGACCAGCCTCGACCCGCAAGCCACCACCGCAACGCCTCAACGAAACGCTGCGCGTTCGGCACAGGCTCAAGCCACAGGGTCTGGCGCGCACCTTGAGCGACTGCCGCGCCTTGACACGGATTCGACTGGGCAAAGGACCGCAGCGCGCTTCGCCCAGCGGGCGCCTCGATCGAATAGACAAAGCGCGTCTCGAGCGCGAGCCCCCACGCCTCGGCCCAGCTCGGGTCACCCGGCGTCGGCGCAGGCCATGCGCCCCACAGCAGCCGGCCCGTCCCCCAATGGCCCGATGGCCCGGGCGCGCGCTCTGCACCACCGACCGCCGCGATAGTCCCCGAAAGAACCAGGGCGGGGCGCGTATCTGTCTTCAGCGGACCGGCCGCCGTCGGCCGAACCACACCTTCGGACGGTGGCGACCGCGTCACGCCTAGCGGGGCACAGGCGCCCAGCGCAAGGCATAGACCGACGACCGCCCGATGCGGGGGGGTCACGCCCTCCGGCGCGCTTGTCGACGGCGCGACCGCACCGCGACGAGCCCTGCGAGCACGACGGTCAGGCCCCACGCTTCAGACGAGGCGCCACCGGGCCGCGCTGAGCACGCGCGCACGCCTCCGTTGCGGGTATCGACGCGATCGACGCCCGCGTCGAGCCCTGTCTCGGTGATGACCTCGACGACCTCGAACGCACCTACGACCCGCTTGCTCGAGTTGTTGGGGTTCACGACCGTCACGTCGCGGGGGCCGAGTCGCGCGTCAGGCAGCACCTCAAGGTCCCAGCGGAGCGTCGTCGCCATTGGGTCTTCGACTGAACGCGTGATGCGCGGCGCTGTCCCCGCCGAAGCCTGCAGCCCGCCGCCCGCAATCAGGACCGATGCGCCGCAGGCGAAGCCACGACCGAATATCGCGAGCGGCAGCGGTGAGCCGGGCAGCACCTGCTTCGGCACCACCCGCGTGATCTCCTCGACCGTGGTCTCTGGAGGCAAGCACGTGCCGACCTCCTCCACCGCCTCGCCCGCCCCCGGCAGCGGCTCCCCGGGCGCGACCACGGTCAAGAGACCCGCGCCGGTCGCGCGTGTGCCATTCGGGTTCACAACCGTCACGTCGACGGGCCCGGCAGGCACGTTCGCCTCGACGAGCAAGAACGCTCGGAGCCCATCGAAGCCGGGGTAGTTGCCCGCTTGCGCAACGGCCTCGTAGGGCGCGTAAGGCGTAATGCCCGGCCGAGAGAACTCAAGCTGCGCTCCGGTCGCGATGCCCCTGCCCCACACCCAGAGCGACACGTCCCTGCCGGCACGAAACGCAGGGGGCGAGGCCCCGGTCACGACGTCGATATCTCCCATGCCCGGGTCGGGTGGCACTGCCCCGGGCGCGACGACCTCGAAGAGGCCGGCGCCTGTCGCCCGTGAACCATCGGGGCCGATGACCGTGATGTCGACCCGCCCGACGGGCGTGTCTTGCCCGATCTGCAAGTAGTATTGAATGCCGTCCGACTTGCCGTTCTCGGCGGGGACGTTGCGGACGATCTTGAGCGGCAGCTCACCGACGCCCTCCGCCTGGGCGGGACCTAGGCCCGCTTGGCTGAACTCGACGCGCGCACCATCGACGAAGGTTCGGCCGACAATCCAGAGATTGACCTGCTCGCCCTGAGCACCGTACGTGGGGCTCGCACGGGTCACGACGTCTACGCCCGTCGGTGCCGGTGGTTCGGGCGCGCTCGGCGCTCCACTCCCGGGCGCTGAGGGTGCCTGGGTCGGCGCCGCCGTGGGCGCCTGAGTCGGTGGTGCAGGGGCAGCCGCGCCAATCGAGAAGATGCCTCGACCGGTGGCCATCGTACCATCAGGCCCGAGAACGGTGACATCCCGGGGGCCCTGCTGCGCATCCGCTGCGACCGAGATCTTCCAGCGAAGACCATCGCCGCGTCCACCATCGATCCGCTGCGCCTCAGGCACAACAGTCGGCGCTTCGACTTCGCTCACACCGCCGCCGGAGATGCTGACCGTCGCGCCCGGCGCGAAGCCGCGGCCCGTGATCCAAATGTCCACTTCGGCGGTCCCCGCGGGACGCGACGGTGGCGACGCACCGGTGACCGCGTCGACCGCCGCAGCGTCTGCGACCCAGAGCAAGGTCGCCGCGACGAAGCTCCACCCCTGTCGTGCCATCGTCACTCCCCCTCGACGGCCGTCAAGGCGTCGACGTCCAGTGCGACACCGTAGCGAGCCGTGAGGGCGTCAGTCCACTCCCGGAACGCCTTGCGACGCAAGTCAGGCAGCACCCGGGCGCGGAGTTCTTCCTCGGCGGCCGCCATGGTCCGATTGAGCGGCTCAAGGTGTGTGTCGAGGCGCACGACGTGATAGCCAAACTGGGTCTGAACCACCGGCGCTAAGTCTCCAGCCGCCTCGAGCGCGAAGGCTGCGGCGCTGAAGGCCTCGACCATCACCCCGGTGCGGGGAAACGCGGGGAGCGCTTCGGCAAAGATTTCAAGACCTAAGCCCGCCGCGGCGTCTCTGAAAGCGTCCACCCGCGCTCGAAAATCATCACGGCTTCGCGCTGGCGTTCGCTCGAGAGACGCCAGGACCTCGGCTGCGAGGTTCGCGGCGAGCGCGTCGAGGTCTGGGTCCTCGGGCCGCTTCTTGTTCTTGGTCACGAGGATGTGGTCACAGACAACGAGCGCGGGCCGAACAAAGAACGTGATGTTTTGCTGATACGCGCGCTCGAGCGCGTCCCGCGGGATGGACTGCGCGCTATGCTCAGCCTCGAAGACCGCCCTCAGCAGCCGGGGCACAGAGGCGGCGGCCACGGCGGCGCGCACTTCAGGGTCCGCCGTAAGCCCCCGCTGCGTCGCGGCTTGGGCCAGTATCTCGAACACAACGAGCTCTTGCGCCACCTCGCGCGGCGACCGATGCGGCTGCGCAGCCGCTGCCCGAGACAGGCGCCCCGCGGTGACCGACACCTCGCCGAGCGGCCCTTCCGCGCGTGCGACCACGGTTTCGTCCGGGAGTTGCGCGCTCAGCGGCCACGCGGCGAGCACAGCGACCGCGAACAAAACCACCCCGCTCACTCGGCAGCCTCGACGAGCGCGACGGCCTCAAGCCCAAGGTGCCCGACGAGCGCGGCCGCGACCAACTCGAAGCCCGCCGCCACGTAGTCCCGCTCCATCAGCGCGCGGACCATCGCCCACAACAGCGGCGCTGTGCACAAAAGCAGCGCGTAGCCGACCACGCGCGTCCAAGCCTGACTCAACGTCTTCATCACTCTGAGCATGCCTCGTCGCGACAGTCGCCTCAACCCTAGGCGCGCGCCACGAGGACTGCGGTGCCCACGCCGAGCAGACACACCGCCGCCGCCGCGAGACGCCTGAGACGCCCAATGTTCCGTCGCCGTGCCGCGCGGCCTTCCAGCAGGTCGGCCGCGAACGCGAGCCCGACGCAGGTTGCGAGGAGGCTCGCCCCCACCAGCGCCAGCGGACCGAGGTCTCCAAACGACGCGAGGGCCAGCGCCTCGATATCGGGCTGGGCCCAGGCACCGATTGATGGGGCCACGACCAGCGCCATGGCCAAGAAGGCGTGAGTCGTCGGGCGCTTCGCGAGGGAAAGAGGCGGCAGCGCGCGCCACACGCTCGATGCAGGTGGTGCATGCGAAGCGCTGGCGTCCCAGGCGCGTCCCGCGAGTGCGAGCCACGCCGTGAGCGTCGCGAGCTGCGCGATGATGGTGGTCGGCGCTTGCGGACCAACAAAGAAGTGCGCGCTCGCGAGCGCCACGGGAAACGCGACGCGCTGCAGCCAAGCGCGCGGCGTTATCAGCGCGAACGAACCGACGAGCGTGCTCGGCGCTGCGATGACGAGGGCGACTCCCAGAGTGTGACCATCAGCGAGGCACGGCAAGACGGCCCACGTCGCGCAGGCGCTCAGGCCGACGACCGCGGTGACCGCACCATGTCTCAACGGCGGACTTGCCAACGGAGCGTCAGCGGAGCCTCCGCACGCAGGAGATCAAGCGAGATCGTGTCTGACCTGCGCAGCGTCTCCCAAGCCTTCATGAATTGCTCTGGTCGCTCAAGGGGCTCACCGTTCAGCCGCGTGATGACGTCACCGGGGCCAATCGAACGCGTACCTGCGAGCGGCCCTCCGGCACGGAATGAAATGACGCGCCAGCCGACGAAACGCCGCCCTCGCACGACCGGCTCGAAGTCGGTCGCGGCGAGTACCCCCTGCGGCCCGATGACGAGGAGCGCCTCTAGCTCGGCGGCGGAGACCTCTCCTGCAGGCTCGGGGGCGTCGGCGGCCGGCATCGGCGCTGACGCGGGCGCAGGCACCGGCGTGGGCGCGCTCAGGAGCGTGACAATGACCAGAGCCTTCACAGTTCTCCCTCCATCAACGCCCGCACTGCGGCCCGACATGCCCGCTGCACCGCGCGCACGGGGGGTGTCCCGTCGATACGCACGATGCGCTCGACGACGCGCTCCCGCGCGGCCTGCCGATACCCTTCAGCGATGCGCCTCTGAAGCGCATCGACCTCGTACAAGTCAGGCGCGCCGCCCCGCTTTGCTCGGCGCGCGCTCGCCACTTCGGCGGGGACGTCGATGAAAAGCACGAGGTCAGTCGGCCGCACGCCCAAGTTCAGGGTCTCGATCCAACTCGGATCATTTTCAAGTCCCTGGTAAGCGAGGCTGGACAAGAGATACCGGTCGCACACGACGTCCGCGCCGCGGGCCAGCGCGGGCTCGATCTCACCGTGAAGATGCTCGAAGCGATCGGCGGCGAAGAGCAGCGCGATGCTCGGCGGGGGCAAGGGACCCCCGCCTCGTGATGCGACCCGGCCCGCGAGCGCCTCTCTCAAGAATACCCCCACAGGCCCCTGCGAGGGCTCGGCCGTGGCGACCACCGCACGCCCGCAGCGCTGAAGCCATCGACTGAGGAGCCGGGCTTGGGTGGTCGTGCCCGCGCCATCGATGCCTTCGAACACAATGAAAAATCCGCGCCTCGTGGGCTCGTGGCTCATTCGACCAACCCGGGCGCGCGACGCCGCGCGCGCGCCTCGACGAACGCCCGAACGGCCACGGCATGCTCGTCCGAAGCCCAGGTCTTGGCAAAGACCGCGCGCTCGAGCGCCTCGTAGTCCGCTTGGGGCGCATCGAGGCTCGAGACGAGCGCCTTGATGCTCGAGACCGCGAGCGGAGAGCGTTCAGCGATCATCGTGGCCCAGCGCATCGCGGCCGTCAGCGCCGTATCGGGTGCGCGCACGACATATTCAACGAGGCCGACCTCAGCCGCCGAGACCGCGTCGAGCGTCGCCCCCGTCCACAGCAAGTCAAGTGTTCGACCCCGCCCGACGAGCGCGAGCAATCGCCGCGCCCCGCCCCACCCGGTGGTCACCCCAAGGTCAATTTGGCGCAGCGCGATCCGCGCCGTCGGCCCTGCGAAGCGCACGTCGCAGGCGAGCGCGACCTCGACGCCCCCTCCGATCGCGGGTCCATCAATCGCCGCCGCGACCGGGACCGTGAGGCGGGAGAGTGTGCTCAGAGCGGCCTGCATCGCGTCGGAGAGCGCGGCGCCGTCGCTGTGAGTTTCAAGGCCGTGCAGGTCGTTCAGGTCCCCGCCCGCGATGAAAGCCCCGTCGCCGCCGGTCACAACGACGGCCCGCAGGTCAGCGCGGGCGGCCAGCGTGTGCACGGTGTCTACAAAGGCCTCGATCGTCGCGCGGGACAAGGCGTTGCGCGCCTCTGGACGCCGAATGGTGACGCACGCCACACCGCCGTCAACGCTCAGCTCAACTCCGTCTCGGTTCATGGCACTCCCACATGTGGGCGCTGCCCCATCGAGGCGCGCCGCTCTAATCGAATGGCCGCATCTTCTACGAGCGCCCGGATTTCCGTCGAGTCATGCGTCGACATGAGAGCAAAGAACTCCCGCGCCTGCGGCCCGCCCAGCTGAACGAGGGCATCGAGAACGGCCACGAAGAGCTCCGCGTCGCGCGTGTCGGCGAGCGCGATCAGGTCATCCGCCGCCCTGGGGTCGCCCAGCGCGCCGAGCGCCCCCACCATACGGACCCGAGCGGCGGATGAAGCCTCCGCGCGGACGGCCAGTCGAAGCGCGGGGACCGCGACATCGGCCCGCTCGATGCTTAAACGGTCGACCGCGAGCAGGCGCGCATCCGGCTCTTGCCCACCGAGCTGCGCCAAGACCTCCGTCAGGGGCGCAGTCAGCTGCACCACGCGCGCCTTGAGCGTGTCGAAAGCCTCGACCGCTGCGCCCTCCCGCGCGGCATCGAGGCTCGCGGCAAGCGCCACAGGCCGCGTCAGGCTGAGGGGCTGCGATGGCACGGTCCGCCCATCGGGTGAGGTGACCTCGACCTCCCCCTCGACCCTCAGCGTGGGAGGCTCTCCCGCGAGGGTCGTCAACCCGATTCCGATCCCCACCCGCCAGGCAGCTTCTTCGGGCTCGATCGGTGTCACCCACGCCTCAGGCACGCGCGCCCGCACGCTCTCCAGCGACGCCGCGACCGTCGGCGTCGTCTGGGACGCAGACCGTTCCAGGACCTGCAACGTCGTGAGTGAGACGCGCGGCCGGTCGGCGCGACCCCACGGACGACCGCAGTCGCAGGCCACAGTCCCAATAGCGACGGCACAGGCGAGCGCGACCCGCGCGAGCAACGCCGGGCGTGTCAGCGCCACGCCTCACACTCCGTCGCCCAAGCCGGCCACTGAAACATCTCGAAGAGGGCGGCCGCCGCGAGGCCATGTTCTCGCGCTTTGCGAGAGTCGAGGTCGCCAGAGAGGCGCGCGCGAGCCAGCAGAGCGCGTCCACGCCAGAGGGGGCTCGCGAGCCGGACCACGAGCTCGTCGAGCCGCTCGAGCCCCAGCCGCGCCTGACCCGGCCTCGCCATGAACTGGTCAACGACGATCCGCTTCTCGATGACCTCGAAGTGAAGCTCGGGATCGGCCTCCAGCGCGGAAGCCGTGAGCAAGCCATCGGCCTCGGTCAGGAGAGACTCCAGCGACTCCAGGTCACCCGCGTCGGCTGCAGCCTCGGCGCTCGCGAAGGCACGCGCGGCCAGACCGTTCGCGTCGGTCGGCGCCGCCTCGACCGCGCGCTGACGGGCCTCGCGCGCTGCTGCGTCGCTGCCCCGGTAAGCGTGCATGGCCGCTGCGATCGCGGGCGCATCGCGCAGTGGGAGGGGGAGCGCCGCCTGACCCACCTCGCGCGTGAGGAGCGCACGGAGCGCGCGCGTCACGACATGAGCGCTGCCCTTAGGCTCAAGACCCGCCCAGCCGCAGCGAACGAAGCGGTCGAAGTCCGTCAGCGTCGGCTCGAAGTCGGGCGCCATAGCCGTCCAGTAGGCCAGCTCGGGCGCACGGTGCTCGCGACGCCATCGCGTCACCGCGGCCGCGGCGTCGAGCGATTCAGTCGGCCGAGGGTCTTCGTCGGACAGCAAGCAGACGCGGCGCGACGCATGCCGCCGGACAATCCCGCCCGCAGACTCCATCGCAAGCAGGGCACGCGGGCTCTCGACGAGAACGCACGCCCACGTCGCCGTACGTCGTAACGTCGCGATATTCAGACCGATCTCACGCAGGAGACGCTCTGGGTCTTCGCACTCCAGCCCATCGACGACGTAGAGCTTGTCGTTGAAGTGGTCGCCCTGATGCGAGGCCAGCGCGCTGTGGACCGGCTGGCCGAGGCGCCCTGGGGCGGGCACGACATCCACCCGTCGCAGACGTAACCCGTCGACGAACTCAGTCCGTGCGCGGTCGCCCGAGAGGTACACGACGAAGAACCGTCCCTCCGCGCCCGCGCCCCTCAGCCACCGCGCGAGCTCGTCGAGGTGCCATGAGAACGCCGCCGAGGGGGTCGCGACGCCCTCGGGCCAGCCACCAGGCGCCAGAGCCCAGTCTGTCGTCTGCATTCGAGACCTCCTCAGCGCACCCGACCGTGAGAGCGCGACGCAGCCCGGATGCCGCCACATGTCGACAGGTCGCAGGCCGTGTGGTAGCAGACGCGGTGAATCGGCGAAAGCCTCGGCACGGGGCTGGCCCTGAACGGAAGGACCGACAGATGACGCCCCGCCCGCTGCTCGCACTCCTCGTCGTCGCGGCGCTCGCCGCGAGCGCTCAGGGCGCGCGCGCGGACGGCGCCGCCCGTGCCGCCGATGCGCGGACCGGCCCGTATCTGGGGGTTCAGCCTGGGCTGAAGGACGTCGCGCCCGGTAAGGAGAACGTGAAGGCTCGAGGGGCTGTGCGCGTGCTGACATGGGTCGGGTTCCAGATGCAGGGGCCCGGCGGACGCGTCTTCATCCAGACGTCCGAGCCCGCGGTCTACTCCATCGTCGCCTCTGACCCCAATGAGGTCGTCCTCGAGTTCCCCGATACGCGCGTTCAGTCGTCGAACGACGCCCGTGCGCTCGACACGTCGTGGTTCCCGACCGCGGTCGCATCCGTTGAAGCGCAGAGCGTCAAGGGGCTCGCGCGCGTCGTTGTCCGGCTCCGCGAGGTCGTCGGCTACGACCTTCGGCAGGAGGGCAACTACCTCTACCTCGACTTCCGCCCGCCAACGTCTCCGGGCAGCGTTACGCCGACGCCACCCGCGTCGACGACCTCGCCCTGAGGCGCGCGAGCGCTTGACTGGACTCGCGCTGGCCGCTGCGGTCGCGCTCGTGTCTCCACTCGAAGCCCCTGCCTCCATCGCGTGCTTCGAGGCGAGCGCGCCTTCGTCCGCCGACTGGGCTCCTTTGACGCTCTCGCTGAGCGCCGACACGCTCACGTTCGATGGCGCTCGGATCGATGCGCGGGCGGTCGTCGTGTCGGGGTGTGCCTGCGCTGGGCAGGCCTGGCGGGTGCGCGCCACACGGCTGCGAGGTGAGCGGGAGGCGCTGGCCCGCGTGGACTGGCCTGTCCTGTATCTGGGCCCGGTCCCCGTCGCGGCGGCCCCAGTTTGGTGGGTGCCCCTCGGTGAGCGCGTGCCCGGGTTCCTCTTTCCGCGTGCTCGCCTTCGAGGCGACGGTGCAGCGGTGGTCGAGCAGCGCTTCTTTGTCCCTATCGGCCGCGCCGTGGACCTTTCGCCGGCCGTGGGCATCGACTCGTCATACGGGCTTACGGGCGGCGTGACGACGCGTTGGCAAACGCCTCAGTCGGCCGACCGCATCGAGACTGTCGATGTTCACGGCAGTCGGCAGAGCGTCGCCCTCGTCGGGAACGCCGCGCTTGGCGGTGGCGGGGCCAACTTGGCCGCCCGCGGCGAGACGCTTCTTGGTCAAGACGCCGCAGGGCGAGCAGCCCTCCCCCAATCGGTCTTGAGCCAGCCGCGTCTGTCTGCGGAGCTTGCAGTTACGCGCTCCACCCCATCAACCCACGCTTCGCTGGGGGTGACCCGCGCCGTTGCCCTGCCAGAGGGTCGAGGCGCCGGCGAGCGACGCCACATTGTGCAAGCGACCGCCAGCGCCACGACACACGGCCTTGGTGGGCATGGACACGTCGACGCCGCCCTCCTTGCGGACGCAGAGGGCAAGCGCCGCGCCGCGTTCCTCTGGGCCGAATTCGAACGCCAGACGGGACTCGGGCTCACGCGCTGGACACCGACAGTGACGACGCGCGTCGTCGGTGACGACCGCGCCGCACTTCAGGCTTCGGCGGGCGCTCACCTGCTGGGCGAGGCGTCGGCTGAGGGCTCGCCTGGGGGTGTCCGCCATCGATTGACGGTCTTCGGCGGCGGCAGTGTCGGCGCAGCGTCTGCCCGATACGTTCGCGAAGGCAGCATCGGGCGAAGCCCCGCGCTCGGTCGGCGCAGCTTTCTCGGCGTCGCTCAGCAGCTCGGCACACCGAGCCCAGACACCGCCCTTCAGGTCGACGCGTGGTGGGCCCGCGGCGACGCGCAAGCAGCGAGTGACGGACCCGGCGGCCGGGCGCAGGTCTCACGATCGAGCGCGAGCATGAGCGTCCTCGCTGGCCTCGACGCAGCGCACGCCCGCGCCCAGGCAACTTGGCAGCCTCTGACGGCAGCCGCTTCGTATCTGTGGTCGCGCGCTGGAGCGGCGAGACCCGAGACGCTCGATCCGCGGGCGCCCGCGCCGTGGACCGAGGAGAGCACCTTCGCGCTCATGGGGGCGTCGATTGAGATGGGCGTGACCACGCAGCGCTGGCGCGCTCGTTACGCGGTCTCAGCCGATACGCTCGCAGAGCGGGCGCGGATCGAAGCCCAGTCGGCGTCCCTCACGTGGAACGCTCTGTGCGAGTGCCTGTCGATCGGCGCTGCCGTCGAGCACTCGCGAGGGCTGGCCGCACCCGATGTACGGCTCAGCCTCTCAGGTCGACTCTAGCCCCGTCAGCGGGGCGAGATGCTCACGTCGAGCTCGTATTGGCCCGCCTGACCGCGGCCATCGACGATGACGTACCAAGTGCCCGCAGGCAGGTTACGAACCAACCGAGACCCTCCGTTGCCCGGGGGCGTTGCGTCGTTATTGCAGCCGTTCTGCGAGGCCTCATTGCCGCACTCGCCTTGGATGTAGAGCACCGTGTCAAAGCCCGTCGAAGTCAGCGTCACGATTGAGCGGCGCTGCAGGTCGAGGCGGTAGACCCGCTCGCGCTCGCCGCCGCCGCAGAATGACCGCAGCACGGACTCGCCACGCAGCGTATTGCCCAACACCGTGGTGCTCTCCGCCGGCAGCGCAATCGGGTCAGCGCACGTGCCCGCTTCGGCAGGGGGTGCCTGGCAAACCCCTTCGACACACGTCCATAGACAGCCCGAGCCCGGCGCGTACACGCCACCGTCGCATGTGTACTTCTTGCTGACCGTCTGACCGAGGTCGCGGTCACCGCAGTAAGTCCCCGCGACGCCGTTCGGGCAGTCCGCCCGCACCGTCAGGTCGAGGATGAAGTCGCCGCTGTTCGCGCCGGAGCCGTCCACGACGAAGTACCACGTCCCCGGCGCCAGCGGCAGCTCAAGGAGCGCCGAGGTCCGGTCACCTTCGTTGACGTCGTCGTTACAAGCGATCTCAGCCGCCGCGTCGCCGCAGGTCCCCTGAACCGAGAGGATGGTGTCGAAGCCCTGAAGGCGCGCGTTCACGATGGAGTGCTCCGTCAGCGTGAGCGCGTAGACCCGCTCAGAGGCGTTGCCACCGCCACAGCTTGCACTCACGTTCGACGGCCCGAGGCCGCTGGTCGTGCCCTGGACGTTGATCGCCGGGGCGAGGTCGAGGACCTCGATCCGGTCACAAGCGGCGACCGGGGGCAGACAGGCGTTGTTGGCGCACGTCTCGCCCTGCTGACAGTCAGCGTCGATCAGACAGCCGCCGTCCGGCACCTCTGCGCAGGCGCCCTCGAGGCAGCGCTCATTCGCCCCGCAGTCGGCATCGGTGCGGCAAGCGCACGCACCGCTCGTCAGCGTGAGGGTGAAGTCACCGAAGTCGGCGAGATCGAAGCCATCCACAAAGAC
>Ga0164295_10004178_pt1 | contig 11495 bp, 10 predicted proteins | sample GEODES006metaG_FD_111798 | JGI IMG/M metagenome (GOLD analysis project Ga0164295, IMG submission 111798) | Oligotrophic lake water microbial communities from Sparkling Lake, Wisconsin, USA - GEODES006 metaG | ecosystem: Environmental > Aquatic > Freshwater > Lake | place: USA: Sparkling Lake...
GAAAGCGCCACTTGCTCGAGCGTAAATCTTCACGAGTAACACGTCGTCTATCGACAGAGTCAGCTGCAAAGCCAACTGTCGCAGTCACAGCCAAGCGCATGCTTGGTTTGAAGTAAGGAGCGAATTAAATGAGAGTAAAACGCGGAGTCCACGCAGCCAAGAAGCGTCGTACAACTCTAGAACGTGCAAGCGGTTACCGCGGGCAGCGTTCACGTCTTTTCACAAAGGCGAAAGAGCAAGTTACGCACTCTATGGTTTATGCATTTAATGACCGTAAAGATAAGAAAGGCGATTTCCGCCGTCTATGGATCCAACGCATCAACGCAGGTTGCCGCGAACACGGACTTACATACAACCGTTTCATCCAGGGGCTAAAGGCTTCAGGAGTTGAGGTTGATCGTCGTGTTCTATCAGAGCTTGCAACTAATGATCCTGCAACATTTAAGACACTTGTCGATGTAGCTCGCAAGAGCCTTGCAGCGCTCTAAGTCCCAATAATGATTGAGAGCCTTAACTCGCCACATGTTGCGCGGGTTAAGGCTCTTATTGGTTCTAGGGGCGTAAAGGAAAGAGAGGTCGCCGGCCAGTTTGTTGCAGAAGGTTTGCAATGTGCTCGCGAAGCACTTGTCTCAACAAATGGCCCTAAAGTTGAAACGCTTTTTGTTACCACTAATGGTCGCAGCAAGGTTGAAGCAATAGTAGATGTGTCATCGATAAATGTTGTTGATGTTAGTGATGATGTCATGCAGGAAATGTCGGAAACAATCACACCTCAAGGCATCCTTGCAATCTGCACGATTCCGCAGCGTAATCTCGGATCCATCGCACTTGATGGGTCTCAAAGATTCATCTATCTGTCAGAGATTCAAGATCCGGGGAATGCAGGAACGATTTTGCGTTCGGCAGATGCATTCGCAATGGACGCGGTGATCACCTCGCCAGGTAGCGTTGATATGTATTCACCCAAGGTAGTTCGTAGCACCGCTGGATCTCTTTGGCATATTCCAGTATTTGAATCGGTTCCTTTGTCAGAGGTACTTGCAATGGGAGTGAATGCTTTTTCACTCGGCTCTGAAGGCTCAAAGAGTTTGGATCAGTACCAAATGTCGGGGGACACCCTTGCAGTATTTGGTAATGAAGCTCGTGGCTTATCGACGGGACAGAATGTGGATTCGATAGATGTTGTAAGTATTCCGATGCCTGGCAATGCTGAAAGCCTGAATCTTTCAGCGGCGGCATCGATTGTTATGTATCACCTATCAAATATGCGGCCGTAACAAAGGGCCACAAGATAGAGTTATGCCCATGCGCGTTGAGGAGATTTCAACCTGGGTACAAGATGCCCGTAAGGCTTTCGCCTCCGCCACAGATCTAGATTCTTTAAAAACCGCACGCCTTGCTCATGCCGGCGATAAATCACCGATCGCTATGGCATCTCGCGGCTTAGGCACTTTGTCACCTGAAGATAAAGCAAACTTTGGCAAGGTTATTGGTGAGGCAAAGGCGGAGATAGCCCAAGCATTAGCTGATGCGACAGCTGTGCTTGAAGCCGAACGAGATCGAAGAGTTTTACTCGAAGAGGTTGTTGACATCACCCTGCCAGTTAATCGTGCACATCGTGGTGGTTTGCATCCAATTTCAATTATCAAGAATGAAGTGTCAGATTTCTTTATCGAACAAGGCTTTGCCGTTGAGGAAGGCCCTGAACTGGAATCTGGTTGGCTAAACTTTGATGCTCTCAATATTCCTGCAGATCATCCAGCCCGTACTATGCAGGATACTTTTTTCATCGAACCAGTTGAATCTGGAATGGTTTTACGAACACACACATCCCCAGTTCAAATTCGCACCATGCTTACGCAAGAGCCTCCAATTTATGTGGTGTGTCCTGGTCGCACATTTAGAGCAGATGAGCTTGATGCAACCCATAGCCCGGTCTTTCACCAAGTCGAAGGCTTAGTTATCGATAAGGGCATCACAATGGCCCACCTGAAAGGTACGCTAGATAACTTTGCGCGCCATATGTTTGGTCCTGATGTTACTACGCGTTTGCGACCATCTTTCTTTCCCTTTACTGAACCAAGTGCTGAGGTAGACATCTTTTTTAATAATCGCTGGATCGAGTGGGGCGGTTGCGGAATGGTTAATCCGAAGGTGCTTGCTACATGCGGCATTGATACTGATGTGTATAGCGGCTTTGCATTTGGAATGGGCTTAGAACGCACATTGATGGTTCGACATGGAATTGCCGATATGCATGACATCGTTGAAGGTGATCTGCGATTTACTCGTCAGTTTGGAGTTGGCCTGTAATGCGCGCCCCACTGTCCTGGATTAAAGAGTTTGTTGATATTCCCGTATCTGTCACCGCTGAAGAGATCTCAGAGGGATTAATTCGCGTTGGTTTTGAGGTTGAAGAGATCATCAAACAAGGAGCCGATTTATCGGGTCCCCTTAAGTTTGCAAAAGTTGTATCAATCGAGGAAGTTGCTGAGGTCAAGAAGCCAATTCGCTATGTTGGCTTGGATTGCGGCGAGGGTGAAGTTCGTTATGTTATTTGCGGAGCTACAAACTTTGCAGTTGGAGATTTAGTAGTTGCAGCCCTGCCAGGTGCTGTTCTTCCTGGCGATTTCGCAATTGGAGCACGTGAAACCTACGGCAAGACCTCCAATGGAATGATCTGTTCAGCTCGTGAACTTGGTATTGGTGATGATCACGCTGGCATTATGGTGTTTGCGCAAAGCCAAGCAAAAATCGGTGCCGATGCTATCGAAGCATTAGAGATTAACGATGTTATTTTTGATGTCGCGGTAAATCCTGACCGCGGTTACGCCTTAAGCATTCGCGGCATAGCACGCGAGGTAGCAGGATCTTTGGGGTTGAAGTTCACAGATCCTGTGGAAAGTTTGCGCACATTAAAGTTTGAAGAGGTTGGCAAGGGAGTTACTGCCAAGATTGCAGATAAATCAACCGCATCTGTTTTCTACCTACGTACCTTGTCTCATTTTGATCCAAAGGCCACAACACCGATATGGATGCGCCGTCGTATTGAAAAAATGGGTATGCGCTCTATTTCTTTGGTTGTCGATGTTACGAACTACGTCATGTTAGAACTGGGTCAGCCATTACACGCTTTTGATAAATCAAAGATCAAAGGCGGCTTAACTGTTAAACGTGCCGGTAAGGCACAGAAATTTGTAACCCTTGATGGTCAGGAGAGAACGTTAAACGCCGATGACCTCATGGTGTGCGATGACGATCAACCGCTAGCACTTGCCGGAACCATGGGTGGTTTATCCTCTGAGATCACAGAGACAACAACTGAAATTGCACTCGAAGCGGTCCATTTTTGCCCAGTGTGTATCGCCAAGAACTCTCGCCGCCATAAGCTTTCATCTGAAGCATCTCGTCGTTTAGAGCGAAGCGTGGATCCTTCATTGGCTGAGTTTGCTTCAGCTCGATTTGTTCAACTACTCACCACCCATAGTTCAGCTAAGCATGTGGCAACGGTGGTTGATGGAGAGCCTATATATGCGCCTTTGGTGAAAATAGATCCTGCCTACGTTTCCAAGACTTTAGGCTTTGATGTCCCAGCAAAGAAGGTAGCCGAAGTTCTTCGTAGTATCGGTTGTGATGTGGATGAGAAGAGTTTCACGATTGATCCACCATCATGGCGAGCAGATCTTTTGACAGCTGCCGATTTTACTGAAGAGGTAGCCCGCATGATTGGCTACGACAAGATTCCTTCAGTACTGCCTCCACGTCCATTGCATGCGACTTTGACCCCAACACAAAAGCGTCGTCGCGCTGTAGCAACAATGCTGGCAAGCCGTGGTTTGGCCGAAGTCCAGACATTCCCATTTACCAATCAAGCAACTATTGATTCCATGGGTTTTGTTGGAGAGCGTGCATCCACATACAAAGTTGCAAACCCGATGTCTGAAGAGTTCCCACTCATGCGTGTTCATCTTGTTCCTGGATTGATTGAAGTTGGCCAACGCAATATCAGCCGTGGGGCAAAGGATTTTGCAATCTTTGAAATGGGTTCTATTTTCCGCAGTTCACAAAAATTGGTTCCAGCTGTTTCACCTGATCTTACAAAGCGTCCTGGACAAAAGATTGTCGATGAGATTTTTGCTAGCGTCCCAGCCCAGGGATATCACGTTGCAGGATTGCTAGTTGGAAAAATAGAAAATGAGAATTGGCAGGGCAAAGCACGCGCCTACAATTGGCAAGATGCGATTGCTTACGCCCAAGATATTTTGGCGCTCTGTAGCCTTGAGTGGAGTGTGGCTCGATCAGATCTAGCCCCATGGCACCCTGGTCGTTGCGCAGAATTAATTGTTAATGGGAAAGCAGTGGCACACGCTGGTGAGCTGCACCCACGCATAGTGGCTGCTTATGGTTTGCCTGAACGTTCCGTGGCATTTGCTGTTGTACTGAGCGCACTGCCAGAATCTGCGCTAGTTCGACCAACAACTGTTGGCACGATGCCAGCTGCGGTTCAAGATGTCGCACTGATTGTTGAATCCTCGGTTAGCGCCGCAGATGTTGAAGGCGCGCTCCGCGCGGGCGCAGGGGAGTTGCTTGAATCAATCACCTTGTTTGATCGCTACGACAAGTTAGGCGATGGCAAGATTTCACTTGCCTTCACCCTTGTATTCCGGGCGCAGGATCGCACTCTTACAGGGGAAGAGGTATCTGCCATGCGTGAGGCAGCCACAGCCGTTGCTGCTTCCAAGTTCGGAGCTGTGGTTCGTACCGCATAATTATGCATTCGGTTGCATAATTAAAGATTATGATTTACACTTAATCCATGAAAACAGCGGTCATCGGTGCAAGCGGCTATGCAGGAGGAGAGCTCTTACGGTTACTCGCCATTCATCCATATTTTGAGGTAACAGTTGTAAGTGCTCACTCAAATGCAGGGGAGCAGGTCACATCTGTTCATCCGCAACTTCAAAGTTATGCAGGCAGAAGTTTTGTGTCAACCGAATCGATCGATTTCGCCTCTATCGAGTTGTTTTTTCTGGCACTTCCGCATGGTGAGTCAGCTGCATTGGTAGAAAGGATTCCAGCTACTGTGAAGATTGTAGATCTTGGTGCTGACTTTAGATTAGAAGATCCGGCTCAATGGGAAAAGTATTACGGCGGAAAGCACGCAGGAGCCTGGGTCTATGGTTTACCAGAACTTGCACCAGGTCAGCGTGAAGCGATCAAGAAGGAAAGTAGAGTGGCAAACCCAGGATGCTATGCCACATCAATTTCTGTTGGAATCGCACCTGCCTTAAATCTTGTTGACATGTCAGACATCGTCGTGGTTGCAGCTTCTGGAACAACGGGTGCTGGCCGTAATGCAAAGATCAATCTCATTGGGAGCGAGGTAATGGGTTCTCTCACCTCTTATAAATTCGGTGGCCTACATCAACACACCCCAGAGATTGAACAAGCTCTTTCGGCAGTAGCGAAGAAATCAACCAAGATCTCTTTCACACCAATTCTTGCACCAATGCCGCGCGGAATTCTCGCAACTATCACAGCAAAATTAAACTCTGTGCTGACTACGCAGCAGGCCCATGATCTTTTTGTAAAACACTATGCATCCGAATTTTTTGTCAATGTCTTACCACTAGGTGAAATGCCTAGGACAAGTGCCGTTACTGGCAGTAATAAGGTTCAATTGCAGGTGGCAGTTGATGAACACACAGATCGTTTAGTTGTTTCTGTTGCGATAGATAATCTTGGTAAAGGTGCTGCAGGACAGGCGATTCAAAACGCAAATTTGATATGTGGCCTGGCAGAGATTAGCGGTCTGGCATTTGATGGAATCGGCGCTTAAGGTCTAAGTGTGATCGTCGTAAAGTTTGGTGGCCATGCCATGAAGGATGAAAACGCTAACTTTGCAAAGGCCATTGCGGCTGCACACAAGGCAGGGGAGCAGGTTGTAGTTGTTCATGGCGGAGGCCCACAAATCGATGCTGCGCTAAAGGCACAAGGCATCGTCAGTACATGGGTCGGAGGATTTCGAGTAACTACACAAGAGGTATTTGATGTGGTTGAAGAGGTTCTTGTTAATCAAGTTGGCGTTGAGGTTGCTGCGACGCTGGGCAAGGCAGGGATACAAGCACACGCCATGTCGGCGCGCACATTGCCAACCGTGATTGCCAATAGACGAACACAACTAATCGATGGCACACCGGCAGAGCTAGGGTTTGTCGGCGATGTGAAGAGAGTTGATCCTTCTGCCTTACTTGAACTGCTAAATCAAGGAATTGTTCCGGTTGTCGCTCCCGTTTCCTCTGATGAAGATTTAGTAACTGGCTTGAATGTGAACGCTGATTTTGTCGCTGCGGCCATAGCGGCATCTTTGGGAGCATCTTCATTGATCGTCATGACTGATGTTGCTGGCATTTATCGCAACTGGCCAGACAAAGATTCACTGATTGAAACGATCTCGGCTATTGAACTTGAATCAATTAAGTCTGGCTTTGCCGAAGGAATGGCCCCTAAAGTGCAGGCTGCTTTGGATGCGCTCTCCTTAGGAGCACAGGCGGTACGCATCATTGATGGGACAGATCCCGATAGCTTTGCATCAGCACTAGATGGTCACGGCGGAACGCTGGTGGTTGCATGACAAACAAGAAGTATGTGAACCGTTGGCAGCGTTCATTACAAAATAATTATGGTCAGCCAACTATTGCATTGGTAAAAGGCAAAGGATTACTTGTTACAGACGCCGATGGAAAGATTTATATGGACTTTCTTGGTGGCATTGCAACTAACATATTAGGTCACGCCCACCCGGCAATAGTTAAAGCAGTGACAAAGCAGGTTTCGCTCTTGAGTCATGTCAGTAATTTTTATGCACACCCCAATGCAATTGAGTTAGCTGAAAAGTTGACAGCATTAACCGGCGATAATAGCGCAAAGGTTTTCTTCTGCCAATCAGGAGCAGAAGCAAATGAAGCAGCGCTTAAGCTTTCACGTCGAACTGGCAAAATGCGAGTGGTTGCAGCCCAAGGTGCTTTTCACGGTCGCACGATGGGTGCTTTGTCTCTAACTGGACAACCCTCTAAACGAGAACCCTTCTTGCCACTTATTAAGGGTGTTAAGCATGTTCCTTTTGGCGATATTGACTCGATGCGCAAAGCGGTAAACAAGAAAACCGCGATGGTAATCATGGAACCGATTATGGGAGAAGCAGGAGTAATTGTTCCTCCAGCAGATTACCTGCAAGAGCTTCGAAAACTGTGTGACCAGAATGGAACACTTCTTGTTATCGATGCTGTGCAGACTGGTATGGGCCGAACGGGAGATTGGTTTGGCTATGAATATTCAGGTATTACTCCAGATGTAATCACAGTAGCAAAGGGTCTAGGTGGTGGATTACCGCTAGGAGCCATGATTGCATTAGGAAAAACTGCAGAACTTTTTCAACCCGGAGATCACGGTTCTACATTTGGTGGAAACCCAGTAACAACTGCAGCCGGTCTTGCAGCTATCGAATTTATTGAGTCAAAGGACATCTTAAGTAAAGTTGAAAAGCAGGGGGCACATCTGATCCAAGAGTTAGCACTTATCCCAGGCGTTAAAGAGGTGCGCGGGGCCGGCTTGTTGCTTGGTATCGAATTGGAAGCATTAAAAGCCTCTGAGGTTTCAGATGCGATGCTGGCGGCTGGAGTTCTCGTTAATGCAGCCAACGCAACAACAATTCGTATCGCACCTGCTCTCATCGTTTCAGATGCGCAGATCAATAAGTTCATTTCAATCTTCAGGAAGGTGCTCGCAGATGGCAAGTAATGCTCACTCAGTTTCTGCTCGTAGAGCAAAAGCGATTGCATTAATTAAGTCAGGTATGGTTCATTCGCAATCAGACCTCGTCGGGCTCTTGAAGAAGGCTGGTTTCAAAGTTACGCAAGCAACTGCTAGTCGAGACCTTGAGGAGATTGGAGCAGTCCGAGCTCGCAATAAGGAGGGTGAGAGCACCTATCAAATTCGCGAAAGCGCCGATGACGCGATTGTTCGGAGCACTCCACTTCCTTCGCAGTTGATTTTGTCTGTTGATCACAGTGCGAATTTGGCTGTCATTCATACTCCTCCAGGAGCAGCGCAGTTTTTGGCTAGTTCGCTCGATCATGCTGGCTTAACTGGGGTTATTGGCACTATCGCTGGGGACGACACGATTATCTTGGTGTCCAAGAAAGCAACGGGTGGCGCACTTTTAGCGAAAGAATTACTTGCTTACGCACAAGCGGATGGAAAGAGGAAGTAATGGGTCTTTGGGGCGGACGATTTGCGCAAGGGGCTGAGGAATCAGTGTCCGCCTTGTCTAGAAGCGTGCACTTTGATTGGCGCTTGGCTCCCTACGATCTACGTTCATCAAAGGCTCACCTTGCTATCCTTAAAAAGAGTGGGCTCATCGACAGTAAAGATGCTGAAGCTATTGCACAAGCACTTAACGAACTTTCTGCCGAAGTTACATCCGGAAAATTTGTAGCTATCGATTCAGATGAGGATGTTCATAGCGCCTTAGAGCGTGGGTTAACGGAGAAACTTGGCGCCGTCGGCGGAGCACTTCGTGCTGGACGGTCTCGTAATGACCAGGTCACCACAGATCTAAGACTTTTTTCGATTGATCACATGCTCGAAATTGCCCGATTGATCACCGCTCTTCAAACTGCGATTCTGGACAAGGCTGCAGAGTATGTGAACGATCCGGCACCTGGATTCACTCATATTCAACATGCTCAACCAGTTTCATTTGGTCACGAGTTAGCAAAGCACGCACACGCATTTGCTCGCGATCTGGATCGAATTAATGATTGGTTGCCTAGAACATCGGTGAGCTCACTAGGGGCCGGAGCACTCTCTGGTTCATCACTTCCACTAGAGCCTGCTTTCACAGCAAAGCATCTTGGTTTTGAATCCACTTTCGCAAACAGTATTGATGCGGTCAGTGACCGTGATTATGTTGCAGAGGCGTTGTTTATCTTTGCCATGATTGGCAATCACCTTTCTCGCGTTGGCGAGGAGTGGACGCTGTGGGCATCGCAAGAGTTTGCCTGGGCAAAGGTTGCCGATGCTTTCTCAACTGGCTCTTCAATGATGCCGCAGAAGAAGAACCCAGATATGGCAGAGCTTGCTCGTGGCAAATCAGGACGTCTTGTTGGAAATCTCATGAGTGTGTTAACAATGCTCAAAGGTTTACCGTTTGCGTATAACCGCGATCTGCAAGAGGACAAGGAACCGTTATTTGACAGCATCGACACATTAATGGTGGTTCTACCAGCTGTCACCGGGATGATTGCAACAACAGATTTTGATCGCGAAAAAATGGCACTTGTGGCACCTGCTGGTTTTTCACTTGCCACCGAGGTTGCTGATTATTTGGCAAAGAAGAAGGTTCCATTTGCTCAAGCTCACGAGGCAGCAGGGCGTTGCGTATCGCTATGTGAATCTTCCAGTCGCCAATTACATGAGTTAACTGATGCTGAATTTCTGCTAGTCCACCCACAATTAGATGGAGCAGTACGTGGTGTTCTTACGGTCAATGGTGCGATCAACTCCCGCACAACCTCTGGTGGAACAGCCCCAGTTCTTGTAGCAGTCCAAATCAAAGATGCTTTAGTCGCAAATTCCACAACCGAGAAAGAAATTGCCAGCAAGCACAAGGCATTTTCAGAGATGATGAGCGCATGAACCTGATAGAAGATCTTCGCTGGCGTGGTTTGTTAGCACAGACAACCGATGAAAAAGAGCTACTCGAGGCGTTGAAAAAGCCAACAACGCTATATGTGGGTTTTGACCCAACAGCGCCTTCACTTCACGCAGGCAACTTGGTTGTTCTTCTCGTGCTTCGTCGCTTCCAACTAGCCGGTCATAATCCAATTGCATTGGTAGGTGGGGCAACCGGTTTAGTCGGTGATCCCAGTGGAAAGAACGAAGAGCGCACACTTAACAGTACTGAGATTGTCGAAGGATGGGTCAATCGCATCCGCAAGCAAGTATCTGCATTCCTAGATTTTGACGCACCTAATAATCCTGCGGTAGTTGTCAACAATCTGGACTGGACGAGCCCGCTGACTGCTATTGAATTTCTGCGCGATATTGGTAAGCATTTTAGTGTTAATCAGATGCTTTCAAAAGATTCTGTTTCTGCACGCCTTGAGGCCGGTGGTATTTCATATACTGAATTCTCTTACCAAGTTTTGCAATCATACGATTTCCTTGAACTCTACCGACGTAACAACTGCACATTACAAGTAGGTGGCTCTGACCAATGGGGAAATATAGTTGCCGGTCTGGATCTGATCCGTCGCGTTGAACAGGGGAGCGGTCATGCATTAACCGTTCCATTGTTAATGAAGGCTGATGGAACCAAGTTTGGCAAGACTGCAGGTGGCTCTGTATGGCTAGATCCAAAGATGACGTCTCCATATGCTTTCTTCCAATTCTGGTTGAACTCTGATGACAAGGACATCATCAACTTCCTTAAGGTCTTTTCATTCAAGTCCCATGAAGAAATAGTGCAGTTTGAAAAATCACACAGCGAGAACCCTGGTTTGCGAGAGGCACATCGTGGGCTAGCGCGCGAATTAACATCACTAGTTCACTCAGAAGAGACAACTCAACGTGTTGAAGCTGCTGCACGCGCATTGTTTGGACAAGGCGAGTTATCGGAGTTGGATGAAGCAACACTTGCTTCTGCACTTGCTGAACTTCCGCGCACGACAATTTCATCGTCTGAAGAAATTCCAACCTGGGTTGATCTCCTAGCAGCAACTGGGGTTGTTGACTCGAAATCTGCTGCGCGCCGCATCGTCAAAGAGGGTGGTGCTTATCTCAATAATGAGAAGATTTCGGGTGAAGATTTCAGACTGTCAAAATCTGACTTTTTATGCGGAAAATATGCGGTTTTGAGAAAAGGCAAGAGAGATCTCGCCGCCGTGGAGTTAACTTAAAATCGGCCAATAGGCACTAAAACCTTAGCGGGCGTAGATAATTCACATCTTTTTGTTTGGGACAGTATCTAACGTCATCTGATATGCCCGATTTGACCGGTCCTTCGGCTGTCTGTATAGTTACGTCTCTTGCTGGGAACGGACGATTTAGGCCGGACAGTAGGCATCGAGGCTCAAGAAATTGAGCTTTAGCCAGATCTAGTACTCATTTAGGCCGGTTTGACCGCGCCTGCGTGCATGCACTAAGTTTGGCGGTCTGCCCTGAAAAATAGGAGAAATCCTGAGGATCAGTGCGCATCCGTACCTTGAGAACTCAACAGCGTGCCATAAGTCAATGCCAATAGTGGCTTATTTCGTCATGCTTTAAATAGCAAAAAATCATTGTTTTACACTGCTTTTTGATGGGGTAATAACCACGGCAAATATATAAATACCTCAATGAGGTATAGCCATAAAAAGCTATACCCGTTGATTTCCTTTGGTATATAAATGACAAATTAAACGACAGTTTGTTTGTCTGATCGCCAAGATGAA
>Ga0164295_10004181_pt1 | contig 11487 bp, 11 predicted proteins | sample GEODES006metaG_FD_111798 | JGI IMG/M metagenome (GOLD analysis project Ga0164295, IMG submission 111798) | Oligotrophic lake water microbial communities from Sparkling Lake, Wisconsin, USA - GEODES006 metaG | ecosystem: Environmental > Aquatic > Freshwater > Lake | place: USA: Sparkling Lake...
GGCACACGTCCGTCGTCATGCAGGCGAATGACCGAGCCGGCATGGTCGTCCAGTTTTTGGGCTCGTGCCTGGTCACCCCGGTCGCCAAGCGTCAGGTACAGCATCCCTGCCTGGTCAATCACAATGCGCCCGCCGAAGTGATGGCTTGAACGCGTTTTGGGCTGCATGCTGAACAGCAACCGCACCTCAGTCATGCGGTGGCCTTGCAACTTGCCGCGCGCCAAGGCCGTGCCCCAGCCGCCCGGTCCAGGCGCGTTGTAAGCCCAGTAAATCCAGCCATTTTGGGCGTACTGCGGATGCAAAACCACATCAAACAAGCCACCCTGGCCTTGCGCCACGACCTCTGGCAAACCTTCAATCGGCTTGGGGTCCAATTTGAAATCCGGCCCCACCAGTCGCAAACGTCCGGCCCGTTCAGTGACCAGCATTCGCCCGTCCGGCAAAAAAGCCATGGCCCAGGGGTTGTCAAGACCCGTCAACAAGCTAGTCACACGAAAAGCGTGTCTTTCGGAATTGATGACCGACGACTTGTCCTGCGCCAAAGCGCTTAGGCCAGCGAAGCCAGCAATGAGCAGGACAAAGAGTGCTCGAATAGTTGGGAATGTCATAAGACGCGATGGTATCGGCAAGCTCAATGAGCCTCACTTTGCAGGGCTTTAAAGTCGACCCTCTTCCACGGCATGGCAGGCAATGCGCACGCCACCCAGCCATTGCAGCGCCGGTCGCTCGGCGCGGCAACGCTCATTGGCGTGCGGGCAACGCGGATGAAAGGTACAACCGCTGGGCGGATTCAGCGGATTGGGCACTTCGCCCTGCACCGGGGTGCGGGCTCGACCGGTTTCGTGCATTTTGGGAATCGCGTCCAGCAGCATCTGGGTGTAGGGGTGGCGGGGTTGTGCAAACAGGGTTTGCTTGTCGGCCAACTCAACCAGACGGCCCAGGTACATCACGCCCACATGGTCGCTGACATGCCGCACCACCGCCAGATTGTGCGAAATGAACAGGTAGGTCAGGCCGCGCTGGCGTTGCAGGTCCTTCATGATGTTGAGCACCTGCGCCTGCACAGAAACATCCAGCGCAGAGGTGGGCTCATCGCACACCAGAAACTCCGGCTTGCTGGCCAGCGCGCGTGCAATCGAAATACGCTGACGCTGACCCCCGGAGAACTGGTGCGGGTACTTGAGCCGGTCCAGCGCACTCAGGCCGACCGACTCCAGCAACTCGTCGACCCGGCTGCGCAAGGCCACCCGCTCAGTGATCAGACCGTGCTCATAAAGCGGCTCGCCCACAATGCTCTCGACCGTCCATCGCGGGTTCAGACTGGCGTAGGGGTCTTGAAAAATCATCTGGATGCGGCGGCGAAGCGCGCGCCCGGGCGGCGTCTCAAGCACCTTGTGAACATCCTGCCCGTCGAATTTCACATCCCCCCGGCTGGGTGAATACAAGCCGACCAGCAAGCGCGCCACCGTGCTCTTGCCGCAACCCGATTCGCCCACCAGGGCCAGGGTTTTGCCTTTTTCAATCTCAAAGCTGACGCCGTCAACCGCGTGCAGCAGCAGGCGCGGCTTGCGCTCTATCACGCGGTTCAGCCAAGGCGCCGAGACGTCAAAACTCTTGGCGATGTTGCTGACCTGAATCAGGGGTGGCGTTGCGGTCATGCCTGCCCTTCGTGCAACCAGCAGGCCGCCCGGCTGGCTCCGGCGTCCATGAGTTCAGGGCGTTGCTGCCGGCATTTTTCAATGCTGCGCTTGCAGCGCGGGTTGAAGGCGCAGCCCGCCGGAATGGCGTTCAGCCGCGGCATCGTGCCATCAATTTGAAAGAGGTTTTCACGGTCCTGGGTGATATCGGGTATGGCCGCCATCAGCCCGGCGGTGTAGGGGTGGGCCGAGTGGTTGATGACATCGTGCACCTTGCCGATCTCGGCCACCCGGCCGGCGTACATGACGGCGACGCGGTCGCAGGTCTCGGCAATCACGCCCATGTCATGGGTGATCAGCATCACCGCCGCGCCGCGCTCCCGGCAGAGTTTTTTAAGCAAACTGATGATCTGCGCCTGGATGGACACGTCCAGCGCGGTGGTCGGTTCGTCCGCCACGATCAAGCGGGGCTCTGCCGCCAGCGCCAGCGCAATCACAACGCGCTGACGCATGCCGCCGCTGAACTGGTGCGGGAAGTGGTCAATGCGCTCTTCGGCAGCAGGTATGCCGGTGTCCTGCAGCAAATCAATGGCGCGCCGCCTGGCCTGCGCAGCAGACATCGGCAGATGCGCCAGAATGGTTTCGGTGAGCTGCCGGCCAACACTGTAAAGCGGGTTCAGCGAAGTCAGCGGGTCCTGAAAAATCGCCCCGATCTTGCGGCCGCGGATGGGTCGCATTTGATCAGACGACAAGTTATCAATGCGCTGGCCTTCCAGCAAAATTTCTCCGCTGGCGATGCGCCCGGGCGGCTCCAGCAAGCCGATGATGGCCGCGCCGGTCAGCGACTTGCCGGCGCCCGATTCACCCACCACGCCCAGAATTTCACCCGGTGCGATGTCAAAGGAAATGCCGTCCAGCGCCCGCAACGTGCCGTGCCGGCCGGGAAACTCGACAACCAGGTTTTTCACCTGCAGCAGGCTGTTGTTCATACCGTCTCGGGGCTCCACTAGCGCAGACGCGGGTTAAGCGCATCGCGCAACCAGTCGCCCAGCAAATTAACACTCAGGGCAATCACCACCAGCATGGCGCCCGGGAAAACAGTGATCCACCACTCACCAGAAAAAAGATAGTCGTTGCCAACGCGGATCAAAGTCCCCAGAGACGGCGCCGTTGGCGGCGAGCCCACGCCCAGAAATGACAGTGTGGCTTCTGTGAGGATGGCCGTGGCCACCTGAATGGTTGCCAGCACCAGCACGGGCCCGAGCACGTTGGGCAGCACATGGCGCGCCATGATGCGCACCGGTGCCACCCCGGTGACCCGGGCCGCCTGCACATATTCCTTGCCCCGCTCAACCATGGTGGAGCCGCGTACCGTGCGCGCATACTGCACCCAGCCTGTGAGCGAAATAGAAATGATCAACACGCCAAAGGCCAGCGATTCATCGGCATTTGGAAACATGGCCCGCCCCACACCAGCAATCAGCAAGGCCACCAGAATCGCGGGGAAGGAAAGCATCACATCGCACAAACGCATGATGAAGGCATCCAGGGCACCACCGAAAAAACCCGCAACCAAACCCAGGCCTACGCCCAGCGCCACCGACAGCAGCACCGAGGCCAGACCCACCATCAGGGAGATGCGTGCGCCAAACATCAGCGCGGACAAAATATCGCGCCCCTGGTCATCGGTTCCAAGCAAATAGCTTGTCTTGCCGCCCTCTTGCCACACCGGTGGCAGCCGCGCATCAGACAGCTCTAAGGTGGCCAGATCAAACGGGTTGTGCGGCGCCACCACGTTGGCGAACAAGGCACAAAAAAGACAGGTAAAGGCCACCAGCGCCGCAGCCATCGCCACGGGGGAGTGGCGAAAGCTGTAGCCTATGTCTGTGTCGCCCATCCGGGCCAGCCAATTGCGCATGCGATACCTCAGGAGTGGTCGACGCGCAGGCGCGGATCAACGACAAAATAAAGCAGGTCCACCACCAGGTTGATCACCACAAAAATCAGGGCAATCAGGCACAGGTAGGCGGCCATCACGGGAATGTCGGCAAAGGTCACCGCCTGAATGAACAGCAGGCCCATGCCGGGCCACTGGAACACCGTCTCGGTGATGATGGCAAACGCGATCAGCGAGCCCAGTTGCAGGCCCGTGATGGTGATGACGGGCACCAGTGTGTTTTTCAGGGCGTGACCAAAGTGAATAACATTGCTGCTCAGGCCGCGGGCGCGGGCGAACTTGATGTAGTCGGTGCGCAGCACTTCCAGCATTTCGGCGCGCACCAGGCGCATGATCAGGGTCAGCTGGAACACCGCCAGCGTGATGGCAGGCAAAGTGATGTGGTGCCAGCCTTTGGCGGTTAACAATCCGGTGCTCCAAAACCCAAGTTGGGTCACCTCGCCGCGCCCAAAACTCGGGAACCAGCCCAGCAAGACCGCAAAGATCAGTATCAGCAAAATACCAATCAAAAAGGTTGGCAGCGACACGCCAAGCAATGACACCATCATGAAGATCTGGCTGGTGAAAGTGCCCCGCTTGAGCGCGGCATACACGCCCATCGGAATGCCAATCGACAAAGCCATGACGGCAGCCACCAGCGCAAGCTCCAGCGTGGCCGGAAAACGCTCGGCCAGCAGCCCGGAGACTTTGACACCCTGGCGCAGGCTCAGCCCGAACTCACCCTGAACAGCGTTCAGCAAAAAGTACCAGAACTGCACAAAGAAAGGCTGGTCCAGCCCCAGGTCGGCCCGCAGCTGTGCAATTTGCTCAGGGGAGGCGTCTTGGCCGAGCAGCGTCACCACCGGGTCACCCACATACTGAAACAGCATGAAGGCAATGAGCGCCACGCAGACCATCACCACAAGGGCTTGGATCAGGCGGCGGAGAATGAAAACAAACATCAGTGGTACTTCAACAAGATCAGCAGTGAGCCAATGCAAACCCCGCCCAGTGGGCGGGGTTTGCGCAAGGAGAGTCTGGCTTTAGTTGACCTTGATCAGACGCCAATCCAGCCGGTTGTCAGCGCGATGAATCACATCAATGTTCTTTTTCATGGCCCAGGGAATGATCTGGTTGTGCAGCGGTATGTGAGCCACTGTGTCATTTTGCAGTTGCAGACCCTCGGTGAGCAAGCGCTTGCGCACCGGCTGGTCGGTTTCGCTCTTGATGCGGTCGACGATGTAGTCCATGCGGGTGTTGCTGTAACGCCCGACGTTGTAGTTACCGTCACCGCCGGTGCCAACGCTGCGGGTCAGGGACTGCAGGCTGTAGAGCGCATCAAATGTCGGCACGCCCCAGCCGAGCATGTAGATACTGGCCTCATAACGCTGAATGAGCGGGAAATAAGTCACCAGAGGCAAGGTGCGCAGCTTGGCCTTGATGCCCGCCTTGGCCCACATGGCTGTCACGGCCTGGCAAATTTCTTCGTCATTGATATAGCGGTTGTTAGGGCAGGCGAAGTCAACTTCAAAACCCTGCGGGTAGCCCGCCTCAGTCAGCAGCCTGCGGGATTCGGCCAAATTGAAAGGATGGCGGCGATTGACTTCTTCGGTCCAGCCCGCGACCTGCGGCGCCACCAGCGCGCCAGTGACCTGGCTCATGCCGCGCATCGTCACTTTGTGAATGGCTTCAATATCGATCGCTTGGTAGAGCGCCTTGCGCACCTTCACGTCTTTGAGAGGGTTTTTGCCTTTCACGTTGGAGCCGGGCAATTCATCGCGGAACTGGTCCATGCCCAAAAAGATGGTGCGGTTTTCAACGCCGTCAATGACCTTCAAATTTGCGCTGGCGCGCAGTCTGGCAAGGTCTTGCGGGCTGGGGTCCAGAATGAAGTCAATCTCACCCGACAGCATGGCCGCGGTGCGCGTATTTTCCTGCTTGATCGGGGTGTAAATAATCTCGGTGACATTGGTCTGTGCACTGGCTGCACCCCACCAGGCGGGGTTGCGCACCAGCACCAGTTTCTGGTCGGGCTGCCACTCTTTGACCATGAAAGGTCCGCTGCCCATGGCGTTGCGGTGGGCAAAGCTTTCGTCTTTGGTTCTGATGTCCTTGGGTTCCAGCGACTTGTTTTTGTCTGCCCAGGCCCGGCTCATGATGCGAAGCTCGGTCAGCTGGTTCAGCAAAACGGGGTTAGGGCCTTTCATCATGATGTCAACTGTGCTGTCATTGACTTTGACAACCTTGTCGATACCCTGGGTGTAGACCGCGTAGTTGGAGGTCTTTGCCATGGCGCGGGTCAGTGAAAACACCACGTCGTCAGCTGTCAACGTAGAGCCATCGCTGAACTTCACACCCGAGCGCAAGTTAAAGCGCCATTGCGTGCCGGACACCTCGCGCCAGGAAGTCGCCAGCAAAGGCTCTATCTTGAAGGTCTGGCTGTTGTAGTAAACCAGCGATTCATAAATGGCAGCATGAACGCCATTGCCCAGCGCATTGTTCTGAGAATGAATGTCCAGCGTAGGAATGTCGCTGGCGCTGGACCATTTGAACGGCTTGGCGCTAGCAGCCAGCGGAAGAGCGGCCGCCAAAGCGGCAACGAGAAGCGTAGTTTTAAGGTTCATTGTGATTTTCTTTAAAAAGTATGAATATGCCGCAAGCTGCACCCGTCTGTCACAAGGGTTTACCTTAGGGGTCAATCAACAGCCCCGCTGTATCTGAGGGTAATAACTAATTCAACGGGTCCTACGAGATTCAATATACTGAAATATCAGTTGGCATATTGCGCCTAAAAACCATACCTTCACATGACTCAACCCACCATAGCTCTGTTCTCCGGCGATCCTGCTGGCATCGGCCCCGAACTGGTTCAAAAACTCTTGAACCACAGCACTGCCCAACAAGCTGCAAAAATTATTTTGATTGGCCAAAAAAACAGCGTCCAAGCTGCACCCAATGTGACTTGGCATGATTGGTCTGGCTTCAACGCTCCACCCTTTCCCAAAGCTACTTATGGCGCCAACAATGGCGCCTACATGATTGCGGCCTTGGCCGAAGGCGTTTCCTTGGTTCGCGACGGCAAAGCCCATGCCTTTTGTTTTGCACCACTGAACAAAAGCGCGCTCCGAATGGGGGGCATGCATCAAGAAGACGAACTTCGATGGTTTGCAGAATTCCTGAATTACAAAGGCGTGTGTGGCGAACTCAATGTGCTGCAAGACCTTTGGACTTCGCGTGTGACATCGCATGTGGCGCACAAAGAAGTGAGTGGTTTGCTTAGCAGTCAAAAAGTGTTTGAGTCTATTGAGATGATTGCCATGGCATTAAAGGCATCTGGCAAAGCCAAGCCTCGATTGGCCGTTTGCGGTCTCAACCCACACAACGGTGACAACGGCAACTACGGGGATGAAGAGATCAATATCATTGCGCCCGGCGTTGAGATGGCGCAAAAGGCTGGCATCCCGGCCGATGGCCCTTTCCCCGCCGACACGGCTTTTGTGCGCGCCATTCGCAAAGAAGGTGGCTACGACGGTGTGGTCACCATGTACCACGACCAAGGTCAAATTGCCATGAAGCTCATGGGCTTCGAAAAAGGTGTCACTGTGCACGGGGGCTTGCCCATTCCGGTGACCACACCCGCACACGGCACCGCCTACGATATTGCGGGACAAAACCTGGCCAATCCTCAGGCCATGTTCAACGCTTTTGATTTGGCATGCCGAATGGGGCAGCACCACCAACAACAACAAAACGTATAAACATATTTAATTCTTCAAAATTTAGGGAGACACCATGAAAAAATATTTAGCAGTTTTAGCGTCTGCATTGTTGTTGACACTCAACGCACAAGCCCAAACCACTTACCCCAGCAAGCCCGTCAAACTGATGGTGGGCGCAGGCGCTGGGGGCGGCACCGACATCATTGCCCGCATGTTGGCCGAAAAAATGACCGAGTCGCTCAAAGGCACCTTCGTTGTTGAGAACAAACCTGGCGCATCCAACACCATTGCTGCCGACCTGACAGCCAAAGCCGCACCCGATGGCCACACGCTGCTGGTGGCCACCAACACAGGCCAAGCCATAGCGCCGCATTTGATCAAATTAGCTTTTGACCCTATCAAAGATTTAACGCCTGTGGGCTTGGTTGTCACCGTGCCTAACGTGCTGGTGGTGGGCAGCAATGTGCCGGCCAACACCGTCAAAGAGCTGGTAGCCCTCATGAAAGCCAAGCCAGATGATTTCAAATATGCATCTTCGGGCGTAGGTAGCACGCAGCACATTGCAGGCGAAGGCTTTGACATTGCAGCTGGTGTGAAAAGCGTACACGTTCCCTACAAAGGCAGCGCACAAGCCCACTTAGACATCCTTGCAGGCAATGTGCAAATAATGTTTGACACCACATCGTCTGCCATGGGGCAAATTAAGGCCGGCAAATTCAAACCCTTGGCAGTCACCACTTCTCAACGCACCGCCGAATTGCCTAACGTACCAACTTTGGCAGAAGCTGGCGTATCGGGTTTTGAGATGAGCACTTGGTACGGCGTTTTTGTGACGACAGGTACTCCGCCCGATGTAGTGGCCAAGTTGCAAACCGAGCTGGCACGCATCATCAAGCTGCCCGATGTTCAAGCCAAGCTCAAAGGCCTAGGCGGTGAGCCAGGAAACATCAGCCCTGAAGAATTCAGCCGACTCAATCGCCAAGAGTTTGAGCGTTTTGGCAAGCTCATCAAGCAAGCCAACATCAAAATGAATTAATTGCTGAGCAACCGGAAGGCGGTCAGATCAGGTCTAGTTGTATCTGGTCAAAAACTTAGCGTCCGTCTTTCAGGCATGCCGGAAATTGCTCCTTTTTTAAGAGCACTCCCAATTTAAGATTAATCACTCCATCTGCACATTCCAGGCGCCTTAAAAACCCCAAAACCCGTGCCATACTTGGCTCTAGACGGTTGACTTTCTCATCCGTTTTTTATTTTGGAGCCTCATTGCAATGGCAAAACTTCCCGCACGTTACGACCACGTTGGCAGCTTTCTTCGCCCCGCTTACCTCTTGGAGGCCAGGGCCGATAAGGCTTCAGGAAAAATCACGCCTGCGCAGCTGCGTGCCGTTGAAGATAAAGCCATCACCGAGATCGTGCAGTTCCAGCAAAGCGTGGGACTTAAATCGATTACCGATGGCGAATTCCGCCGTACGTATTTCCATCTTGATTTTCTTGAGCAACTGGGTGGCGTCAAAGTCGGCGAAGTCACGCTCACCGTGGGTGCGGATGGCGTCGAGCATTTAGCGCCGCCAGCGATTCACGTTGTGGACAAAGTCACCCATGCCAAGCAGATTCAACTGGCCGACTTTCAATACCTTCAATCGCAAGTTAGCGCAGGTCATACGCCCAAGGTCACCATTCCGTCGCCCACCATGCTGCACTTTCGTGGCGGACGTGCTGGCATCAGCCGCACGGCCTACCCTGAGTTAGAGCCTGCGTTTTACGAGGACGTCGCCAAAGCTTATGGCGACGAGCTGCGAAGCTTGAGCGCCGCAGGTTGCAACTACGTGCAAATGGACGACACCAACCTGGCGTATTTGTGCGACGACAAAATGCGTGCAGCGGCACTTAGCCGGGGGGACGATCCCAATGAACTGGCCCATCGTTACGCCAACTTCATCAATTTAGTGGTCGCGCAAAAGCCCGCAGGCATGACGATGGCCATGCACCTGTGCCGTGGCAACTTCAAAAGCACGCATGCTGCCGCGGGCAACTACGAGCCCGTAGCCGAAGCGCTGCTGTCAGAGATGAATATCGACGCCTATTTTTTAGAGTACGACGATGACCGCAGCGGCGACTTCCGTCCTTTGCGCTTTCTGCCCAAAGGCAAGACCATGGTGCTGGGCTTGGTGACCACCAAGTTCGGTCAGATGGAGTCGAAAGACACGCTCAAGCGCCGCATTGACGAGGCCGCCAAATACGTGCCGATGGAGCAGCTGGCACTCTCACCGCAGTGCGGCTTTAGCTCCACCGTGCACGGCAACAATATTGCGGTGGAAGACCAAAAGAACAAATTACGCCTGGTGATTGAAACCGCTAACGAGGTTTGGGGCGAATCTTAATTTGGCGTGCCGGCTCTGCATCACATAGGTGCCAACGATGCGTTGAGCGTGAATACCCCATGACAAAGCCCCTCCCCGATTCCGAACGCAAGTCCAATCTGTTCTTCGAGGCTGGTGCTCTGCTGCTGGCGGCCGCAGTGGCCACCTTCATGGTGCTGCACCTACGGGCCGGCTCAGGCACGGCCTTGAAAGGCCCGTTACCGCCCCCTGGCGCCGAAGTACTTGCCGGCCTGCCGCCCGAGACGCTTCAAACTGACACCGCCGTTTTTGCCGGCGGCTGCTTTTGGGGTGTTCAGGCCGTTTTTCAGCACACCCGGGGCGTGCTGCAGGCGGTGGCAGGCTATGCCGGTGGCGAAGCCGGGCAGGCCAATTACCAGATGGTCAGCAGCGGTATCACCCGCCATGCCGAGGTTGTCAGCATCAGCTATGACCCCCGGCAAATCAGCTACGCCCAACTGCTGCAAATCTTTTTTTCTGTCGCCCATGACCCGACCCAGCTGGACCGCCAGCATCCCGATGTGGGCCCACAGTACCGCTCAGCAGTTTTTTACAAGGGCGACGCGCAGCAGCAGCAGCTTGAGCGCTACATCACACAACTGGATGCGGCCGGGCTTTTGCCCGGCAAGATCGTCACCCAAGTCAGCCCCTTCACGGCCTTTTATGCCGCCGAAGCCGAACATCAGAACTACCATGTGCGCAACCCGGCAGCGCCTTACATCGTCGAATATGACCAACCGCGCCTGGCCAGATTCAAGGCATGGCTGCCAGACTTTTACCGTGAACAAGCCGTTCTGGTCGATGCCGCCGGCGTGGCAGACGCTTTGGCGCGCTGACAGTGCTGTCAAAAAGTGTCTAAAAAGTTAGGGGAATGCCAGAGGTCAGGGATTCGAACGTCCAAAAAAAGAGTTGTAGCGCTTGCAGTGCGTGGCGCCACACGCTACAATTTTTGAATGATCCGAAGCTTCAGGCATAAGGGCGTTGAGCGCTTCTTTAAATCCGGCTCGCGCGCCGGAATCCAAGCCGCTCATGCCTCGCGCCTGGCTCGGCAACTGTCAGCGCTGGATTCCGCATTACGGCCTGAAGACATGAACCGGCCCGGCTGGGAATGGCACCCCCTCAAGGGTGAGCTGTCTGGTCACTGGTCGATCAGCGTCAACGGCAACTGGCGTCTGACCTTTGCGTTTGAAAACGGCGATGCCGTCCTGGTGGACTACCAGGATTACCACTGAGGTGACTATGAGTTCGATGTTCAACCCCCCCCACCCCGGCCTCACCTTGAGGGACGATATCCTGCCTGCCTTGAGCCTGCAGGTCGGCGAAGCCGCGGCCCAGTTAGGCGTCGATCGCACCACTCTGTCCAAAGTGCTCAATGGGCGTGCTGCGATCAGCCCCGCGATGGCGCTTCGAATCGAGCGCTGGCTGGGGCGTGATCATGGCGGAGCGGCTGAAGTGTGGCTGGCACAGCAGGCTGCATATGACCTCTGGCAAGCGCGTGCGGCGGTGAGGGCCAGTAAGGCCCTCTCGGGAGTCAAGGCCCTGAAGCTTCAGATCGCTTAAAAAGGCTGAGCAGAACCCCGTCTCAACCTAACGGAAGTCCCACTGAAGAGTCAAAATCTTCAAAACTACGCCGAAATTTTATATATAAATTCAATGAAACCGACAAATTAGATACAGGGAGTTTAAGCATTAAAGGCGGGTTCAAGTACGAAGTGCAACGTTGACTAACCGCAATAAGGAGGCTAAGGATGTTTAGCATTCAAGGCTTCCTGACCTGCAAGTCGAAGTTGCCCGATGAATTACAAACACCTCAGCCA
>Ga0164295_10004182_pt1 | contig 11487 bp, 6 predicted proteins | sample GEODES006metaG_FD_111798 | JGI IMG/M metagenome (GOLD analysis project Ga0164295, IMG submission 111798) | Oligotrophic lake water microbial communities from Sparkling Lake, Wisconsin, USA - GEODES006 metaG | ecosystem: Environmental > Aquatic > Freshwater > Lake | place: USA: Sparkling Lake...
GTCTTCGGTGGCAACGAACTGCCGCCAGGAGCCGAGCCAATCGCCCAGGCCTATGCTGGCCATCAGTTCGGACAGTTCACGAACCTCGGTGACGGCCGGGCGATCCTGCTCGGCGAGCAGCTCGCGCCCGATGGCCGGCGGTTCGACATCCAGCTGAAGGGCGCGGGGCGAACCCGCTACTCCCGCGGCGGCGACGGCCGGGCGGCAGAGGGGCCGATGCTCCGGGAGTATGTGATCAGCGAGGCCATGCACGCGCTCGGCATTCCGACCACCCGCAGCCTCGCCGTGACGGCGACGGGAGAGTGGGTGATGAGGGAAGCGCCCCTGCCCGGGGCCGTCCTGACGCGGGTGGCCGCGAGCCACATTCGCGTGGGCACGTTCCAGTACGCGGCGGCTCTCGCCGAGCCCGGAGTGCTGGCGGCGCTGCTCGAGCATGCGATTGCGCGGCACGCGCCGGAGGCGGCACAGGCTGGCGATCCGGCACTGGCGTTTCTGGATCAGGTCGTCGAGCGGCAGGCTGCCCTTGTCGCGCAGTGGATGCACGTCGGGTTCGTGCATGGGGTGATGAACACCGACAACATGACCGTGTCGGGCGAGACGATCGATTACGGTCCCTGCGCCTTTGTCGACACCTACGATCGCGCGGCCGTGTTCAGCTCGATCGACCGGCAGGGCCGCTACGCCTACGGCAACCAGCCGGCAATCGCCCACTGGAATCTTGCCCGGCTCGCCGAGAGCCTGCTCCCGCTCGTCAGCGGTGGCGACGATGAGCGGGCGATCACCGCGGTGCGCGGCGTGCTCGATACCTTCCCGGAGCGGTACGAGCGGCATCATCTCGCGGGGGCCAGGGCGAAGCTCGGGATCACGGCCCCGGAGGCTGGCGATCGTCTGCTGTTTGGTGATCTGCTCGGCGCGATGGCAGCGGCGGAGGCCGACTTCACGACGACGTTTGCGGGCCTCGCGGCGATCGCCGAATCGAGAAGCAGGCCGGAGGCCAGCAGCACGAGCCCCGAGCTCCACGCCTGGTACGGCCGCTGGCTGGAGCGGCTCTCGCGCGAGCCTGGGAGACACGCCGCCTCACTGCTGCGGCGGTCCAACCCCGTGATCATTCCGCGGAACCATCGCGTGGAGGAGGCCCTCGCGGCGGCGGCGGCGGGCGATCGTGGTGTTCTCGAGCGGCTTCTGGCCGCGGTTCGCGAGCCCTTCATCGAGACGCCGACAAATGCACCGTATCGCAGCGGGCCGCCCGCGGGCTGTGGTCCTTACCGTACCTTCTGCGGCACGTGATTCCCGCCGCGTGCCGCCCCGCCCCGGCCACGGCGCATCACTCGGCGGCGGCGTCGTCTTCCAGAGCCCGCAGGATCGCGACCGCCTCGTCGAGCGAAGGAGCGGGGTAGCCCCGCTGGTGCGCCCGCCGGTCGGCCTCCGCCAAGAGCAGGGCGTCGAGAAAGTCGGGATGGGCCTCGAGCCGCCTCCGCGCCCGATGGCCGAGCGTCTGGTCGCCATGCTCCCGGGCCGCGGGCAGTGTCTCCACGAGCCAGCGAGTTCGCGGCGTGATCAGGTCGCCCAACGCCTCGAGGCCGCTGGCCACGGGATTGGCCCGATCAATCGCCCTGCCGAGGTCATGCACCAGCGCCGCCGTGAGCAGTTCCTCATCAAAGGGCTGCTCCTGGTGGACAAGGTCGAAGACCTGGAGCGAATGCTCGAGCACGTCGCCCTCGGGGCAGCGCGCTGGATGCTGCCGCACCGTCGCCAGCACCGCCACCGCCGCGGCGATCGCGTCGAACCGGTCGCCCGCGAGGTGCCGCAGTGAACCCTCCGGATCAAGTCCCCGGCGGACCTCGTCGCACACCTCGGCAGCATCGGGAAGCCGGTCGTCGGGCACCCAGCCCCGGGCGACCCGGCGGGCAGCCCGAAACACCGCCCGCCTGGCATCGCTCCCGCCCGCCATGGCCCGCGCCGCGTCCTCGGCGATCCGCTGCCTGAGCCGATCCCGCTGCTGCGCTGGCCGGTTGGCATCGGGATCAGGCTTATCGATAGGGGGCATCTCAAAAGAATAGGTCGGCCCACGCCACCTCCACAAGCGTCCCGCCGGCGATTTCCGATCACCAGGCCACCGCGGCCGGTGGGGCTCCGCGACTTCCCGGTCAGGGGCCACGTGTCTGCCGCGCCGGTTTCCTTATCGAGACGAAAAAAAAGCATCCCGCATGGAATCCGTTGACTTCGGCTGACGACCGCGTAGGGTTCGCCGTCCTCGCGTGGAAGTGAATCCCGCGAGGCGAGGATGGTTCATCGGCAGGCTGTGAGTCTCACTGGTTCTCGCACCGATGATCGCTCCCACTCGTTTCTCGCTGCTTCCATTCGGCGGCCGCACCGCGGGTCATGGGTCGGTTCGTGACCTGCGATCTGCCGCTCTCCGGCGGCGGGGCCGAGTTTCGGATCGTGCTGCCCCGGGCGTAAGCCGTGGCCGCCGCAAACGTCCCTCGGGCGAAAAAAAGGTGTCAGCCACCAAAACGAGGCACGATGGAAACAACCCAGATTTGGTGGCTGACACCTTTTTTCTCTTATTTTCGAGGGATGCACGGTAGGATTGAGCCAGGGCGTGGGCACCCGTCGAACTCCTTCTGGATGGCATCCCTCGTGCATCGGTGCACTCGGCAGCAACACGGATCGGTTCGCAGGCTGCCGCTCCGCGGGATTGCAGCGGCTGCCATGCTCGGGTCCATCGCGGTTCCGGCCGTGGCGCAGCCGCTGGTCGGCATCCTGCCCGGCGAGTCGATGAACATCGACACGGCAGGCGTGGTCGTCACCGGATCGAGCAACGCGTGGCGGATCACCGCCCCGATGCGCGACGACAACGGCAACGCCAGCCTCGGCACGAGTTTCCGGCGCTGGTGGCACTTCCAGGTGGAGGGGCTCAACGCGGCCGCCGGCTCGACCCTCGCCGTGTCGATCACGAAGTCGGGCTACAGCGACATCATCACTCCGGTCTGGAGCCTCGACGGCGGCCTCACCTACGAGCGGATTCCCGGTGTCGTGCCGACCTACTCGTCCTCGACGCAGACGCAGTCGTTCACCATCACGACGCCCCCGGGGGCGGGTTCGATCCGGCTCGCCAAGTATTATCCGTACACGATCGGCATGTTTGACCGATTCCGGACGTCACTCGTGGGAAATCCACTCGTGCGCGAGGAGACGATCGGCCGGTCGGCCCAGGGCCGCGACATCGTGATGCACACCCTCACCGACACCACCGTGCCCGACGCAGGCAAGCAGCGGGTGTGGGTGCACGCTTCAGTCCATCCATCCGAGACCCCGGCGTCGTTCACCGCCGAGGGCCTCGTCGGCTGGCTCGCCGGCGGGAGCGACGAGGCGCGGACGCTGCTGGCCGACACCATCTTCAATGTCGTCACGATGGCCAACCCGGACGGCGTCGCCCTGGGGAACTACCGCACGACCTCCACGAGCGTGAACCTGGAGACGCAATGGGCCGCTCCCTTCACCTCGACCGTGCCGGAGATCGTCACCCTCCGCAGCACGATCGAGCGGTTCATGGGCACGGCAGCCGCCCCGGGCGCGAACCCGATCACGATGCTCCTCAACCTCCATGCCTCGCACAACGAGACCTATCCTTTTCACTTCGTCCACCGGGCCAGCTATCCGACGTCCGGCGTGACGGCAGACGTGAGGGCCCTGGAGAATCGCTGGGTCACCGCCCTCAAGGGCCGCAGCGACTTCGCCGCCCTGCGGTCGACCGATCCGCAGTCCACGCTCTCCGGCCGGGGCTACGTCGAGTCGATGATGCACGATCGCTACACACTGAAGCCCGAGTGGGATCCGGTGATGGCGATCACGTTCGAAGGCACCTACCAGGCCGGCACAACGGCCGGCGTGCCCAACACCGACGACGACTACCGGAGGCTGGGCGCCGACATGGGATGGGCGGTCGCCGACTACTACGGCATCAGTCTCGCTCCGATCACGCTGTTCGCGGCGTCGGGCGCGACTCTGCCGCAGGCGGCTGCCGGGCAAGCGCTGCTGGCCGGCAGACTGCCCGCCCGCAAGACCGGCGCCGGCACGATCGTGCTCGATGCCGCCAACACCATCACCGGTTCCACGACCATCCAGCAGGGCAGCCTACGGCTGGCCCACGCAGCGGCGCTGGTATCGAGCACCATCTCACCGCTGGCGGGCGGCACGCTCACCCTGACGCCCAGACTGCAGGCCACCATCGGCGGTCTCAAGCCGGGGGCCGGGGGCCTCGTCGACGTCGGCACCGGTTCGATCACCGTCGCCCGAGGCCTGTCGCAGGCCGATCTCCTCGCGGCCCTCGCGACCGGTCGCGGCGACGGCTCGTGGAATGGCACGGCGGGAATCGGCTCCTCAGCGGCGGTCGCGGCGGCCGCCGACGGCATCACCCGTTCTATCGGCTGGAGGGCGATGGGCGATGGTTCGATCACGTTCGGGTTTGCAGCCCCTGGCGACACCAATCTCGACTGGGCGATCGACGTTCTCGATCTGGCGAACATCGTGGGGAGCGGCAAGTTCAACTCTGGCCTGGCAGCCGGGTGGTATGACGGTGATTTCAACTACGACGGCGTCGTGGACAGTCTCGACGTGGCCGACCTCCTGACGAACAATCTCTTCGACGCGGGTTCCTACAACGCGGCCGGTGGAAGAGTTGCCGCCGTGCCGGAGCCAACCGGCGCAGTGCTCGTGGGCGTTGCCGCGGGGCTGACGGCAGTCGCCCTCGCTCGAAAAACGTAGTCGACCTGCCATCGCCGCTGGTGGCTTCGACAACAACGCCTACTCGTGGCAGCCGCTCGGCTCCTCCCCGACGCGGGCCTGGAACGGCGTGACCTTCGATCTGGGAAGCCCCAGCCAGATCGGCTTCATGCTGGCCGCGTTCGTCACAACGCTGCCGGGTTCTCGAACCAATACAGCCCCGACTTTCCAGGGGCCACGATGTCGACGTCGCCGTCGGCATCCATGTCGTAGATCGCCATCTGCAAACCGGTGCCGGCGGAGCCCGGCCGGAAATCCTTCAACGCGTCACGCTGTGCCGGATTGAGCGGCGCTGCGGGGGCTGGGTCACCGAGATAGACCACGCTCCTCGACCAGGTCGAGGTGCCGCGGTTGTACTTGTAGAGAAACAGACAGGGCTCCGCGGTGGCTCCGGGCTCGCTGGCATGCGCGTAGATCCGTTTTCCCGTGACGAACTCAACTTCACCGTCCCGATCGAAGTCTGCGAGAGCCAGGACATGCACCTGTGAAAAGCTCGTATCGATGTCCTCCTTCGTCCACGTGCGTGCGCCGTCTGCATCGGTCGACTGCTTGAGCCAGTACAGGCCGAACTCGTGCCCCATTCCCCAGGCGATATCGGTGTCGCCATCCCCGTCGAAGTCATGGCCGATGATCTCGATGCTGGCAGCTCCGAGTTGAAACTCCGGATGGAATACCCATTCGACCGTTCGCTCGGCAGGCTGTTCGTACCAGCCCGTCGGAGCGATCAGATCGATTCTTCCATCGCCATTGATATCGCCATGGCCGCTCCCATGGCCGGCGCCTTGGGTGCCGAGCGATCGCTTGGTCCATGCCACGGCCGGGGATTTCGATGTCAGTTCATAGAAGACAACCTTGTCGCCCACATTAGGGATGAAGACGGACGTCTTGTCGCTGTAGAGATCGAGGAGATAGCCCGTCTCCATGGAGCCGGGCAGGTCGATCGTGTGTTCGGTCCATGGCGTCGTGGGGTCCGCCGGCTGCTCCACCCAGGCGACTGTTTTGCTGAAGTACGCGCACGTGACGATGTCGACTTTTCCGTCTCCATTGACGTCGAGCGGCGCATCGGCGAAATCCTCGTGGTACTGCGGATTGGTTCCTGGGGGAACATTCCGCACCTTGTGCTGCGTCCACGTGGGAGCGGCATACCAGGAGTCTCCGCAAAACACGTCTGGCTTGCCGTCGCCATTCACATCGGCGACGCCCACCGCCTCGAATGGCGATCGGCGGTTGATGGTGTGCTTCTTCCACTGAGTTGCTTCATCCGCACGAAGGAGCGGTGCTGCGGAGTGAACGACTGAGATCGCGACGGCGACGACGAGCACCGAGGATCGAAGGTGCGGCATAGTCTCGTCTCCGGAGCGGCGATGGTTCGAAGCAAAGGGTTCCGTTCACGAGTGTAGCGTGGGCCCAATTTCCGCCTGCGTCGATGACTGCTCGGCGGGGCCAGTCGCTGGGGCGGGAGGGCGTTCACGATGCAACGGCTCCCGATTCGGTGGTCGTGTGGCGACGCCGGGAGAACGGCGGCGGTTCGCCCGGCTACATCCTGTAGAACTCATCCCAGCCCTGGCGCGGCGGTACGCCGGCCAGGAGATCGTTGGCGGCCTGATGATTGGTGATTTGCTTGGTGGCCGGGTCGAACGCCAGCTTCGCATTCACCCGCTGGGCGATGACCCCGAGTGCCATCGCCTGACAGAGTGGTCCGGCAACCGCGAAGGAGGAGCGGCATGTCTCCGCGCCCTTGCAGGCGAGCAGAAAATTCTCGAAGTGGTTGGAAGGACTGTCGGGCACCGTTGGGAGCGACGACGCCATCTCGCGTGCCTTCTCCTCCGGGATGATGCGCAGCGTGCGGCCATGGGAGCCGCCCAAGAACGTCAGGCCTTCACCGTAAATCACCTTGCCAGGCCCGCGTTTCTTGCGACCGCGTTTCCCGTCGGCATCGGGCGGCAGATCGGTAGTTTCCTCCTCCTCGCCGATGGAGTCGGGCAATGGCGGCCGGTTGTTTTGCCCGTCATACCAGGTCAGCTCGACCGGCGGCTGCGTGCCACGGGCGGGAAACCGGAAGGCCAGCGTCGACGCCTGCGGGAAGATGTAAGGGCTGTGTCCCTCGAGCTTCACGGCATCCACCTCGGTCGGCAGTCCCAGATTCAAAAACTCGTGGGCCGTGTCAATGATGTGGGCGCCCCAGTCGCCGAGCGCACCGTTGCCGAAGTCAAACCACGACCGCCAATCGCCGTTGACGTAGCCCTGATTGTAGTCATGCGGTTGTGCCGTCGACAGCCAGCTGTCCCAGTCGAGCGTGTCGGGGATTGGCTGCTTGGGAAGATAGCCTGAGACCTCCATGCCGTGCCAGCGGCGCGTGCTATTCATGAAGGCGGTAATCTTCGTGACGTTCTTGATGATGCCCGCATCGACCCATGCCTTGAACTGAAAGTAGTTTGCCTCCGAATGGCCCTGGTTTCCCATCTGTGCGGCGACGTTGTATTTCTCCTCCGCCGCCATCATCAGTTCGATCTGACGGAAGCTATGCCCCATCGGCTTCTCGCAATAAACGTGCTTGCCCTGCGACATCGCCAGCATCGCGATGGGGAAGTGCGAGAAATCGGGAACCCCCACGCTCACGGCGTCGATCTCCCGGCCAAGGGTGTCGAACATCCGCCGGAAATCCTGGAACCGCAACGCGTCTGGAAAGAGTTTGAGAATTTCCCGGGTGTGCGGCGCGCCCATGTCGGTGTCGCAGATCGCCACGATGTTCGCCAGCCCCGTGGCATGCAGCGACCTGACGTCATCCGCGCCACGGTGACCAATGCCGCAGCAGGCGAGATTCACTCGCTCATTGGGGGTGGCAGAAAATGCCGTCCTCGGCGCCAGTGCGGTGGCGGCCCCGACGGTAACAACGTGCTGCATGAACGCGCGGCGATGGATGGCCGGCGGGGACTGTGTGACTGTCGGCATGGCCCTTCGCTGCTCCATGGCTTCTGGATAGGAGATACCGGATGCTACCGCTCGTCGGTCAGATCGGCTTTCTGAGGAGTCGGGCCGCGTGGTCCTTCTCCTCGGTCAGTCAGGCCACGTCGGTGCCCGAGTCGGCGAAACATCGAATCCCCACCGTGCGTAGGTGCCGAGGCTCGACGGCGGCGTAGGGGGCGGAAGTGACCTGGATTGGCACCTGCGACGAACCAAAACATAAAGCCTGATTCTATCCGAGACAGTTGGATCCAGCCCGGGGCGCGGGCGGAAGTCCCACGTTGAAGCGACCACGGCCAGACGCTCGCTCACACCGCGGTCCCCGTGGGCCTCGCCGGTGGCCGTCAGGGCCTCGGCAGTGGCCGCCAGCGAATGTTCCGGGCCTCCCCCACGGTGGCATAGGTCGCGATCCCGAGCGGCTTGCTCGGTGCGACCTCGTTGCGGACCGAGATCCGGCGGTTCTCGATGTCTTGATCGACGACCAGCTCGCCGTCGACGGCACATTCGATCCGCCGCGGGGTGACCCGCACGACGACGGCATACCACCGCCCCTTCTCGAAGGTCATCGTGTCGGTCGTCTCATTATCGCCCGCGTCGCGGCCGTCAATGCTCGAGAGCCCCGTGATCGATCCGCCCCAGCCACCGAGGATGAGGCTGCAGCACTCGTCGCCGACGGGAAATGTCAGCCCGCAGAAGAAGTCGTTACCGTCCACCCGCCGCGCCTCGAGGGTGAGTTCGTAGGAATCCCTCGGCGGTTCGCCCCCCCACGTCACGCCGTTGAGATCGGCTCCGGATGGAATCCGGATCGCCCCATCGACGACCGTTGGCTCCTCGCCACCCCCGAATGGCGTGGGCTGCCAGTCGCCGAGCGTGCGCCCGTCGAACAGCGGCCGCCAGTCCGCGATGGCGTTGGGCACCACCGCCTCATCCGCCACCGCCGTGGGATCGGCGGCCCATGCCATCGGTATCATGGCGGCCACCGCCGCCACGGCGAGCGTCACTCTTGAACTCATCGGCCTCATCTTCCGCCTCCGCCATGATTCACATGCAGTGGCAGGAAGTCTACCGGTCGTGGCCGTCACCCGCCACCAGTTCCCGAACGAGTCCCGCGGCGTGATAGACGTGCTCGAGCGCGGCCACGATCGCCATGGCATCCACCGAGACAGCGCGGGCCCGCAGGTCGTCGTAGGCGATGTCGAGCACGAGTGAGTCGATGTTGCCGTCGAAGATCACTCCCACCAGTTCGCCCTTCCGGTTGACGACCGGGCTACCTGAGTTGCCGCCGATGATATCGGCGGTGGAGATGAAGTTGACATGCGTCTGCCGGAAGGCCTCGTCGGCGGCCGGGGAGTCGCGGAACGCCCGCCACCGCGGCGGCAGGTCGAACGGCGGCGCTTCTCCGCTGGTGGCGGCCCGGGAGAAGAGCCCACCAAACGTCGTAAACGGTGCTGTGGCAGCCTTCGCTCCCCCGTCCAAGCCCCGTACCGTGCCGTAGGCCAGCCGGAGCGTGAACGTGGCGTCGGGAGAGACCGCCGCTCCCTCCCGGGCAAACCGGGCCCGGGCCAGCTCGCCATGCGCCTGCTGCTTCACCTCCTGCGCAGCCTCCGCGATTCCCCGCACCCGCCGCGACTCGTCATCCACCAGCCGCGCGAGGCCGAGCATCGCATCAGTCGAGGCCGCAACGGCCGTTGCTCCGCCGTCGTAGAGTTCTCGGCGGGTGTCGGCGACCGCCGTACCTGATGCGGTCAGCGGCCGTCTGCCGAGCATGGTGCCGGCCACGAGCTCCTCCGCCCGGTCGCGGGGCGACCGCCCTGCCAGCACCCGCCCGACGAGTTCGTCGTCGCCGCCGAGTGTGGTGGCGAGAAACGTCAGCGAATCGGCGAGCTTCACGACCTCGAACGCGTCGTAGATGGGCTCGTCCGAGAAGAGCTGGTGCTCCAGCGACTCGAGGTTGGAGTCTCGGTATTCCCGCAGCCGCGTGCCGCTCGGCCTGCTCCGCTCCTCGGCGGCCCGGAGGACCCCGCGGGCGTTCCAGAAATACTGGCTGTTGAAGGCGGCCGCCCCCTCCAGCATCCGGTACCGCACGAGAATCCCGTCGAGCGTCCGCTGGGCCTCCTCGATTCGGGCGTAGGGCGAAGCCGCACCGAGACGCTCCCCCTCCGGCGTCCGGCGGAGGCGAGCCTCGGCCTCCCGCTTCCCCGCCATGATCCGCGGCTCCAGCAGTCCGGCGAGCACGCCCGACCGCGCCTTGCGTCCATTCTCGACGCCGAGCAGATCCTGACGCGCCTGCCGCCGCTCCTCTGGCCCCTCGGCCGCATACGCGCCGACGACCGCCTCCAGCCGGTTGAGAATCTGCAGGTCGAGGGGCAACCGCCGGTCGCGGAGCGATACGAGTTCGGCGACCGTGTTGGCCCGATCGGTGTGGCCGGGATGCCCAGACACAAACACGAGGTCGCCGTCGGCAACCCCCTGGTGGGCCCACGCCAGATGGTGCTCCACCCGGACCGGCCGGCCATGCTCGTAGGCGCGGAAGAAGCAGACGTCGAGGTTGAACCGGGGAAACTCGAAGTTGTCGGCGTCGCCGCCAAAGAAGGCGATCTGTTGCTCCGGCGCGAAGACTAGCCGCACGTCGGTGTATTTCTTCGCGCGGTACAGGTGGTAAGCGCCTCCCTGATAGAGCGTGACCACGTCACTCCGCAGTCCGGTCGCTGCCAGCGACTCCTTTTCGATCGCGGCCATCGCCGACCGGCGGGCAGCGAAGGCCGACTCAGCCGACATCCCGGCGACCACCGCCGCCTGCACGCGGTCGGTCACGTCCTCGAGTGACACCAGCACGTTGAGTTCGAGATCGTGGCACGCCAGTTCGTCCTCCGGGGTCGCGGCTGCAAAGCCCTCCCGGAGGTAATCGTGGGCCGGATCCCCCAGTTTCTGGATCGCGTCCGCACCCACGTGGTGGTTGGTAAGCACGAGGCCGTCGGCTGAGACAAAGGCCCCCGACCCGCCCGAACTGAACCGCACGCTCGACCGCTGGAGATGGAGAAGCCAGTCGGGCGTGATGGCCATGCCGTGATCACGCTCAAGCTGTTCGACCGGCGGGGCTGAGAAGAGCCACATTCCCTCGTCGCCGCTGGCCCGGCCTGCGACGGCGAGCCCAATCACGCAGGCCATCGCCCATCCCCTTGACGCCGTATTGAACATCTGTACACTTCCTGGTGTCGGTTGTCCGTTCCAGCCTGAAACAGGCCGACCGATCCGGCCGGCAGCCGCGCTGCGACCGGCCCACACCGTACGCCCCGAGGAACGCACCATGCTCGCCCGCCTGCAAACCTTCTCATTGTTCGGGATCGAGGCGGTTCCTGTCGACGTCGAAGTCGATGTCTCCGGCGGCTCCCTTCCAGCCACCGTGCTCGTGGGCATGCCGGATGCCGCCATCCGCGAGAGCACCCACCGGGTGGCCCGGGCGATGGTCAACTCGGGTTTCAACCGACCGAACGAGCGGATCGTGGTCAATCTCGCCCCGGCCGAACTGCCCAAGCAGGCCGCCACGTTCGACCTGCCGATCACGCTCGGCATCCTCGCCGGAAGCGGGCAGTTTTCGTCGGACCGCTTGCTTGACTACGCCGTCGTGGGCGAACTCTCGCTCGAGGGCACGACGCGGCCGACCCGCGGGGCCCTGTCGATCGCGATGGCGGCTGCCCGCCAGAGGCGGGAGCAGAGCGATGACGAGCGGCCGCTGAA
>Ga0164295_10004183_pt1 | contig 11486 bp, 7 predicted proteins | sample GEODES006metaG_FD_111798 | JGI IMG/M metagenome (GOLD analysis project Ga0164295, IMG submission 111798) | Oligotrophic lake water microbial communities from Sparkling Lake, Wisconsin, USA - GEODES006 metaG | ecosystem: Environmental > Aquatic > Freshwater > Lake | place: USA: Sparkling Lake...
AAGAAGATCGGTACTCCGATCTCCATGCGCGAGAAGACCAAACCGGCATATCCGTGGGTGTACTTACCGGTGGTGTATGCGGCATGTGTGGCGACCACCAGGAGTGCAGCCAGCGCACGCACGCCGGTGAGCGACGCGACCCGATCGACCCCGGCGACCGCCTCAAGGCCGCCCTGATCGATCGTGCCGGAGGCCGTCATTTCGCTTTGCGCCGCGGCTTCCCGCCGGGTGGCCGTGAGTCGTAGGAACTTCGGGGTCGGTCAGGTTTCAGGTCGATCAGAATGCCCGAGATCCGGGTATTCTCAAGGGCTTTGAGAGTCGACTTGGGTAACTTCGCCGGCAGTTCCACCAACGAATGATCGGCTTTGATGGTGATGTGCCCGAAATCGCTGCGGTTCAAGTTGCCTTCGTTGGCGATCGCGCCGACGATCGAGCCGGGGCCGACCTTGTGTCTCTTGCCCACCGCGATCCGGTAGGTGGCCAGGTCGTCCCGGGTCCGCCGTGGCGCCCGCTCGCGGTCGGGCTTGTCCTCACGGCGTTGTCGCTCCGGCATCGGCGGCGGTTCGGTCATTAGGAACTCCGCGCCATCACGGGACTGCAGGGCCAGCGCCGCGGCGATATCGCCCATTGGGACGTCGTTATCGCGCTCGTAGTCCTCGATCAACCTGCGGAACATGTCGAACCCGGGCGCCCTGAGGGCTTCGGTGATCGAGTCGCGGAATTTGGTCACCCGTTGGGCATTGACGTCTTCGACACTCGGCAACTGGATTTCAATGACCTTCTGCCGGGTCACCTTCTCGATCGACTTCAGTAGATGTCGCTCGCGGGGTGAGACGAACAGCAGGGCGTTACCGGACCGGCCTGCGCGCCCGGTGCGGCCGATGCGATGCACGTAGGACTCTGGATCGTGGGGGATGTCGTAATTCAGAACGTGCGAAATACGCTCCACGTCAAGGCCCCTGGCCGCCACATCAGTGGCGACGAGGATGTCGATTGATCCGTCCTTGAGCGCGGCGATGGTCCTCTCACGCTGCACCTGAGCGATATCGCCATTGATGGCGGCAGCGGAAAACCCACGGGCACGGAGCTTTTCGGCGACTTCCTCGGTGGCCTGCTTGGTGCGCACAAACACGATCATCGCCTCGAACTGCTCCACCTCCAGGATCCGCGTGAGGGCGTCCATCTTGCGGGGCCCCGCGACCTGGATATAGCGCTGAGTGATGTTCTCGGCCGTGGCGGTCTTTGACTTGACGCTGACTTCCACGGCGTCGTGGAGGTACTTCGAGGTGATCTTGCGGATGGCCGGCGGCATGGTGGCCGAGAACAGCGCGACCTGTTTGTATTCCGGGGTGTCGGCGAGGATCCGTTCAACGTCCTCGGCGAAACCCATCTGCAGCATCTCATCGGCTTCATCGAGCACCAGGTAATCCAGGTGCGAGAGGTCCAGCGTTCCGCGCTCAAGGTGGTCGATGACGCGCCCCGGGGTACCGACGACGATATGCGCGCCGCGTCGAAGGCCGGCCAACTGCACGGTGTAAGACTGGCCGCCGTAGATCGGCAGCACGGTGATCCGGGGCAGATGTGCGCCATAGCGACTGAACGCCTCGGCGACCTGCAGTGCCAGCTCACGAGTCGGCGCCAGCACCAGCGCCTGAGTGTTCTTACTCGTGGTGTCGATCCGCGCCAGGATCGGGATGGCGAAGGCGGCGGTCTTCCCGGTGCCGGTCTGGGCGAGCCCGACGACATCGGAACCGCTCAGCAGTGCCGGGATGGTGGCCGCCTGGATAGGCGAGGGCGTCTCATAGCCGACATCGGCGATGGCCTGGAGCACCGCCGTGGGAATCTGCAGGTCGGCGAAAGTATGAACGGACGCGACGGCGGCATCGGCCGGGCCGACTTCAGGGCCGTCTTCAGGGGTTGTCATTGCGCTTGGAGTCTAGTGCCTGCGCGCGTGGCAGCAGGTTCGCCGGTGAGTTGGCCGGTACCGTGCTCCGGTGTGGGCAATCGGCTAGCGGTACCGGCAGCGCTCGTCGCTATCGCCGCCGCACTCGCCGGTTGCAGTTCAGGCGACTCGACGGTGTCCAAAACTCCGCTTCCGGCGACCACCACCACGACCAACACGACTGAAACCACCGCCGGATCGGCGCCGGAAACCCCGACCAGCCAGGTCGCCACCCCGCCATCCGAATCGCCGGCGCCGCCGGACCCGTGCTCGGTCAACCTGGCCGCGCCCGCGATCGCCAAGGCCGTATCAGAGTTGCCCCGTGACCCGCGCAGCCAGCAGTCGTGGAACCCCGAACCGATCGCCGGTAACTACAACGAGTGCGCCCAACTGTCCGCGGTGATTGTCAGAGCCAATACCAACGCCGACAACCCCAATACCCGGGCGGTGATGTTCCACCTCGGCAAGTTCATTCCGACCGGTGTGCCCGACACCTTCGGGTTCAACGGAATCGATAGCACTCAGAGCACCGGAGATACCGTTGCGTTGACCTTCGCGGGCGGTATGGGATTGCAGAGTGTGGTCAAATTCCGCTGGAATGGCGCGGGTGTGGAGCTCATCGGCAACACCGGCTGAGCCGACCATGCTCACGAACGGCTCACCCATAGGCTTGATCACGTGAGCACCCCGCTGACCGAGCGACTCGCCGCTATCGTGGGAATCACCCACGTCACTACCGACCCCGATGTGTTGGCTGCCCGCAGCGTGGATTGGACCGGTCGCTACCTCGGCCACGCGGCCGCACTGGTTCGGCCGGGCACCGACGATGAAGTTGCGGCGGTACTGCGAACCTGCCGCGAGGCAGGGGTATGTGTCACCGTGCAGGGCGGACGCACCTCGCTGGTGGCCGGGACGGTTCCCGAACATGACGATGTGTTGTTGTCCACCGAACGGCTCACCGATATCACCGAGATCGACCTCGCCGAGCGCCGGATCCGGGTGGGGGCCGGGGTCACACTGGCGAACGTGCAAAGGGCCGCTGCCGCAGCCGGATTACTTGTTGGAGTGGATCTGGCCGCCCGGGACTCAGCCACCGTCGGCGGCATGGTGTCCACCAACGCCGGCGGACTCCGCACCGTCCGCTACGGCACGATGGGCGAACAAGTACTCGGCGTGGATGTCGCGCTACCTGATGGGTCGCTGGTACATCGTCATTCGGGGGTCCGCTCGGACAACACCGGATATGACCTGGCCGCGTTATTCGTCGGAGCCGAGGGAACCCTGGGTGTGATCACCGCCGTGGACCTTCGACTGCACCCGGTACCGACACACCGAGTGACCGCGCTGTGCGGTTTCACCGACCTCGCTCACCTGGTTTCAGCCGGTCGAGCGTTCCGCGATGACCCTGACATCGCCGCGCTCGAACTCCTCGACGGCCGCGCGTCGGCGCTGGCCGCCCAGCATCTGGGCCTACCCGTGCAGGTACCCGGCGACTGGCTGTTGCTCGTCGAACTCGCCGGCGAGTCCGACCCCACCGACCGGCTCGCCGCCATGCTGGAGGGCGTGCCTGGTTGCGCAGAGCCCGCCGTCGGTATTGACAGTGCCACCCGGCAACGGCTCTGGCAGGCCCGCGAGTCTGTCGCCGACGTTGTCAGCCTGTTCGGCCCCCCGGTGAAATTCGATCTCTCACTTCCATTGTCGGCGATCTCATCATTCGCACACAATGCGGCGGCGCTGGTCGGCCGATGCGCGCCAGCGGCGCTACCGCTGCTGTTCGGTCACGTCGGCGAGGGCAATCTGCACCTCAACCTGCTGAACTGCAGCACCGAACAGGAATCGTTGATCTACCCCGAAATGATGGAACTCATCGCTGCCCTCGGCGGAAACGTCAGTTCCGAGCACGGCATCGGTACCCGAAAACGCGCCTACCTCTCAATGTCACGCACACCGTCCGATATCGCAGCGATGCGCACCATCAAGACGGCGTTCGACCCGACCGGCTATCTGAATCCTGCGGTGCTGTTCGACTGAGGCCGGGTTCGACTTTCGGTGATCCGCCGATGAGGAAGATCGCCGCCGTCACACCGAACAGCGCAGCGAATGCGGGCAGCAGGATCGACTGTGACATCGCGATGGCAAACGGCTCGTGCAAGAAATCCGGTAGATACGTCGCACCGGGCTCCCCGCGAGGTGTCGCCCCGGCAGGCAGTTCCGGTATCTCGGCGGTGACGCGTGCGGACATGAACGCGGCCATGCTGGCGCTGCCCAGAACCGAACCGACCTGACGGTTGGTGTTGTAGACCCCTGATCCAGCTCCGGCAAGCCGCATTGGCAGGTTGCGGGTTGCGGTGGCGCCCAGGGGAGCCCAGATGAACGCCATACCTACCCCCATGGCGCACAGTGGCATCGTCAGCCGCCAGACCGGAGTATCCGGGTTCATCTCGAAAGAGAGCCACAACAACCCGATCGCGAGCGTCGAGAAGCCGAACCCGATAATCGGTCGCGGGTGCGTCCGGTCCACAAGCCGTCCCACAAACGGTGCCAGGACGCCGCTGGCGACCGCCATCGGCGCGGTCAGCAATGCCGCCCGGGTCGGGGTCAGTCCGTACACCGACTGCGCATAGAACATCAGGGGCAGGATCATCGCCGTCACCGCGAAGGCGATCACGGCGATACCGATGTTGGCCAGAGTGAAATCACGGTCGCGGAACATCTCCAGCGGAATCAGTGGCTCGTGCCGGTTCACCGACTGCCAATAGACAAACAACGCCATAACGCCGATACCGCCCGCGATGACCACCCAGATCCAGGGCGCCCAGCCGTGAGTCTGACCTTCCTGGAGCCCGAAGACGATCAAGAAGAGACCGACCCCGGACAGCGCAACGCCGAGGACGTCGAAGCGATGCGGATGGGTGGGCAGCGCCGGGATCAGCCAGACCGCGAGCACCACCCCGATCACTCCGATCGGGACGTTGACGAAGAAGATCCACGCCCACCCAAGGTGATCGACCAGGACGCCGCCGGCCAACGGGCCGACCAATGTGGCCACGCCGGCCGTAGCACCCCACGCGCTCAACGCAACGCCACGCCGATCTGCCGGGAAGATACGGGTAATCATCGAAAGTGTTTGCGGGGTAAGCAGTGCCGCGCCAATCCCCTGCACCACCCGGGCGGTGATGAGCATGCCGACGGACCCGGACAGCCCGCACCACAGTGATGCGAGGGTGAACACCACCAGTCCGGCGATATAGAGGTTCTTCGTTCCGAACCGGTCTCCGAGGCGCCCGGCCAGCAACAGTGGCACCGCGTAGCCCAGAAGGTAGGCGCTGGTCAACCAGATGACGCTGTCGTAACTGGTGATGTTGAGCGCGGCCATGATGCTCGGGTTCGCCACCGCGACGATGGTCGAATCCACCAGGATCATGAAGAAGCCGACCAGCATGGCCCACAACGCGTTCCACGGCTTCGCCACAGGCTGGTCCGGCGGCAGCGTGGGTGCCGTGGTCGCGGTCATGAGGGTCGATGCTGCCACCCGGACCCTCAGGGAACCGCCACCGGGGTCGGGCGTAAGTTCGGCAGTTGTCTGGGGGGACAAGTTCCGCCGAAGACCGTGATGACGCGCATTGCCGCGCAAGGGGGAGGACCACATGGAATCGAACCGTTTCCAACGGTTGGCACACGCCGCCGGCCCATACGTATCGGTGTACTTCGATGACTCTCACGACACTGGCGATGCTGCCGCCCAACTCGACGCTCGGCTCCGCGATGTGCGCAAGCATCTCGAGGAACGGTCTGTCGATTCAGCCACGATCGAGATGATCGAGCAGGCCGTTCGCTCCTCCCATCCACCGGTGGGCCACAGCGGCCGTGCCGTGATCGCCCGCCTCGACGGCACACAGTCGGAGATCATGCTCGACGAGCATCTTCTGCGATCGCCGACGAGCACCCTGGTGCGCGTCTCACAGCTGCCCTATCTGGTGCCCGTCGTCGAACACGGGATATTGCACACGAGTTATCTGACGGCGGCCGTGGATAACACCGGCGCGGATATCACCGTGCACGGTGGGGGTTCCCACAGCGAAAGCGTCGAGGAGACTCCCGCGCACGGTTCGCCGAGGCGGGTTCAGGAGTCGATCCGCAAGAACATCCGTGATGTCGCCGACCGGATCACTCATCTGGTCGACGAATCCGGGGCGCAGATCGTGTTTGTCACCGGCGAAGTGAAAGCCCGCGCGGAACTGGTGGCCGCGCTTCCTGAACGGGTGACCGAAAAAGCGGTTGAACTCCGCGGTGGCGGACGCACGGCCGGAACCGACGAGGCCGAGGTTCACCAGGAGATGAGCGAGGAGTTCCACCGGCGTCGGATCGCGGTCATCGAGAATGCCGCAGCGCGCTTTGCCGCGGGCCGCGGCACCGGACTGGCGGTCGAGGGTCTCAACGATGTGACAGCGGCCCTGCGTGACGGCGCCGTCGAGACTTTGATCATCGGTGAGGTCGGAGACGCGACCGTGGTCGCCGACTCCGACCTGGCCCTGGTCGCGCCCAGCGCCGACGCGCTGTCCGCCCTGGGCGGCGCCCCGGCCCGGGTGCTGCGAGCCGATGAGGCGCTGCCACTCCTCGCCGTCGCCACCGGCGCGAGACTGATCTGTGCCGGGGAGGGCCTGCATCCGGCCGACGGCATCGGGGCCGTGTTGCGATATGCGGAGATGAGTTCGGCCGGCTGAGCACACAAGGTGACGACGATCACCATCGGGCACCGGGGGTGCCGTGTGGTTCGTTAACCTGGGGTCACTCCGAGAGCCTGGGGTCACCTGAGAGGAAGGCACGCCATGAGGCTTCGCCGCAAACCGTCTGAGCAGTCGCCGGCGCGGATCGAAGACGCCGGGATGTCGGCGCGGGTGCTCTCGCAAGTTCTTGAGGCGAGCACCCGGGTTCAAGCGCCGGCGGTCAAGGCCTATGTGGCCAGGCTTCGCCGCACCAACCCGAACGCCACCCCGGCCGAAATCGTCACCAAGCTCGAAAAGCGCTACCTGGCCGCGGTCATGGCCAGTGGTGCCGCCGTCGGGTCCGCAGCCGCTTTTCCCGGCATCGGCACGCTGGCCGCCCTGTCCGCGGTCGCCGGGGAGACCCTGGTGTTCCTGGAGGCGACGTCGCTGTTCGTGCTCGCCGTCGCCGAAGTGCACGGCATCCCGGTCGAACAGCGTGATCGGCGCAGGGCATTGGTCCTCAGCGTCCTCGTCGGCGAGGAGGGTAAGGGCGCGATCACCGAATTCCTCGGGCCCGGCCGTACCAGCGGGGCGTGGCTGGCCGAGACCGAATTGCTGCCACTGCCGGTGGTGTCGCAGCTGAATTCCAAGCTCATGCAGTACTTCGTGAAGAAGTACACGATCAAACGCACCGCGATGGCGTTCGGCAAGATGCTGCCGGTCGGCATTGGCGCGGCGGTCGGCGGTGGCGGTAACCGGCTGATGGGTAAAAAGATCATCACCAACGCCAGCCATGCCTTCGGCCCGGCTCCTGCCCGCTGGCCGGTGACCCTGCACCTGCTGCCCGCCGTGGAGGACGCCCAGTAGGGCCCTCGGCTCCCTTCAGGTAAACACTGATCAGGTATGCGCTGACCGGCTCCGCCGACCATCTCCGACGCGATAGCCTTGAGACCGCTAACACCGGCAGAGGAATCGAGGCGAGCGGCTCCGTGAGCAGTACGAGTTCACCATTCGGCCAAAACGAGTGGCTGGTCGAGGAGATGTACCGCAAGTTCCGGGAGGACCCCTCGTCCGTAGACGCGAGTTGGCACGACTTCCTCGTCGACTTCACTCCCGATTCCGCCACCACGGCACCCGCCGCCGGTAACGGCCAGCCCGCCCGTCGAGCATCGGCTGCACCGGTCCCGGCCTCTCCAGCCCCCACGCTGGCTCCCACCCCCCCGTCTGCCCCCACTCCGGTCCCCGCCCCAGTTGCTGCGGCCCCAATTGCTGCGGCCCCAGTTTCGGCGGCGCCAGTTGCTCCAGCCCCAGTTTCGGCGGCGCCAGTTCTTTCGAGCACTGGTGACGAGGCGCAGGTATTGCGGGGCGCCGCCGCCGCAGTCGTCAAGAACATGAACGTCTCGTTGGAGATCCCCACAGCCACCAGCGTCCGGGCCATCCCGGCCAAGCTGATGATCGACAACCGGGTCGTTGCCAACAACCATCTCAAGCGCACCCGCGGCGGCAAGATCTCGTTCACCCACCTGCTCGGGTACGCGATCATTCAGGCGGTCAAGAAGTTTCCCAACATGAACCGTCACTTCGCCGAGATCGACGGTAAGCCGAACGCGATCACGCCCGAACACACCAACCTCGGTCTGGCGATCGACCTTCCGGGCAAAGACGGCAAGCGGTCCCTGGTGGTCGCCGCCATCAAGGGTTGCGAATCCATGGGATTCGCCCAATTCGTGGCCGCCTACGAGGACATCGTGCGCCGCGCTCGCGACGGCAAACTCACCGCCGAGGATTTCTCGGGCGTGACCATCTCGCTGACCAACCCGGGGACCATCGGGACCGTACATTCGGTGCCACGCCTGATGGCGGGCCAGGGCGCCATCATCGGCGTGGGCGCGATGGAATTGCCGGCGGAGTTCCAGGGCGCGAGTGAGGAACGCATCGCCGAACTCGGCATCGGCAAGGTGATCACGCTGACGTCGACCTACGACCATCGGATCATTCAGGGCGCGGAATCCGGCGACTTCCTGCGGACCGTCCACGCACTACTGCTCTCCGATGATTTCTTCGACGAGATCTTCCTCGAATTGGGAATCCCCTACGAGCCGGTGCGCTGGCGGACGGATAATCCGGACTCGCCGCTGGATAAGAACGCACGCGTCATCGAACTGATCGCGGCCTACCGCAATCGCGGCCATCTGATGGCCGATATCGATCCGCTGCGGCTCGACAAGAGCCGCTTCCGCATGCACCCCGACCTTGACGTGCTCACCCACGGCCTGACCCTGTGGGACCTCGACCGGGTGTTCAAGGTCGACGGATTCGCCGGCCAGCAGTACAAGAAGCTGCGCGACGTGCTGTCAGTATTGCGCGATGCCTACTGCCGCCATATCGGCGTGGAGTACACCCATATCCTCGAGCCCGAGCAGCAGAAGTGGCTGCAGGAGCGCATCGAGGTACGCCACGACAAGCCGTCGGTTTCGCAGCAGAAGTACATCCTGAGCAAGCTTAACGCCGCTGAGGCATTCGAGACTTTCCTGCAGACGAAATATGTTGGGCAGAAACGGTTTTCGCTGGAGGGCGCCGAGACCGTCATTCCCATGATGGATGCCGCAATCGACCAGTGCGCCGAGCATGGTCTCGATGAGGTGGTCATCGGTATGCCGCACCGCGGACGTCTCAACGTGCTGGCCAATATCGTGGGCAAGCCCTACTCGCAGATCTTCAGTGAGTTCGAAGGCAACCTGAACCCGTCCCAGGCGCATGGCTCCGGAGACGTCAAGTACCACCTCGGTGCCAGTGGCAACTACATCCAGATGTTCGGCGATAACGATATCGCGGTGTCACTGGTCGCCAACCCGTCACACCTCGAGGCCGTGGATCCGGTGCTGGAGGGCCTGGTGCGCGCCAAGCAGGATCTCATCGACGGCACCGAGGAGGACCCGCGCAGTTTCAGCGTGGTGCCGATGATGATGCACGGAGACGCCGCCTTCGCCGGCCAGGGCGTGGTGGCCGAGACCCTGAACCTGGCGCTGCTGAGGGGTTACCGCACCGGCGGGACCATCCACATCGTCGTCAACAACCAGATCGGCTTCACCACCGCTCCGGAGAATTCCCGATCGACCGAGTACTGCACCGACGTCGCGAAAATGGCAGGTGCACCGATTTTCCACGTCAACGGCGATGACCCCGAGGCGTGCGTGTGGGTGGCCCGGCTAGCGGTCGACTTCCGCGAGGCCTTCCACAAGGACGTCGTGATCGACATGCTGTGCTACCGCCGCCGCGGCCACAACGAGGGTGACGACCCGTCGATGACAAACCCGGCCATGTACCAGGTGATCGACACCAAGCGTGGGGCCCGCAAGGCCTATACCGAGGCCCTGATCGGCCGCGGCGATATCTCGATGAAAGAAGCCGAGGACGCGCTGCGTGACTATCAGGGTCAACTTGAGCAGGTGTTCAACGAGGTCCGCGAACTGGAGAAGCACGCGGTCGAACCGAGCGAGTCGGTGGAGGCCGCCCAGATGATCCCGCGCGGTATGACCACCGCGGTGGAGAAGTCGATGTTGGCGCGTATCGGCGATGCGCACCTGGCGGCACCGGAGGGCTTCACAGTGCACCCGCGGGTCAAACCGGTGATGGAGAAGCGCCGGGAGATGGCCTACGAAGGCAAGGTCGACTGGGCATTCGGCGAATTGCTGGCGTTGGGATCGTTCCTGGCCGAAGGCAAACTGATCCGATTCACCGGCCAGGACACCCGACGCGGAACATTCACCCAGCGCCATGCCGTGATCATCGATCCCCACACCGGGGCCGAGTTCACCCCGCTGGATCTGCTCACCGTCAATCCTGATGGCAGCCCCACCGGCGGCCGGTTCCTGGTGTACGACTCACCGCTGTCGGAGTACGCCGCGGTGGGATTCGAGTACGGCTACTCGGTGGGTAATCCCGAGGCGATTGTGTTGTGGGAGGCCCAGTTCGGCGACTTCGTCAACGGCGCCCAATCGATCATCGACGAGTTCATCAGCTCCGGTGAGGCCAAGTGGGGTCAGCTCTCCGACGTCGTGCTGCTGCTACCACACGGCCACGAGGGTCAGGGGCCCGACCACACCTCCGGACGTATCGAACGGTTCCTGCAACTGTGGGCGGAGGGCTCGATGACCATCGCCCTGCCGTCGACTCCCGCGAACTACTTCCACCTATTGCGTCGGCACGGACTCGACGGCGTGCACCGGCCGCTGATCGTCTTCACGCCGAAGTCGATGCTGCGCAATAAGGCGGCCGTCAGCGATATCCGCGACTTCACCGAACAGAAGTTCCGGTCGATCATGGAGGAGCCGACCTACACCGACGGTGACGGCGATCGCACCAAGGTCACTCGGATCCTGTTGACGAGCGGCAAGATCTACTACGAGTTGGCCGCCCGCAAGGAAAAGGACAATCGCGACGATGTCGCGATTGTGCGGATCGAGCAGCTTGCACCGCTGCCCAGGCGCCGGCTGGCGGTCACTCTTGACGAGTATCCGAACGCCCGCGAATTCTTCTGGGTTCAGGAGGAGCCGGCCAATCAGGGTGCGTGGCCGACGTTCGGCCTCACCCTGCCGGAGTTACTGCCCGACAAGCTGACCGGGATCAAGCGGGTCTCGCGGCGCGCGATGTCGGCGCCGTCATCGGGTTCATCGAAGGTGCACGCCGTCGAACAGCAGGAAATTCTCGACGAAGCGTTCGGCTGAGGCGCGCCAGCGCCGAAGACGAACGACGAGGAGAATCAGACCGGCGCGAGGCGTTCGGCTAGCCCGAATACCGGGCTCAGCCGAATAACGGCAGCAGTGGTGCACCGTTGG
>Ga0164295_10004185_pt1 | contig 11480 bp, 8 predicted proteins | sample GEODES006metaG_FD_111798 | JGI IMG/M metagenome (GOLD analysis project Ga0164295, IMG submission 111798) | Oligotrophic lake water microbial communities from Sparkling Lake, Wisconsin, USA - GEODES006 metaG | ecosystem: Environmental > Aquatic > Freshwater > Lake | place: USA: Sparkling Lake...
AAATATATCAACTGAAGATTCATTTCAACCGAGTGCGCCATCTTTGAAATCTATATTGATGGTTGAGCCAACTTCGTTTGGTTTTAACAATGAAACTGCATTAAACAATTATTTTCAACAAAATATGCTGATTGAACACGCCCAAGAAAAAGCATTGGGAGAGTTTAATCAATTTGTTGAAAAGCTACAGTCTAATGGGATTGAAGTTTGTGTGATACAGGATACGATAAACCCGGTAACACCAGATGCTGTTTTTCCAAACAATTGGATTTCATTTCATGAAGAAGGTAAGATGGTTTTGTATCCCATGTTTGCACCAAATAGAAGGGCAGAAAGAAAGCAATCTGTAATGGATGAAGTCGGCAAAATTTTCAATCTAAAGGAAACAATTGATTTGACAAGTTTTGAAGAAAAAAATGTTTTTCTCGAAGGAACGGGGAGCATGGTTTTAGATCGGATGCATAAAATTGCATACGCGTGTTTATCGGATCGGACAGATAAAGAAGTGTTCGAGGTTTTTTGTTTAAAGTTGGGGTATGAATGTAAGATTTTTCATGCAGTTGATGGTGATGGGAAACCGATATACCATACAAATGTCTTGATGTGTGTCGCAGATCGTTTTGCTGTTGTTTGTTTAAAGGCTATCAAAGATTTTGAAGAACAGGAAATGTTGATCAATTCATTGGAAGAGTCTGGAAAAGAAATTATTGAAATCAGTTTTGAGCAGATGAATCATTTTTGTGGAAACATGCTGCAGGTAAGCAATTCAGCCGGTGAATTGTTTTTGGTGATGTCATCACAAGCGTATGAAAATTTAACTGCAGAACAAATTCAAACGATAGAGTTTTATAATAAAATTATTCACAGTCCATTGCAAACCATCGAAACAATTGGAGGTGGAAGCGCCAGGTGCATGATGGCAGAAGTCTATTAAAATTGTGAACTAAAGAAATTTTTATATCTTTGCAGAAGATTTAAAGATCCATGAAAAAAATATTTTCTTCCGGTTTAATTTTTATGTTTTTTGCTATTTGTCTGCAACAGGTAGTAGGGCAAACTTCGGTAATAAATTATAAAAAGGAAATTGAGGAGTGGGATAAAAAGCGATTGGTAGATTTAAAATCAGCAACGGGTTGGGTTAATTTAGCCGGTCTATTATGGTTAAATCCTGGCGAGAATCGATTTGGGAAAGATTCATCCAACAACATCATCTTCAATCATCCCAATTTTCCTGCTTTCTTGGGTAAGTTTATTGTTTCTGAAAAAGATGTAAAATGGGTTACGTATCCCGGCAATCAGGTTAATTTAAGGGATAAAAAAATAGATGAGCTTGTGGTATTTCACGTAGATTCTACGTCCAATCCTTCCTTGTCTTTTTCAACCTTTAAGTGGAGTATTATCAAGAGAGAAAGTAAGATAGGCGTGCGGTTTCGTGATTTGAATCATCCAGCGTTGACTTCATTGACACATATAAATAGATACGATGCAAACCAGCGCTGGAAAATCAATGCCAAGTTAGAAACTTCCTTGTTTTCAACGGTGGCAATCACGAATGTGCTTGGACAAACCACACAGCAAAGTTCTCCAGGGAAACTTGTTTTTGAGGTAAATCAAAAAACGTATAAGCTAGATGTAATAGATGAAGGACCTGGTGATATGTTTGTGATTTTTGGTGATGAAACCAATGGCGATCAAACATACCATACAGGAAGGTTTATGTATGTTGCGCGACCTGATGAAAACGGAAATACCATCATTGATTTTAATAAGAGTTTCAACCCACCATGTGCTTTCACTGCATTTGCTACTTGTCCCATTCCGCCGAAGCAAAACATACTTCCTTTTAAGATAGAAGCGGGAGAAAAGAACGTCCACTAGAGTTTAAGGTTTTTGGTTTAAAGTGATTGGTTGAAAGTTTTTGGTTGAAAGTTTACTTCCCTCCCCGTTTCCCGAAGGGGAAAGTGAGTGGGATATTTAACCATTTACCTTATTTCAAATTGTCAAGAATCATGGAGGTGAAAGCATCCCTTTATAATACGGTGGCTTCGACAACTTCGGCAAGCTCAGTTACCGCATAAGCCACCGCCATGCTTTTTCGCAATGTGAAATAAGACATTTAACTTTTTTAGTATAAATACACTAGGTTTTTTTATCAATTATGCTGGAATGAACTTTTGTCAAGTTGCAAAGAAGCATGGCGGTGGCTTATGCGGTAACTGAGCTTGCCGAAGTTGTCGAAGCCACCATTAAAAAAAGTGAAGAAGCTACCAAATTTAAATAGCGCTTAGTTTGACAGGCGTTTCCTCGCCTTGCTCGGAATGACAACGAAAGCCTCACCTTCTCTCGAAGAGGAAGATGAGAGAAAAAACTTTAAACCAAAAACTTTCAACTATTACCTGGTGCATTTTGAGTTTAATGTTTTTGGTTGAAAGTTTACTTTCTGAAATAGATGATTCTAACTAGTGAGTGTTTCTCTCATTTAAACTTTAAACCAAAAACTTTCAACTATTCCCCGGTGCGTAGGGAAACTTCAAACTCTTATAGTACTCCAACGTTTTATCAGGCTGCTCAAACTTAGCAGGGATGGGCATTTTAGAGAAAGTTTGAAAGTAAAGCAGGCAAGCGTTTCTCCACCATATAGCATCCTTCACTTGGATGTTAAGCAACATGTTAACATGATCAAACCTTTCTTTGTCAACATATTTTTTCAAAGCAATCCATTTTTGATGGCTTGATTTTATATCGTCTACCCCTTGGTAATATTTTGCGCAGAGTTCTTCCCAGAGGGTTTTGCCCGACTTCATTTTGTGGCTCCAACTAACGTGGTGAAACCAAAGAAGTAGTTTTTCATCGCAAAGGTTTGAGTCGAGGTATTGACTTGAAAATTCTTTGCTGTATTGTGCCAAACCATTGGTACCGGTTGATGTTCTATTGAATCCGATGCCAAAAGAATCTGCTTTGTGGTAATAAACTGGGTTCCAATCTGGTCGGGGAAGGGTATTGCTCCATGGGGCAGGACCATAGTGGTGACCGTTGCCCATGATGTGGTGCAAACCGAGCGGCGTCATGTAATTAACGAGTGTTTCATGAGACCTCATCATAATGTCTTTCGTGGAAGCAACAAACGCTGGGTTATTGTTGAAGGTTTGTCTGATCCATTCATCGGCAATTTCTTCGCTGCTGAGTTTGTTGTTCCAAGCAAGTCTGCCGTAAGCATACCAATTGGCTTGTGCAAATACGTGACCAGTCCAGTTTCTGTCGTTGCCAACATTAGAAACCCCCGACATGCCGGTCATTTGATTTTGATAAACTTCGCCTTCAATCACTTTTGCAACTGTTGAGCCTTTTCCGTTGGCGTAGGTATCTGCATCAAGTACTTCTTTAAACATCGGAGCTTCATAAACAAGGTGAGTTGCTTGACCAAGGTATTCTTGTGTTATTTGAAATTCCATCATCAGCGGAGTTTTTTTCATCGCGCCGAAGAGGGGAGAAAAAGGCTCACGGGGTTGGAAGTCTATGGGACCATTTTTCACTTGAACCAAAACGTTTTTGTTGAATTTTCCATCAAGTGGTTTGAATTCAGCATAGGCTTGTTTGAACCGATCGTCAGAATCTTGGCTATACACAAAAGCACGCCAGATTACGATACCGTTGCGGGAAGAAACCGCATCAGCAAGCATGTTGGCACCATCGGCATGGGTTCGATTGTAATTTTGTGGGCCAGGCTGACCTTCAGAATTGGCCTTCACCAAAAATCCGCCGAAGTCGGGGATGTAAGTATAAATTTCATCTGTTTTTTTCTTCCACCAATCGCGTACTTTTTCATCAAGCGGGTCGGCCGTTTTGAACTTATCCAGTTCCATGGGTGCGCTGAAACGGGCGGTCAGGAAAATCTTGATTCCATAAGGTCGAAAAATATCAGCCAAGGCGGCAATCTTTTCAAGGTAAGGCTTGGTAAGCACCATTGCATTGGCGTTTACGTTGGTAACGGTTACGCCGTTGATGCCAATGGAAGCGTTTGCCCTTGCATAATCCTTGTAGCGTTTGTCTTTATAGTCAGGTAACGTATGCCAATTCCAAATGGAGATGCCTGCATATCCTCTTTCCACGTGCCTGTTTAGGTTGTCCCAATGGTTGAGCAAACGCAATTGAAGTTCAGGAGAAGAGTTGATTGCCAGCGATGAAATGGGTTTAAGCGATTGCATCAACCGTAAAAAATGAAAGCTGCCATAGAGCAGTCCGATGTTTTCGTTGGCTGTGATCAGGGTGATTTTTTTTCCATTGATTTTCATTGAATAAATCGCGAAACCTTCTTTGCCGGAAACATCAGGCAGTTTTTCCTTGATGGTATTTTTGAGGGAGGAAATTGTGCCAACAACCAATGAACCTTGTTGCAAGGATGAATGGGTTGAAATGGTTGATCCCATCAATCCGTTTAAGCCAAGTTTCAATTCTTCAGCAGCAGCAAGGTGGGTCGGAGAATTTCCAACGACCATGATACCAGTGATGGATGTTTTATATGAGGACAGGGTTTTGGCGTCATCAATTTTTTTGTATCGTAGCCAGAGATCGTAGCCATCTTCTGCATGAAGATGAGTGCTCACTAAGAAAAGGAGTAAAAAAGGGATTATTTTTTTCATGATGAAGCGATTGTAGTGTTATTTGGATGATTTTTAAATCAATTCCATTCAAGTTGAAAAGTCTATATCTAGATAACTATCTCAAGTTAAATTTAAAAAAGAATTGGGGAGATTTTAATCTTCACCAAAAAAAGAAAAAAATTCATAAATTATGACATGAATAGACAAATTAAAAGCATTCATCAATATCTAGGATTGGTGTTGATAGGGATCCTGATTTTTTCTTCTTTTCGTTTGTTTTCACAAGAAAAAGACCATGAATTCGGGCAATCACTAGAAAATGGACGATTGGTCAATCAAGGCTTAAACAGGTGCGTTGATTATGTAAATGCATGGATGAAATATGCGGATCCAAAGACAGGGTTGATACCAAGAAATATCACAGACTCAAAAGATTTTTGGAATGCTTGGGATGCAGCGGCAGACAATTATCCCTTTATGGTGTTAACGGCATCTATTCTCATGCCAGATTTTTACAAGGGCACGGCATTAAAAATGTTGAAAACGGAACACCGGCTAACACCAAGAATTGGAAAGCTTCCAGATACCTATTCTTTTTCAAAGAAAGGCTTTAAGAATGATCAAATAGACACCAATCAGATCATTTTTGGATCAGCTGAATACATGAAAGATGGACTCATTCCCCTCACAGAATGGTTGGGAAGGAGTCCGTGGAGTGATCGAATGCTTGAGATTTTGGATGACTTGCCTAAATTGACAAGACTGGCAAAAAACGTGAAAGGGAGTTGGTATGGGAATAGTGCGACAGTAGAAGTAAATGGAGACCTGATGCAGGTTTTATCAAGGATGTATTGGTTTACAGGAAAGAGAGAATATTTGGATTGGGCGATAGAAATTGCAGAAAATTATCTCACGGAGGAAAATCTACCAACAGTTGGATTGGATCATTTGCGCATAAGGGATCATGGATGTGAAATAATATCCGGCTTGTGTGAAGTGTATATTGCATGTAATTATGTGATGCCAGAAAAAAGAGTGCAATGGCGCCCTTTGATTCATTCAATGCTCGATCGAATTTTAGAAATTGGAAGAAATGAAGATGGTCTTTTTTATGATGAAGTAAATCCCCAAAATGGCAAAATCCTTTCAAAACGATTGGCAGATAATTTTGGATATACCCTAAATGCGTATTGGTTTATTGCTAAAATGGATTCAACACCAACGTATAGGGATGCTGTAGTAAAGGCCCTCGGTTCTTTGAATGAAAAATATAGGAACCACGATTGGGAAGGCGGGAGTGCAGATGGTTATGCAGATGCAATTGAAGGAGCTTTAAATTTGTATAATAGGGAGCAGATAGCCTCTGTGAGAGAGTGGCTAGACAGTGAAATCAAGGTTCTTTGGGGATTTCAGAAAGCCGGTGGTATGATAGAAGGGTGGCATGGAGATGGGAATTTTGCAAGAACAACGATAATGTATTGTTTATGGAAAACGCAGGGAATCATACCAGTTGAATGGCAAAAAGATTTGAATTTAGGAGCCGTAAGAACAAGTGATGGGTTGAAAATCACCTTGACATCTGCAGATGGGTGGAAAGGGAAACTTAAGTTTGATGTACAAAGACATAAAACCATGATGCATTATCCTGCAGATTATCCAAGGATCAATCAGTTTCAGGAATGGTTTACTGTTGATGACAACAAAACATATAGAATCAAAAATATAGGGTCAAATAAAACAGCAGTTTTCAGTGGTAAAGCGCTAGAGAAGGGAATGAAAGTAGAGGTAAAGCCAGGGGAAGTTCTTTATTTGGAATTGATAGAAACAATGCATTAGTTTTATGTTTTTAAAAGACAGCAATCACGTTTAAAAATCAAATAAATGTTTAAAAAAACGACATCATTCTTGTTGGCTTCATTGTTTTTTCTGGAGATAAATGCCCAGGTATTGCCAGAACCCGTTCAGCTTGTAAACGGTTGGAAATTGAGTCCGGCCGGAACATCATTTCCCTTGGGAGATTTGCCATTGAATCTTGCGGTGAGTAAAACATCAAAGTACATGGCTGTAACCAACAATGGACAAGGGGTTCAGAGCATTGAACTCATTGATTTAAAGTCAGAAAAAATTGTTGATTCAGTTGCGGTAGGAAAATCTTGGTATGGTTTGAAGTTTAGTTCGGATGAAAAATATTTGTATGCATCAGGCGGGCATGATAATTGGATTTTGAAGTATGAGATCAAGAACAATAAACTGGTTGTTGCTGATAGCATCAAGTTAGCGGCGCCATGGCCGGAAAAAGTTGGACCGTCGGGCATTGAGATCGATGAAGCGAGGCAGCAACTGTATGTAGTAACGAGAGAGAATAAGGCATTTTATGTTATTGATTTGAAAACGAATAAGACAATCAATAAGTATGATTTAGCTGCAGAGGCGTATGATTGTAAAATCAATCCTAATGGCAAGGAATTGTATATTTCATGTTGGGGATGTGACAAGGTGTTGGTATTTGATTTAGAAAAAAATACATGGGGGAGTCAAATTCAAGTAGGGGATAATCCCAATGAGATGATGGTAACGGCTGCTGGAAATTATTTGTATGTGTGCAATGCAAATGACAATACTGTTTCAGTAATCAATTTAAAAACGAAAGCTTTAATTGAAACCTTGGATGCGGCTTTGTTTCCAAATTCGCCAAGTGGATCAACCACCAATAGCATTGCGTTGGATGCGAAGAATAAGCGTTTGTACATAGCCAATGCCGACAACAATTGTTTGGCGGTATTTGATGTAACGGTGCCGGGACAAAGTGTGGCGAAAGGGTTTATACCAGTAGGATGGTATCCAACCTCGGTGAGGTTGGTGAACAACAAGTTATGGGTTTCCAATGGAAAAGGGTTTACTGCGAAAGCAAATCCATTTGGACCATCCCCATTAAGAAAAAAAGAGGAAGTGATACATCATGGAGGAATAACGAAAGAAGGAAGTGATGTAGAATATATCGGTTCGTTGTTTACTGGAACGATGAGTGTAATTCCTGTGCCAACGCAGTCAGTCTTAGATGTTTATTCAAAGGCCGTTTATCGCAATGCAGCTTATTCGGTAGAGAAAACAAAGAATGCGGATAAAATGGCAACAGGATTTCCAATACCAGTAAAGGCCGGACAAAAATCGCCAATAAAATATGTTTTTTATGTGATCAAGGAGAATAGGACATACGATCAGGTGTTGGCAGATGTAAATGGAGGAAATGGGGATACTTCTTTGTTGTTGTTTGGAAGAAAGAATACGCCCAATCAGCATGCCATTGTAGAGAATTTTGTGTTGTTGGATAACTTTTTTGTGGATGCGGAAGTGAGTGCAGACGGACATAATTGGAGCATGGGAGCTTATGCAAATGATTATTTGGAGAAGACTTGGCCAACGAGCTATGGCGGCAGGGGAGGAACTTATGGAGGAGAAGGAGAAAGGGAGATTGCCAATAACAAGAATGGTTTTATTTGGAACAATTGTGCGAGAAATGGCATCACGTATAGAACATACGGAGAGTTTATGATGGGAAGCAGGCCAACCATAAAAATTCTTGAGAATCATAATTGTCCAACTTACCCAACTTATAACTTGGCAATAACCGACACGGCACGTTTCGGAATTTGGAAGAAAGATTTTGATTCATTGTTAGCGATCAATCAGGTGCCACAGTTTAACACGGTGCGGTTTGGAAATGACCATACAGAAGGAATCCGTTTAGGAAGACCAACACCACAGGCTCACGTGGCTGACAATGACATGGCGGTAGGTATGTTTATTGAGGCATTGTCAAAGAGTTCAATTTGGAATGAAACAGCAGTATTTATTTTGGAAGATGACGCGCAGAATGGTGCTGACCATGTGGATGCGCACAGGAGTCCGCTTTATGTAGCAGGAGGATTTGTGAAAAGGAAGTTTGTGGATCATACGCCGTATTCAACATCATCAGTGTTGAGAACGATTGAGTTGATTTTAGGGATGCCACCGATGACGCAGTATGATGCAGCGGCTATGCCATTATGGAGGTGTTTTGATTCGGAGGCGAAGCCATTTAGTTTCAAGGCGATTTTGCCGGAGGTGAAAATGAATGAGCGCAATACGGTTAGGAATGAGTGGCAAAAAAAATCAGAGCAATTCAATTTTGCAAAGGAAGATAGTAATAATGACATAGAGTTCAACAGGGTGTTGTGGCATGGTATCAAGGGCGACAAGCCTTTTCCTGGACCACGCCGTGCAGCATTTGTGGTTGCCGAGGCTGATGAGGATTAATGGATGATTATGTTGGTCTAATGATTAATTATATAAAGAAAAGGTGGTCTGGAAACGGGCCACTTTTTTTTGGCTCGGTTGAAGTTTTAAAATTGAATTGAAAACAACAAAAAGAGAGCTAAAAGCGCCTCCTTCGCCAAGCTCAAAAACGTTCGATGTGAGAAATGCTATCAGATAATGCCTTAATTTTGTAAAAAATTAAGCAATGGCAGGTGCCGTTAAATATATAAAAGATGAGACAGGGCAAAAGACTACTGTTCTTGTTCCTGTGAAGGTATGGGCCGACCTGAATACAAATTATAAAAAATTACGCCAGAAACTCAAAGTTATGAATGACGTTAATAGCGCGCTTCATGAAGTGTACGATGCTAAAAAGTCGGGTAAAAAACTGAAGACATTAAAAGAGTTTTTGGATGAAAGTAGTCGTTAAAATAACTAAACAATTTCAATCGGCAAGTAAAGTCCTTATTAAACGTTATCCTTCGTTCTTGAAAGATCTTTCACTCCTGGAAAAGGATCTACTTAAGAATCCTAAGATGGGAACATCATTAGGAAATGGTACTTATAAGATTAGGCTAAAGATTTCAAGTAAAGGGAGGGGTAAGAGCGGAGGAGCACGGTTAATTTCATTGTTAGAAACATCGTTTATTACAGAAGTTCTTAAAACTGAGGACGAGATTACGGTAAACCTACTGTATGTATATGATAAAAGTGACATGGAAACATTAACAGACCGTGAACTAAAAGATTTAATAGCTGCTTTCTATTCAACTCGCATGTAATGTTCGCAACGGCACAACATCAATTTTGTATAAAGCCGGGTGTCAAAAAAAGTTCTGATCTTTTTAATTTGTCCCTAAAGACATTTAACTAAAACCACCAAAGCGGATTTTCTACGACATGTAACCGCAATCAAATTGGCCTGATGGACAGCAATAAAAGGCAGTCGATTTTGTAAAAACGGTACCCGCGATTTGCTTTTCTTAGGATTTCAGTATATACTTTTAAGATATACCTTTGTGATATGAAAATATTATCATTAAAATTAGATGACGAAATCTTCAATGAAACTGAAGAAATAACAGGTAAGCTTCATTTAGCAAGAAATCGATATATAAATGATGCTGTTAATATTTATAATAGGTTTAATAAAAGGCGACTGTTAAAGAACCAGCTCACTAAAGAGTCTGCAATGGCTAGTAAAGAATCCATGAACATACTTCATGAGTTTGAAAAACTATTTGATGAAAATTAATCAATTCGACATTTGGCTTGCCGATCTTAATCCAAGTCAAGGAACTAAGCCAGGTAAAACGAGGCCAGTTGTTGTGATTCAAACTGACCTTTTAAATGATACTCACCCATCGACTATCATATGCCCAATAACGACTAACGTTCAAGAAGACATAGAAATACTTAGGGTCCATTTAAAGAAAAGTCAACTAGACAAATTGAGCGACATATTGGTAGATCAAATTCGTGCAATTGATAATAAAAGATTGATAACCAAACTTGGAAAACTTACTAATGACCAGAAAGTTAAATTAAAAAATGACATAAGAATTGTGCTTGATATATAGTCAAAAGGTAATAATTCAACTGAGTGCAGAAGCTGATGAGGATTAAGGGATGTTTTATGTTGGGCAGGGAATAATAAAATTGTTAAAAAGCAAAGGTGGTCTGGAAACTGGCCACTTTTTTTTAAACCAAATATCCCATTTCAGGAACTTTTTTACCTTTGATTAAACTTAAGGATTGAGCGTAATTGCCAAGTGCATCAAACAATCTATCATTCAATTGCTTTTGATCGGGAAACAAATTATATTACTGAAGAAAGACCATTTTACACTACGCCTGATGGCTCAGGTAAAATTATTATGGATTTACTGGCAAAAAAGGCTTGAAACCAGTCAATTAATCATAGTTTACTAAATTATTAATACACGGTTATGAATCAGCACATGTCTCGTTCACAGTTCTTAACTTTTGCAGCTTCCGCAGGTGCTGCATCCTTGCTCACATCACTGGAATCACTGGCAGCAGTCGGAGAAATAAAAAAGATACGGGTAGCCATAATTGGTTGTGGCAGTGTCAGCAACAGGTATATCCCTCATTTACAATCATCCCCTTCCATTGAAATTGTGAGTTTGTGTGATATCAGGCATGAAAGGGCAGTTGCTCAGAATGAACAATACAACGTAAAGGCGACAACTTATGCTGATATAGATTCCTTGTTGAAAGGAGTGCCATTTGACATGATGGTAACCCTAACAGATATGCAACAACATGGAGAACTGAACAAAAAAGCAATGCTTGCGGGAAAGCATGTGTGGAGTGAAAAGCCCATGGCAAATACCTATGCAGAAGGTAAAGCGCTGCTGGAATTGGCCAACAGAAAAAAACTGAAGTTCTGGGGAGCTCCTGCAGTTGTGAATAGTCCACAGTTTGCTTTTATGAGCCGCTGTATAAGAGAAGGAAAATTAGGTCGAGTTGCAAGTGCTCATGGTCAGTATGGACATACAGGTCCAGGATGGTCATCTTTTTTCTACGAGAAAAACGGTGGTAGCATGCCTGATTTGGGGG
>Ga0164295_10004187_pt1 | contig 11479 bp, 10 predicted proteins | sample GEODES006metaG_FD_111798 | JGI IMG/M metagenome (GOLD analysis project Ga0164295, IMG submission 111798) | Oligotrophic lake water microbial communities from Sparkling Lake, Wisconsin, USA - GEODES006 metaG | ecosystem: Environmental > Aquatic > Freshwater > Lake | place: USA: Sparkling Lake...
ACCTCATTGGACGGCCTTGGAACCTACGGTCTTTTGTTGTGTTTCTTTTGGGTGTGGGTGTTGCACTTTTCTACGGGGTGATGTATCGATTGTTTTATCATTTGCCACTGGGAGTTTATTGGCCTAAAGGACATTCCTTTCTTTTTGAATCTACTTTGGCAAATTACGTCGTTCTCAGTGCACTCATAGTGACAGGGGTTTTCTCACTGATGGGACTAAGGGAACGAATAAAAACGGCATCCAATCGACTTAAAAAGAAATTTCAAATGATTGGTTTTTCGCTGGTTGCACTTCTCACGGCCTTTTTTTGTGAAGGGTTTTTATACACCGGGAGTCCAAAAATGCATTTATTCCTTGTACCGCTTTGCTTGCTGTTTGCCTTTCCTCTGCTTCAAAAAAGAATGCGCTTTGCTACGTCGATACTCGTATATATTTTTCTTATTTATAATATTTTGAAATTTTTGTAGCTCAATTTCGGAACAATTATTATTAAATTAATGTTAATTTATTGTTAAATAAGACAAACTTGAGATTTAGTCCTTTCCCCCTTCTGTATTCTTTTTCAGAGAAATTTTTAGGCGGATTTTTTGAAAAAGAAAAAACTGTTTAACGATTTTACTAAAACGTTAAACAAAAAATATATATATTTGAAAACGATTTAGTTACAAATTGAAATGCTAAACGTGGCGTAACCGAAAAGCCTTAAGAGTAGGAAAATTTAAATCTATTTTATTATGGAACATTTAAAAATTGCTCAGGATAATTACGTAGCATTTACGTTTTTTATCGGAACCATGGCCATGATGGCCGCTTCAGTATTCTTCTTTTTTGAGTTAAACAACACCCCTCAAAAATGGAGAACGTCCGTTTTAGTTTCTGGACTCATTACCTTCATTGCAGCAGTGCACTACTACTACATGAGAGGGTACAACCTAGAAACAGGTGAATCACCAACATTCTTCAGATATGTTGACTGGATTCTTACCGTGCCATTAATGTGTGTTGAGTTTTATTTAATTACCAAAAAAGCAGGTGCTAAAATCGGTTTACTTTGGAAATTAATTTTCGCTTCATTGGTGATGTTGGTAACAGGTTACTTTGGTGAAACCATCGACCGCGCTCACAGTGTGCTTTGGGGAATTCTTTCTGGAGCAGCCTATTTCTACATCGCATATTTAATTTGGTTTGGAGAAGTTGCGAAATTGGCTCAAACGGCTGGACCTCAAGTTGCGAAAGCAACAAAAATCCTTGCTTGGTTTGTATTGGTAGGTTGGGCTATCTATCCATTGGGTTACATCCTTGGTACGCCAGGTGGATTGTTTGGAATCAAATTGGTTTCAGACCCTAAAGCTGCCATGCATGCAATGGACATCGTATACAACATCGCAGATGCTGTAAACAAAATTGGATTCGGTTTGGTTATTTATGCTCTAAGCAGAAAAGAAGACTAAACAGATCTACACTTCACATCAAAGGGCAAAAACGAATTCGTTTTTGCCCTTTTTGTTTTATACAAATGCCTTAAAATGATACATTAGGTTTTCACAATCGAACATCCTTACCCATAAAATAGTAACTTTGCACAAGAAATTTAACTATGAAATTTGGTGTGGTAACTTTTCCTGGATCCAATTGTGACCAGGACATGGTATATGTTTTAAAGGATCTTTTAGGTCAAGAAGTGGTTTCACTTTGGCACAAAGACACAGATTTACAAGGCGTTGACATGGTCGTATTGCCGGGAGGATTTTCCTACGGTGATTATTTACGATCCGGTGCCATTGCTAAATTCTCTCCCATTATGAACGAAGTCATCCAGCATGCTGGAAAAGGAGGATATGTTTTGGGCATTTGCAATGGTTTTCAAATTCTTACGGAAAGCGGATTGCTTCCGGGTGCCTTGCTTCACAATGCCAACCAAAAGTTTATTTGCAAAAATGTTTACATCACACCCAACACGCTCAACAGTCCAATAACCAAGGGCTTGGTGAAAAATGAAGTGTATAAAATTCCGATTGCGCATGGAGAAGGTCGTTACTACGCTGACGAAGACACCTTGGAAAACATGCAAGCGAACGATCAAATTTTGTTCAAATATTGTCGAGTCGATGGTAAAATTGACGAAGCGCACAATCCCAACGGTACCGTTCAAAACATTGCAGGCGTTACAAATGCCACGAAAAATGTCTTTGGAATGATGCCACACCCTGAACGTGCTTCAGATGTTTTGTTGGGCAATGTCGACGGAAAAGCACTGTTTGAATCGCTACTTAATTTCTGCTAAGAAATGAAAATACTATTATTGGGAGCTGGCGGTCGTGAAAATGCTTTGGCTTGGAAAATAGCCCAAAGTTCAATACTTGATGAATTGTTCATCGCCCCTGGTAATGCCGGTACCAAACAGTATGGAAAAAACGTCTCCCTGAACCTTTCAAATTTTCCTGAAATCAAAGATTTTGTTCTTAAAAATGGTATTGAAATGGTCGTCGTTGGCCCTGAAGAACCTTTGGTTAATGGCATTGCTGATTTCTTTAAAACCGACCTTGCCTTGCAAAAATGTGCATTGATTGGGCCTTCAAAGCTAGGAGCACAGTTAGAAGGCAGTAAATCTTTCGCGAAAGAATTCATGTTTAGACATAACATACCCACTGCAAAATACGGAGCTTTCACTGTGGACACTCTGATGGAAGGCATCCATTTTTTGCGAAGCATGAAACCACCCTATGTACTCAAAGCTGATGGCTTAGCAGCTGGAAAAGGGGTTGTTATTGTAGAGGAATTGGTCGCCGCTGAACAGGAGCTAACCCACATGTTGTTGGACGAAAAATTCGGAGATGCAAGTAAAACGGTAGTGATTGAACAATTTCTTAAGGGCATTGAGCTATCCGTTTTTGTGGTAACCGATGGTATTTCCTACAAATTATTACCTGAAGCAAAAGATTACAAAAGGATTGGCGAAGCAGATTTAGGTGAAAACACCGGCGGAATGGGAGCTGTTTCTCCTGTGCCTTTCGCTACGCCTGCTTTCATGGATAAAGTTGTAAATCAAATCATTATACCCACTGTTAAAGGATTAGGGAAAGAAAAAATCGACTACAAAGGATTTATATTTTTCGGTTTAATCAATGTGAAAGGGGATCCTTATGTGATTGAATACAATTGCCGAATGGGTGACCCAGAAACGGAAGTAGTCATCCCACGAATCAAATCCGACCTTTTAGACCTCTTGGAAGGCGTAGCCTCTCAAACCCTTTCCGAAAGAGACATACAATTCAATGAAAAGTCCGTTGCAACCGTAATGATGGTTTCGGGTGGCTATCCTCAATCGTATGAAAAAGGCAAAATCATCTATGGCCTGAACGGGATTTCTGACAGTATGGTTTTTCACGCAGGAACCACCTCCGACGGTCCCCAAGTGATTACCAATGGAGGAAGGGTATTGGCCGTAACCTCCTATGGAAAGAACATTTCTTTGGCGCTGGAAAAATCCTATGATAATATTAAAAAAATCACCTTTGAAAATGCCTATTTTCGTAGGGATATTGGTAAAGATTTAATTTAATGTCGGACATACAACTCGTTTTACTTTCCTTGGTTTCTTCAGCTTTCTTTTCAGGAATGGAACAGGCTTACCTTTCCTCCAATCGTTTGAAAATTGAAGTAGAAAAATCAAAAGGAACCCTGAAAGGTAAAATCAATGGATTGTTTTACAAAAACCAATCTACCATGATTGCCATGATGTTGCTTGGGAATAACATTTCCCTCGTTGTCTATGGAATTTCATTCGGGAAAATTCTAGTTGGAGACACCCATCAACTTTGGGGCATTCACGACCAAGTCTTGGTATTGATCATCCAAACCATACTTTCAACCTTATTGGTACTCATCGGGGCGGAATTTTTCCCGAAAGCAATCGCGGCGATCAACCCAAACAAGTTTTTAAACCTGGGGACTTTTCCACTTTTGGTGGTGTTTATCCTTCTTTACCTCCCTACCCAATTCGTTCTTTCCCTGAGCATGTTACTGCTGAGAGCCACAGGTTCAAAAATGAAGTCCTCGGTAAAAGTCTTTTCAAAAGTGGATTTGGAACACTACGTTGAAGACATCAATGCGCGAATTTCGCCTGAACAAGAATTCAAAAATGAAATGACCATCCTACAAAATGCTTTAGACTTTTCAAATGTCAAGGCACGCGACTGTATGATTCCAAGAACAGAAATTGTTGCGGTAGACATCGAACAAGATGTTGAAAGCACCTTGCAAATTTTCATTCAAAAAGGACTGTCAAAAATCGTTGTGTATAAAAACAGCATAGACAACATCATTGGCTATGTGCATTCCTTCGATTTCTTCAGCACCCCAACCAGCATAAAAAACATCATCAAACCCATCGGTTTTGTCCCTGGCGTCTTGTCTGGAAAAGAACTTTTGGAGGTGTTCTCAAAGCAATCCGGCAACATGGCCGTTGTGATGGATGAATACGGAGGTACCGCAGGCATCATAACCATAGAAGATGTAATCGAGGAGATTTTTGGCGACATAGAAGATGAGCACGACAATGAGGACTGGTTGGAAGAACAAATTTCAGAAAATGAATACCTCTTTTCTGCGCGGGTGGACATCGATTACATCAATGAAAACTATCCCATCAACCTTCCTGAATCTGAAGATTATGATACCCTTGGTGGATTGATCATTCAAAAATTGGAAAGGATTCCTGAAATGAACACCGAATTGGTAATCGACGATTCCATTCGTTTGATCATCACTCAAGTGAGCAAAAGCAGAATTGAAAAAGTCAGACTCATTCTAAAATAACGCATGCCCTTTCCTTCAGATTTAGAAGCCCTGATTTTTGACATGGACGGTGTACTCATCGATTCCGAGCCTTTGTGGAAGATTGCCATGGAAGACGTATTTGGAAAACTTGGCAGCCAACTCACCAAAAAGGATTTTCAGAAAACCGTTGGCATTCGCATAGACGAAGTCGTCCATTTTTGGAACATGGAAGAAAAATGGGGCATTGCAAACGAGCAAGCGGTCGTAAACGACATTATTGATGCCATGGAGTCTTTGATTTACGCAAATCCTTTCCCTTTGAGGGGTGTCATGGATACCTTGGCCTTTTTCAAAAACAGTCACTTCAAAACCGGCTTGGCAACCTCTTCCCCCCATCGCTTGATGGAAGCGGTTTTGAAAAGCTTAAACATTAAAGATGCCTTTGATTCCATTCATTCCGCTGAAAATGAATCCCATGGAAAACCCCATCCAGCGGTTTATTTAACAGCTTCCAACTCTTTGGGTGTTAAACCCACAAAATGTTTGGTAATAGAAGATTCTTTAAACGGAATCATTTCCGCCAAAGCTGCCAAAATGAAAGTGGTTTGCATCCCCGAAAAAACCCACTCACCCGAACCTAAGCTTATCCTCGCAGACTACCATTATGAAAACATGGAATCCTTCTTATTAGATTTTAGTTCCAGAAATAAATTCCCAATCCGTCAGGATTGATAACTTTGTATAAAGCGCTATTTTGGAAGATTCCTTTGATTATCGAGAGCAGGCTGAGAATACAGACCAAGACTATGACAAAGTTCTTCGTCCCAAAACATTGGAAGATTTTGCTGGGCAACCCAACGTTGTAGAAAACCTTTCCATCTTCGTAAAAGCCGCAAAACTCAGAAACGAACCCCTTGACCACGTACTACTGCATGGCCCACCGGGATTGGGGAAAACCACCCTTGCAAACATCATCGCCATTGAAATGGGCGTCGGGTTTAAGGTAACCAGCGGCCCTGTTTTGGATAAACCTGGAGATTTGGCAGGACTTCTTACCAATTTAAGTGAAGGCGATGTTTTGTTTATAGATGAGATTCATCGCTTAAGTCCAGTGGTTGAAGAATATCTCTACTCGGCAATGGAAGATTATGTGATCGACATTTTGTTGGACACAGGCCCAAATGCCAGAACCATTCAAATCAACTTGAATCCTTTTACCTTGATTGGCGCCACGACTCGGTCAGGTTTGTTAACCTCTCCCCTCAGGGCAAGGTTTGGAATCAATTCAAGACTGGAATATTACGACGCGCAAACGCTGACCCACATTGTTGAACGCTCATCGAATCTACTTCAAATTGCCATCAATGAAGACGCAGCCTATAAAATTGCAAGCAGAAGCAGGGGTACGCCAAGAATTGCAAATGCATTGCTTAGACGTGTAAGGGATTTTGCGCAAATCAAAGGCACCGGAAGCATCGATACAGAAATTACTGACATCGCCTTGAAAGCCTTGAATGTAGATGAAAATGGATTGGATGAAATGGACATACGCATATTGAAAGTCATCTTAGAGAAATTCAGTGGAGGTCCTGTGGGATTGACTACAATTGCCACCGCCATTGGTGAGAATGCCGGAACCTTGGAAGAAGTGTATGAGCCCTTCTTGATACAAGAAGGATTTCTGATGCGTACACCAAGAGGTAGGAAGGTCACCGAAAAAACGTACAAATACCTGGGCAAAGATTTGGGGTATTTTCAAAATGGATTGTTCTAAACATGTTGGCGGACGCCTATAAACATGCCATTCGCGAGAAAGCAACGGAACTCGGATTTTTACATTGTGGATTTTCGAAAGCGGGATTTTTAGCACACGAAGCACCTCTTTTGGAAACTTGGTTAAAAAACAACCAACATGGGGAAATGCGGTACATGGAAAACCATTTTGACAAGCGCTTAAACCCCACCCTATTGGTTGAAGGATCTCAGTCGGTTATCTCCCTCCTATTCAATTATCATCCCGCCGAAACCCAGAACCCGGGCGTGCCAAAAATCGCAAAATATGCCTACGGCGAGGACTATCACCAAGTAATCAAAGACCATTTAAATACCTTAATTGAATGGATCGCATTGGAAATTGGAGAAATTCAATGCAGGGTCTTTGTGGATTCTGCACCTGTAATGGATAAGGTTTGGGCCAAAAAATCAGGCTTAGGTTGGCTCGGAAAAAACACCAACCTCATCCATCCGAAAGAGGGGAGTTTTTTCTTCATTGCCGAAATCATTTCTGATTTGACTTTCTCGCAAGATGCCCCCATGAAAGACTATTGCGGTACATGTACACGGTGCATCGATGCCTGTCCAACAGACGCATTGGCGGTACCTTATCAAATTGATGCAAAAAAATGCATTTCCTATTTAACCATAGAGTTAAAGGACGAGATCATACCGAGCGAATTCAAAGGAAAAATGGAACATTGGGCTTTTGGATGTGACATCTGCCAAGATGTTTGCCCGTGGAATCGATTTTCAAAACCCACGAAGGAGCAAAGATTTACGCCAGATTTTTCAATTTTAAACCTTGCGGAAGAAGATTGGAGGGGCTTACGTAAGGAAGCTTTTCAAGAGATGTTCAAGCACAGCGCGATTAAACGCACAAAATATGAAGGCTGGATGCGCAATGTTAATTTCCTTTCTGAATAAGAAATTACCGTAATTTTGCACCATGGCAGGATCATCCTTTGGAAATGTATTTAAACTTACCACCTTTGGGGAATCTCACGGTCCTTCCATCGGAGGAATCATTGAAGGATGTCCGCCAAATTTTGAACTGAACCTCTCTGAAATTCAAGCCTATTTAGACCGAAGAAAAACAGGACAAAACGCATTCGCTTCAACACGAAAAGAGGAAGATGAGGTCGTTTTTTTATCGGGAATATACCAAGGAAAAACCACGGGAACGCCCATTGGGTTCAACATCAAAAACAAGGATGCGCGTCCTGAAGATTACGATTCCATTTCCACATTGTACCGTCCTTCCCATGCCGATTTCACCTATGAAAAAAAGTATGGACTTCGCGATCCAAAGGGAGGGGGTCGTTCCAGTGCCCGGGAAACCGCTTGCCGAGTGGTTGCGGGTGCCGTCGCAGCTCAAATATTGGCATCCAAAGGAATTGTACTCAGCACGTATGTAGACCAAATCGGCACCCAACGAATGCCCCAAAAGTCTGGCTTTTATTCCCAAAGTACCATTGACCAATCTACGTTGCGTTGTCCAGACCTTGAAATCTCCAAAAAAATGGAGGACTATTTACAAGAAGTGAAGTCAAAAGGAGACACGGCTGGTGGATGCATTCAATGCGTTATCCATGGGGTTCCAGCTGGACTTGGAGAACCTGTTTTTGATAAAATTCATGCAGATTTAGGAAAATCCATGCTTTCCATCAATGCGGTGAAAGGCTTTGAAATTGGGAGTGGCTTTGACGCTGCAAAGATGTTGGGAAGTGAACACAATGATTTATTCAATGATGATTTTACCACACAAACAAATTTTTCGGGCGGAATCCAAGGCGGGATTACCAATGGGATGCCCATCTATTTTCGTGTGGCATTTAAGCCAGTAGCAACCCTCATGCAAAAACAAACCACCGTAAACGCCGCCGGTCAACAAAACACCCTAGACCCCAAAGGACGACATGATGCCTGTGTGGTGCCACGCGCCGTGCCAATTGTAGAATCTATGGCCGCAATTGTAATTTTAGACTTCTTTTTACGCAATAAGACCTTATCTTTGTAAAAACCGAATTATGTTCCAGAGAATTCAATCTGTTTATTTTATTCTTTCTACCTTACTCTTCATTGCACTGCTTGGAGGTCTTGATTTTTTAAAATTTCATGAATCATCAATGGAGTACCACATCGTTGACCTTTACGGTCGATCCTCTTACTACTACTCAAAAGGGTCCTTTCAATTGATTTCCAATGAATTCATTCCCCTTGTTGTCCCCGTTTTAGGAATGATTCTTTTGTTAGTGAGCACCATGGTTTCCTTTAAAAAAATCAAACGTCAGCTGTCTTTGGCTAGGCTAACCTTTCTTGTGAACACCTTCCTAGTTGTCGTATTTGTCATTTGGAGTACCCTGCTTTTTGTTCAAGGGAATGCCAATGCCAGCAACCATATTCAGTTAGGATTTTACGTTGCTGTGACAACCCTTCCTTTGACCTTTTTTGGCTACAAGGGTGTGCTTCGAGATAAAACACTCCTTGATTCCATCAATCGCTTGCGCTAAGCAGTCGATAAAAAACACACTATGAACTTTCTTTCAGTTGAAAATTGCACCAAAACCTTTGGTGAACGAGCCCTTTTTGAGAACATTACCTTCGGTATAGAACAAGGCCAAAAGGTTGCGCTCGTAGCCAAAAACGGCGCAGGCAAGACAACCCTGCTTCGCTGTCTTATGGGCCTAGAACCTATCGACACAGGGAACATTGTTTTTAGAAAGGACATCCGTATTTCTTTTATGGACCAAAGCGATGCTTTTCCAGAGGAAGCTACAGTCATGGATGTGATTTACGACAACAGCCTTGAAATTTTCAAATTCATTCATCAGTACAATGTTGCCTTGGATGAGAACGACCTAGACGCCATTGAAAAACTAAGCGAAATCATTACGGAAAATGATGCCTGGGACCTAGAATCAAAAATCTCTAAGGTACTTTCAATCCTCAAACTGCAACCTGAAGGCAAACTTAAAACCATGTCTGGGGGACAAAAAAAACGCGTAGCCCTCGCTAAAGTGATCTTGTCCGAAGCTGATTTCATGCTTTTAGATGAGCCCACCAACCACTTAGATTTAGACATGATTGAATGGTTAGAGAGCTATTTAAGTTCAAGCAACTCAACCGTCTTCATGGTGACCCATGACCGCTACTTCCTTGAGTCCATTTGCGACACCATCTACGAGCTGGAAAATCCCAATATTTACAAATACAACGGGAATTTTTCCTATTACCTTTTCAAAAAAGCAGAACGCCAAGAACAACTCCAATCTACGATTGAAAAAGCGCAAAACACCTTTCGAAAGGAGTTGGAATGGATCCGACGACAACCCAAAGCAAGGGGCACCAAACAAAAAGCAAGAATTGATGCCTTCGTTGACATAAAGGAAACCGCTTCGCAGAGAATCAACAAGGACCAAATGCAATTGTCCATCAAAATGGAGCGTTTGGGGACAAAAATTGTCGAGATTCACAAAATCAGCAAGGCCTTCGGGGAGAAGGTAATCATGGATAACTTTTCGTATCATTTTCAAAGGACGGAACGCGTGGGAATCGTCGGGAACAACGGTACAGGAAAGACGACTTTCATCAGAATGATCTTAGGCGAAGAATTGCCAGATAAGGGAAAAATTGTCATTGGTGAAACCATACATTTTGGACATTACACGCAAGAAAATTTGGTGTATGAAGCCGATGCAAAAGTAATTGACATCGTAAGGGACGTTGCAGAATTTATTCCGTTGGAAAAAGGAAAACAAATTTCTGCAGCACAACTGTTGGAGCGCTTCCTATTTCCCCGAGACATGCATTTTCAATTTGTCTCCAAACTGAGTGGTGGGGAAAAAAGACGACTGAAATTGTTGCGCATCTTGATGTCTAATCCTAATTTTTTGGTGTTGGATGAGCCTACCAATGACTTAGATATTTTTGCCATGGCTGCGCTAGAAGAATACCTACTCGCCTTTCAAGGTTCATTGATCGTAATCTCCCACGATCGATATTTCATGGATAAAATGGTGGACCACCTCTTCCTTTTCGAAGGGAATGGCGTGGTGAAAGACATCATTGGGAATTATTCTGAATACCGCGTTCAAGAAGCTAAATTAAAACGTGAGCAAAGACCGGATGCAAAAGCAAAAATTGCAGCACCGATACAAGAGGACGCACCTGCTAAGAAACTATCTTTTAAGGAAAAAGCAGAATTTGAAACCTTAGAGAAAACCATAGGACAATTGGAATTGGAAAAGCAACAAATTACCGATGAGCTTTCCAGTGGCGATTTGGAAAACGACGCTTTGTTGTCTTTGGGTGAGCGGTTAGGAGAAATTGTCAACGCCCTAGAAACACATTCCAATCGCTGGTTGGAACTTTCAGAATTCGCATAAAAAAAGGGCGGCTTTCGCCACCCTTATTCAACAAAAACAAAGTTTTGTTTAGGCTTGTTTTACGAATTGAACCTCGCTTTGCAAGGTGATTTCGTCTCCTAACACTACGTTTCCTGCTTCTGTAACTGCAGACCACGTTAATCCAAAATCCGAACGTTTAATTTTTCCATGAATAGACATTCCTGTTTTGGTTTTGCCATAAGGATCTGTTGCAATCCCTGCGAAATCTGCTCTTAATACCACAGGATGCGTAATTCCTTTTAGGGTTAAATCCCCGTGAATATGCCATTCGCTGTCTGCATTCTTATCAATGCTGGTGGATTTAAACTCGAGGGTTGGGAATTTTTCCGCATCGAAAAAATCTGCAGAAAGTAAATGACCATCGCGGTCTTGAACGCCTGTGCTGATGCTTCCTATTTGTGCAGTGAAATCAATCGCTACATCCGAAAAATCATCTCCAGAAGTGGTTAAATTTGCATCAAACGTTTTGAAACTTCCGCTTACATTTGAAATCATCATGTGGCGCACTTTGAAACCAA
>Ga0164295_10004188_pt1 | contig 11479 bp, 10 predicted proteins | sample GEODES006metaG_FD_111798 | JGI IMG/M metagenome (GOLD analysis project Ga0164295, IMG submission 111798) | Oligotrophic lake water microbial communities from Sparkling Lake, Wisconsin, USA - GEODES006 metaG | ecosystem: Environmental > Aquatic > Freshwater > Lake | place: USA: Sparkling Lake...
ACAAAACGAGTTCCCATGAAATTAATTGGCGCGGTGACCAGCCCCTACGTCCGTAAAGTCCGCATTGTGTTGGCGGAAAAAAGCTTGAATACCAATTGGTGCTGGAAGATGTCTGGGCTGCCGACACCACCATCGTGCAATCCAACCCCTTGGGCAAGGTGCCGTGTCTGGTGATGGAAGGTGGCGAGGCCTTGTTTGATTCGCGTGTCATCGTTGAATACCTGGACACCTTGTCACCGGTGGGCAAACTCATCCCCCCCAGCGGTCGCGAACGCAGTGAGGTGAAAACCTGGGAAGCGCTGGCCGATGGCTTGCTCGATGCCGCCATCACGGCGCGTTTAGAAGCCCATTGGGTGGGTCGCAGCGACAGCGAACGCAGTCAGGCTTGGATAGACCGCCAATTGGGCAAGGTGCACGACAGCTTGGTGGCCATGGGCAACGGTTTAGGCGACAAACCATTTTGTGCGGGCACGCACATGAGCTTGGCCGACATCGCTGTCGGTTGCGCGGTGGGCTATTTGGATTTCCGCTTCCCCAACATCGGTTGGCGCGATGCGCATCCCAACCTCGACAGCTTGCATGGGAAGTTGATGCAGCGGGCGAGTTTTTTAGAAACCTTGCCCAGCTGATGGAGGTGGCGGCAAAACCGCCCGTTTAACCGCCACGACGACTGGTCCGCTGCGCACCGCCGCCAGCGGCAACGTTCGCGCCATCATGGCGGTGTGAACGAGGGCTGTCTCTCAAGGATCAGCTGTTGACCTTGTTCTTCAGCCAGCGCATCAAGCTGCCCACCAGCGGGAACTTCTCGTACATCTCTTCTGCGGCGTCCCAATAGTCGCGGTGCACGTCGATGCGCCACACACCATCCGTGCCAGGCTTGAAGACCAAATGCGAGCCGCCACGAACGCACTGATCAACACCGCGCTGCATGGTTTTAAAGCGGAATAAAAAATCCCACACCACAAAACACTGATCGCCTTGCACGATGCGGGTGGTGACCACAAAGCGCGGGTTCTCGAGCGCCTCAAACATGTGCTGAAAAATGGTTTGCACTTCATGCAAACCTTGCACCTCTTTGAACGGGTCTTTGAATCGAACCGCGTCGGTGTACCAGTCGTTCAACTGGGCGACATGGCGGGGTTGCAGGTTCTCGAACAAATCAATGATGTCGTGCACACGTTGTTCAGGGGGCATGGTTTGACTCCGGTTTCACAGGCGGGTGGCGCGGCGCACCAAAGGGAAATACCAGCGGTAAGGCAAGATGCGCAGCAATTTCAGCCAACGCGTGAAGCGCTTGGGAAAGTCAATCTCAAAAACGCCGTCGGCCCAGCCCTGCAGCATGTGTTGCGCGGCTTGCGCAGGCGTTAACAGTGCGGGCATGTCAAATTTGTTTTGCGCGGTCAGGGGCGTGGCGACAAACCCCGGGTTGATTACGCTCACCGAAATGCCGCTGTCTTGCAAGTCCATGTAAAGCGCTTCACTCAAGTTGGTCAAGCCCGCTTTGGTCGGCCCATACGCCAGACTGTTTGGCAAACCCCGGTAACCCGCCACACTGGAAATAAAACTCAAATGCCCGCGTTGTTGCGGCAGCATGAGTGGCAGCACGGCGTCGAGCAACAGCAAGGCGCCGTCATAGTTGACCGACCAATGCTTTTGCATCTCGGCCAATTCGAAATGGTTGGCGCGTTGCGCCTTGTAATAGCCCGCGCAAAACACCACCACATCCAAGCCTTGCTGGGCATGCACTTGCCGTGCGGCGGCATGCATGGCCGCGGCATCCGTCACATCCAAGGGAATGGCGATGCTGCCCGGGTGGGCGGCGACAAATTCATTCAGCAGCGCCGCTTGGCGGGCGGACACACAGACCAAGGCGCCGGCCGCATGCAGGGCTTGGGCACAGGCCAAACCAATACCGCTGGACGCGCCCACCAGCCAGACACCGCGTCCGCGCCAATCGGTGATCGGGGTGTTCAGGGGTTTGAAAAAGGCCATCGGGTTCAAGCCCGTTTGGTGAAAGACAGCGTGACTTCGCCGAGGAAGATGCCGAATTTGCGCATGCTGGCTTTGTTCAACATGACACGCTCGTTCATGAGGTACATCCAGTCGTCAAACTGCACATGCCAGACGCGGCCATCGACGGGCAGGGCCAAGGTATAGGCCCAATTGAACGCATTGCCACGGGTGCGTCCACTGGCGGAGCCCACGACATCATCGGCACGCCCCACATAGCGGCCCTCGCCTTGGTGGGTCAGACGCCAGATGCGCTTTTGCGTGGTGCCATCGGCATACACAAAGTCTTCGTCCAAAACGCCCTCCTCGCCCTGCCAACTGCAGTTCATGACGACGGTGAAACTCTTGACCACCTGACCCGAGCGGTCGGTGAACACCCCCCATGCATCGACCACGCCATTGAAGTACTGGCGTAAATCGAGCGCGGGCTCGGTTTGCGTGTGTTGGTCCAGCGATGGGCCGGCGCAGCCAATGGTGGCCAAAGCCCCCGCAGCAGCAGAAGAGAGCATTAATCGACGTTTCATGGGGCAACCTCAGCAGCGTTGAAATACGAATCCGATTTGAACAGCAGCAACCAGGCAGCGGCTTTGAGCAAACAGGGCAACAAACCATACGCCAGGCTCAGGGCCAACAAGGCGGGTTCGTCTTGTGCACCCGCAAAATAGCCCAAGCTTTGCAGCAAGGGCAAGCTGACCCCTGCGGCCAAAGCCAAATTGAATTTGCTGGCCACTTGCCACCAGCCAAAGTATGCGCCTCGCGACGCGTGGGCATCAGGTGTTTGCAACAAGCCGTTCAACAAGGCCCCGGGCGCAATCAAATCCGCCCCCAAGGCCACACCGGACAACACACAAATGATGAGGAAAGGCAGTGCGTCGCCTGTGCCCAAGGCCAGCGTCCAAATGAAAACCGCCATGGCCAAAGCCATGCCAAACAACCAACAGCGGTGCAGGCCCCAACGCGCAACTGCGCGCAACCACAGCGGCATGGACAGCGCGGCCGCCACGAAATAAGCCGCCAACAAAGGCGTGGCTTGGGCGGTGCTCAGCTGCAAACGGTCTTGCACAAAAAACAAAATCAGCGTGGCCGGCACGGCCGAGGCTATGCCGTTGAGCATGAAAACTTGCAGCAAACGACGAAACCGCGGGCTGCGCCAAGGCTTGGCCAGTTGACGCCACACGGGCTCATCGGTGCGTGTCTGCATGGTCGCCGGGCGCGGCGACCACCACCAAGCCCACAAAGCCAAACTGAGCAAGACCATGAACACGGTGACCAAAACCGGCAGACCCCACAAGCCCGGCAACACAGACGCGCTGATGACGCCCAGCAAACCCAGGCCTTCACGCCAAGCCACCAAGCGGCTGCGCTCGGCGCTGTCACCGGGGATGCCCGCGCCCCAGGCTTGCAAGCCGATGTTCAAAAAACTGTAGGCCAGGTAAGCGCAGACCAACAACACCGACAACAGCACCAGCAGGGCGTCCATGGTGACGGTGTGGCCCAACAGCCATTGCGGAAAAAACAACCAGAGAAAAGACAAGGCGAGCACCAGGCCGGCGATCAAATTGCGGCGCAGCAGTCGCTGGGCCCCTTGGGACAACAGGCCGTCCACCCAATGACCCAACAGCGGGTCCAGCAAGCCGTCGAGCAAACGCGCGACAAACAACAAACCACCGAGCACGCCCAAGGACACCCCAAAACTGGTGGCCACATGGTGCGGCCAGTACATGTAAAGCGGCAAGGCCACAAAAGCCAGTGGCAGGGCGGGCAGTCCGAGTCGCGCCAGGTCCAGGCTGGACGAGCGGGTCATGCGGGTTTGCGAAGAGTGAATTGCACAACGTCCGTATTGCGCATGGAGAAAGCCGCTTCACAGTAGGCCAGGTAGAACAACCAGGTGCGCTCAAAGGCGGTGTCAAAGCCCAGTGCCGGCAAATCACTTTGAACCTGCAAAAACGCCTCGCGCCAGCGGCGCAAGGTTTCTGCATAGTCTTGACCAAAAGCCAATTCATCAATCACTTGCAGACCGGCCGCTTGCGCCTGTGCTTTGAATTCACGGGTGCTGGGCAAAAAACCGCCCGGAAAAATATATTGCTGAATGAAGTCGGTGCCCAGCGCATAGCGTTCGAACAACGCGTCGTCGATGACGATGCTTTGAATACACGCTTGTCCACCGGGCTTTAACAAACGGGCGATGGTTTCGAAATACGTGGGCCAGTAAGCGCGGCCCACGGCTTCGATCATTTCGATGGAACAAATGGCGTCATAGGGGCCGTCGGCGGTGTCGCGGTAATCTTGCAAGCGCAAATCGGCATGCATGCTTTGCGCATGCAAACGCTCGGTGGCATAGGCCAGTTGCGCCGGGCTCAAGGTGATGCCTGTGACGCGCGCACCCATCTCGCCGATAGCGACTTCCGCCAAACCACCCCAGCCGCAACCGATTTCCAGCACCCGTTGTTTGGCGCCTGCGGTCACGCCGGCCATGCGCAAAGCGCGTCGCACCTTGGCCCGTTGCGCCGTGGCCAGTTCTTGGCTCAAATCACCTTCAAACCAGGCCGAGGAATAGGTCATGGTGGGGTCCAGCCACAGGCTGTAGAACGCATTGCCCAGGTCGTAATGGGCATGTATGTTTTTGCTGCTGTTGGCCCTGGTGTTGCGGCGCAGCCAGTGCCGCACTTGGTAAGCCAAACGCCCCCACCAGGTGCCAAAGATCATGTCGTCCATGGGGCGGCGATTAACGATCAAGAGTTCGAGCAGCGCGGTCAGGTCGGGCGTGTCCCAATCACCGGCGATGAAGCTTTGCGCAAAACCAATGTCGCCCGAGCGCAATGCCGCACCAAACACCTGCCAGTTGTGCAGTTGAAGCGTGGCTTGCGGGCCACTGTTGTGGCCAAACAGCAGACTTTGGCCATCGGGCAGCAACAGATTCAGGCCGCCGGTTTGCAGTGACTGCAACATGCGCAAGGCCCGCTTGGCGGGGGTCGGCACGTGCTTGCCCAAAGCGGGCATAGAAATAGTGGAGGAGTTCAGAGTCGTCATGTTCAGTTCATTTCAAGCATCAGCGCGGGTGGCGAAATCGGCGGGCGGCGCAGGTTTGCGCACCAAGGGGACACGTTTGAACCACAGCCCCAATGCCTGCCAATGGATGCGCCAGATGACGCCCAAGCTGTGCATGGGATGCCGCCAAAAGGCTTGGCGCAAACCGGCTGCGGTGAGGGGTTGCAAATGGCCGCTGACGCTGGTGCGGATCAGCAGGCCTTGTTCATCGCCGTGGTCGATGCGCACCACGGTGCGCGCGGGATCGCCCTCGGTGCGCATGAAGCGAAACGCATAGCGGCCTTGCACCTGGCAAAACGGCGACACATAAAACACCTTGTCGGCTTGCATGGTTTGGCCATAGCGGGGTGCCGGCAGCACGTAGCAATGGCGTTCGCCGAAAGTGTTGTTCACCTCGGCCACGATGGCCGCCAAGCTGTTGTCGGCGCGGTGGCAATACCAAAAACTCACCGGCTTGAAGACATAACCCAACACCCGCGCATAGGTGTGCAGCCACACCTCACCGTGCGCATCCGTGATGCCTTGCGCTTGCAGCAAGGCATCCAGCCAAGCCAAAGCGCCACCGGTTTCGGGGCCGCGTCCATCACCATGGTCTTGGTCATAAAAAGAAATCCAAGCCCGGCGGTTCAGCGCCAAGTCGCCCGCGCCATGCTGGGCCATTTGCCGCATCGGAAGCAACACAAACCATGTGGCATAGGCGAAACCATGCACCGAAGGACGCAGCCGCGTGTGTCGAACCTGACCGGTACCGATCAGGGACGTGTTCAAACCGCCGCCTCTTGGTGAATGAGCGTGAGCACGCCATTGGCCGCGGCTTTGCCGGCCTTGAAACCGTCCTCATGAAAACCGTAGCCCATCCACGCACCGGCAAACCAGGTGTGTTGTTGACCTTGCAGTTGAGGGAGTTGGCGTTGCGCTTGAATGGCGTCTAAATCAAACACGGGGTGGTCGTATTCAAATTCACCCAACACCTGGTCCTCAGCCAACGGCAGCGCGGGATTCAAAGAGACAAAAACGTCTTGGCTGAAGGGAAGTGGCTGCAGTTTGTTGAGCCAGTAATGCAAGCACACATGGGCGTTTTCGGTGTGTGATTCGGTGCGTTGGTAATTCCAGGCCGCCCAGGCCAAACGCTTGAGTGGCATGACGCTGGTGTCGGTGTGCAACACCGCGCGGTTGGCTTGGAATCGGATGCGCCCCAGCCAGCTTTGCTCGGCCGTGCTGGGCTGGTTGAGCATGCGCAATGCTTGATCTGCATGGGTGGCGATGATCACTTCATCGAAGGCTTCGACGCCGTTGGCGGTGAGTAAACGCACCCCTTCTTCATCGCGCTGTATGCCCAGAACTGGCGTGTTCAAGCGCTTGTCGTCAATCTGTTGGGTGATGGCTTGCACATAGTGCTTGGAGCCGCCACGCACGGTGAACCATTGCGGACGGTTGTTGACTTGCAACAGGCCGTGGTTGTCACAAAACCGCACCATGGTGGCCGCCGGAAACTGCAGCATTTGAGCGGTGGGGCAACTCCAAATACAGCCCAGCATCGGCAGCAAATAGCCGTCGCGAAAGGTGTTGCCAAATCCGTGCGCGTCTAAAAACGCTTGCAGGGGTTGCATCAATGCGCCGTCGTTGTGCGCTTGTGCCAAGCCGGTGGCCAGTTTGTTGAAGCGAAGAATGTCTTGCAACAAGCCCCAAAATTGGGGGCGCAACAGGTTGCTGCGTTGGGCAAACACGCTGTTCAGGTTGGCGCCATTCCATTCCAGTTTTCGGCCACTGTGGGCCCAGGTGGTTTGCACCGAAAAAGACATGTCGGACTGCGCCGTCTCAATCTGCAATTGGGCGAACAAGTCAATCAAACCGGGGTAGGTGCGTTCGTTGTAGACCAAGAAGCCGGTGTCGACCCCGTGTTGGACATCGCCTTGCGGGCTGGCCAGCGTGATGTCGACGGTGTGGCTGTGACCGCCGAAGTACGCGCCGGCCTCGAACAGGCTGATGCGGGCGTGACCATTCAGGTGGTGGGCAGCCGACAAACCGGCGATGCCCGAGCCGACGATGGCCACACGTTTGTGCATATCAGGGGGTTTGCGCGGCCACGAGTTTGTCAACCTCGCTCAAAAAGCCTTTGCTCAAAGGGTCGGTGGTGCTGTTGAAACTTTGCACTTTTTGGCCATCACGGCTGATCACGTATTTGTAGAAGTTCCACTTGGGGGCCGCGTCAGTCAGCTTGGTGAGCTGTTTGAACAAAGGCGAGGCGTCGCTGCCGCGCACCGTGGTTTTGCTGAACATCGGAAATTTCACGCCATACGTGTTTTCACAAAAGTCGGCGATTTTTTTGTTGTTGTCGGGTTCTTGTGAAAAGTCGTTGGAAGGAAAGCCCAGCACCACCAAGCCTTTGTCTTTGTAGCGGGCGTGCAGTTCTTCCAGGCTTTTGTACTGCGGCGTGAAGCCGCAAAAACTGGCGGTATTGACCACCACCACGACTTTGCCAGCATATTGACAAAGGTTTTGCGGCTTTTCGTCTTGCAAGCGATCGACGGTGTGCTGCAAGACGCTCGGGCAGGCGGCGGTTTTGCCGGTATCTGCCCAAACCGTGTTGCCCCATGCGGCGCTGGCCACGATGACCAAGCAGGTTAAAAAGTGGACGGGGTTTCGGGTTTGTATGGATTTCATGGGAGTCATCATGCGTTAATTTAAGGCTGATTGTCTATGACAATTCAAAAAACCATCTTATTTCAATGACAATTTTCTCATAAGGCCCCCCATGTCGCTCACACAACCCCATATGTCCATTGCGGCCGTTGAGCGTGACACCGGTATTGGCAAAGACACCTTGCGGGTCTGGGAGCGGCGATATGGCTTTCCTCAGCCCGTGCGCGACGCGTTTGATGAGCGCAGTTACCCGATGTCCCAAGTCGAGAAATTGCGCACCATCAAGCGCTTGCTCGACCAGGGTTATCGGCCCGGCAAGGTGGTGGCGATGCCGCATGAAGATTTACAGCGCATCAGCATGGCTGATGTGGCCACGCCACGAGACATCGCCCAAATCAGCCAAAGCCGTTTGAATCTGCATCATTTTCTTGAGCGCTTGCAGGGGCATGACGTGGCCGGTTTGCAGGCCGACTTGCAGCAAGCCCTGGTTGATTTGGGCGTGGCCGCATTTGTTGCCGACCTGGTGGCGCCGTTGAGTGCGTTGATTGGTGAGACTTGGATGCGTGGCGAGTTGGCGGTGTTTGAAGAGCACCTCTACACCGAATGCGTCACCACCCTCTTGCGTCAGACCATCCAAGCGCAAAACCAGACGACACCGCGCCAGCCCCCCGTGGTGTTGCTGACCACCTTGCCCCAAGAGCAACATGGTCTGGGGTTGCTGATGGCCGAATGCATGCTGGCTTTGAACGGTTGTGTTTGTATTTCTTTGGGTGTGCAAGTCCCGTTGACCGATATCGTCAAAGCCGCACAGGTCCACCATGCCGACATCGTGGCCTTGAGTTTCAGCAGCAACATGAATCCCAACCATGTGGTGGATGGTTTGAACGCCTTGAGAAACTTGCTGCCCACCGCCACCGCTTTGTGGGCCGGTGGCGGCAACGCCGTTCTGCAGCGGCGCCCACCCGAAGCGGTGGTGGTGGTGCGTGACTTGACAGACATCGCGCTGCAGGTCCAAGCCTGGCGTGCCGCGCATGCATGATTTGACCGACTTTAAGCAAAGACAGCTGACCACAGGGTCTTGATGGCTTGGCAGGGCTTTTGCATGTCGGCCACAGCGCTGCGCCCCACGCGCTCGTCCAATCGCGCTTGATGCTGTAAGTGACGCAATTCACGGTAGGCATCGGCGGCATCCGCGCCCACGCCCCGCGGTAACAAGCCCACTTCTTCGGCGCGGCCGAGCAGCGCAATATTGCCCACGTTGTCCTGCAAGCCGGGATGGGCATGGGCATGGGCCAAGACCAAAAACTGCACCGCAAACTCCAAGTCAATCATGCCGCCCACGCTGTGTTTGAAGTCAAATAATTCCGCCGGCACGCTGTGCGCCGCACGCATCTTCTCGCGCATGTGGGTGATGTCCAAAGCCAGTTGCGGCAAGTCGCGCGGCGCGCACAACACCTGGCGGCGCACCGCTTCGAATTGCGCGCCCAGCGGCTTGTCACCAACGCAAAACCGTGCACGGGTCATGGCCTGGTGCTCCCACACCCATGCACTGTTGCTGCCACGCTGACCTTGGTACTGGGCAAACGCGTCCATGCTGCTGACCAAGAAACCCGCGCTGCCATTGGGTCGCAGCGCAGTGTCAATTTCATAGACATCGCCTTCGCCGGTTTTCAGGGTCAGCCATTGAATCAGTTTGCGGGCAAACAGCGCGTAGATTTCCGGGGCCTGCGGATGCTCATCTTGGTAGACAAACACGATGTCCAAATCGCTGCCATAACCCAGCTCTTTGCCCCCCCATTTGCCGTAGCCGATAACGGCAAAGCACGGGGTGTCGCGGTGCTGCGTTTTGACACGTGGCCACACCCAGGTGGCGGCCACCTCCACGATGGCATCAGCCAAGGCACTGAGGTCGTCGGCGACTTGCTCCACCGTCAAGCGGCCCGCCAAGTCGCGGGCCAAGGTGAGGAACAACTCGGCATGGTGGGCCCGGCGCAAAACATTCAGCAGGCTTTCATCGTCATCGGCTTGCGCCGCGTGCAGGGCCAGGCGACGCGCCTTCAAGTTGCTTTTGAACAGGTGGGCGTCGAAGCGCTCGTCCAACATGCTGGGGTCGGCCAGCTCGTCGATCACCCCCGGGTGCTTGATCAAATAACGTGCTGGCCAGCGTGCAGCGCCCAACAGGTGCAGCAACTGCGCATGCACTTGGGGCCGCTCGAGCAGCAGCGCCAAATAGGTTTCGCGGCGCAAGAGCGGCTCCATCCAATCGCTCCACCGCACGGCCGCGGTTTCGCTGATGACGCCTTGGTTGAGCCAGGCTTGGGTGCGCTGAACCAGCTTGAGCAAGCGTTGCAAGGCCTCGTCACGCAGGGCTTGCACCCGTGGCAACGCGGCCCAACGTTCAATGCGTTCGCGCAGTGCCGGGCTCAAACCCTCGAGCAGCATGTCAAAGTCGGTCGGCGTGCTGCTGTGCCCGGTGTTGGGGCTGTCGTCTTCGTTGCGCAGCAAGCGCTCGAACTCTTGCGCCACCTGGTCGCGGTGTTGTTGCAATGCCGTGTTCAATGCAGCGCTGTCGGCCAGCCCCAAGGACTGGGCGATCCACAACACATCGGCTGGCGCGGTCGGCATTTGGTGGGTTTGCTGGTCGTCCAAATACTGAATCCGGTGTTCAACCTGACGCAAAAACACATAAGCCGCATGCAGGGCTTGTGCGGTATCGGCTGGCATCAAGCGCGCTTTCACCAACGCGGGCAAAGCGTCCAAAGTGCCGCGCATACGCAACTCGGGGAACTGCCCGCCACGCACCACTTGCAGCAGTTGCACGGTGAACTCGATTTCACGGATACCGCCGCGTCCCAGCTTCACGTCATTGGCCCGTTCCGGTCGGGTGGCACTGCGGCGTTGCGATTGCGTTCGAATTTGCTGATGCAGCACACGCAACGCTTCAAACACGTTGTAGTCGAGGTAGCGGCGAAATACAAAGGGCGTGATGATGTCGCGCAAGGCCGGCACCTGGTCGAGGCAGCTGCGCGGCGCCACCACCCGCGCCTTGAGCCAGGCCAAACGCTCCCATTCACGACCCTGCACTTGAAAATATTCTTCCAGCGCGGCCAACGGCACCACACTGGGCCCCGATTCGCCATTCGGACGCAGCGCCAAATCCATGCGAAAGACAAAACCATGCGCGGTGGTTTCACCAATCAGGTTGTGAATTTGTTTGACCACCCGATCGAAAAACACCTGGTTATCGACCACGCCGCTGCCATCGGGCAAACCTTGGGTGCGGCCGTCTTCGTCAAACACATAAACCAAATCGATGTCGCTGGACACATTCAACTCGGCCGCGCCGAGTTTGCCCATGCCCACGATCCACAATTGCGCCACCGCGCCGTCGGGGGTGCGCGGCAAGCCATGCCGCAAAGCCACCCGTTCGGTGGCGATTTGCAGCGCATGATCGAGCGTGAACTCGGCCAACCAGGTCATGGCTTGGGTCACTGTCTGCAAGTGGGCTTGTTGTTCGCAGTCCAGCACCACCAGTCGCTCTAAAACCAATTGCCGCAGCACCCGCAGCGCATCGGCGGGCTCAGGAAATTCCGCTTGTAACGCCTCTAAACCAGTGGTCATGTGGGCCATGGTGGGCGGGCCATCGGGCAGCAGCTGCCGTTGCGCCGCATACCGTCGGCGCAAGCGCTGCACCAGTCGAGAGCCTTCAGCGCCGGGATAAATCAAGTTGTTCCTCGCTCTCGTTGCAGGCGTGATTGCCTGTGATAATTCAAATTGC
>Ga0164295_10004195_pt1 | contig 11468 bp, 9 predicted proteins | sample GEODES006metaG_FD_111798 | JGI IMG/M metagenome (GOLD analysis project Ga0164295, IMG submission 111798) | Oligotrophic lake water microbial communities from Sparkling Lake, Wisconsin, USA - GEODES006 metaG | ecosystem: Environmental > Aquatic > Freshwater > Lake | place: USA: Sparkling Lake...
ACTCGCTTCCTCATGTCCACGCATTCTGAAAGTATCACATTCAATTAAATAAGGTTTCTGTTGATTGATGCAATATTCTCGAACCCCTTTTACAGTTTGATATACTTCTAAAATATTATTGCCATCAATACGAATGCCTTCCATCCCATAGCCCTTTGCACGGTCTACTAAATGATCGCATTTATATTGTTCATTGGTTGGAGTACTCAAGCCATAGCCATTGTTTTCAATGATGAAAATAACAGGTAAATTCCAAACAGCAGCCACATTCAAAGCTTCGTGAAAATCACCTTCACTTGTTCCACCATCTCCAGTGAATGCCATACTTGCTTTTAACTGACCTCTTTGTTGATAAGCCAATGCCACCCCATCCGCAATCGCTAATTGAGGACCCAAATGAGAAATCATACCACATACATGGTGTGCTTTACTACCAAAATGAAAACTTCTTTCTCTGGCTTTACTATAACTACTTCTATCGCCTTGCCATTGTTTAAATAAATCTATCAAAGGCATTTTGCGTGAAGTAAAAACACCTAAATTTCGGTGTAAAGGCATAATCCATTCGGTAGGATCCATCGCTAATGTAGCACCCACAGCAATTGCCTCTTGGCCAATTCCACTAAACCATTTGCTGATTTTTCCTTGCCTAAGTAAGACCAACATTTTCTCTTCAATCATTCTTGGCCATAAAACAGACTCGTATAAATGAATCAGCTCCTCGTTACTTAGACTACCGCGTTTATATTCCATTAGTCTTTAGAATTCAACTTGCTCAACAATTTCAACATTTCTAAATACAGCCAAACCAAGGTCACTAGTAAACCAAATGCACCGTACCATTCCATATACTTTGGCGCACCCATCTCTGCCGCTTTTTCGATCGCATCAAAATCTAATAATAAATTCAATGCAGCGATACACACAATAAATAAGCTAATGCCAATACTCAATGGAGAACTATCAAAAGCAAATCCCATTTCAAAACCAAACATACCTGCAATCCATACAATCAAATAAAACAAACCAATTCCCATGGTTGCAGACATAATGATGGATCTTAATTTATTGGTGACTGTAATGATTCTAAAATTATATAAGAAGAACATGGCTACTGCGACGCCTAATGTTAAACCCACTGCATGTAAAATAATATTTGGATAACTATTAGCAAACATGGCATTAAAAAAAGCACTGATTCCACCAATGAACAATCCTTCTAAAATACCATATGCTGGTGTGATATATCCAGCCCATTGTGGTTTAAACATCACCACCAATGCTAATACTAATCCTCCAATTGCACCAGCAATCATTAAAGTGGTTGCCGTGTTGGTATTGCCTTCTGCATAGACGTTCCAAACGTACATCGCTGAGGCCATCACCATCAATAATAAGAAACCAAATTTGTTCATGGTACCGCGGACGCTCATGACGCCAATTTCATTTGCATTCTCATGCAATGACTTATCAAATATTTTTTCTGTTAAGGTTGGATTACCTGTTTTAAATGCTGACATATTTTTAAATTTTAGCTAATATAAAAGTACAAAATTGCATTGAAACACCGTCTTTATTAATTGTTAATCCTTGCTTTTTTCAAGCCTAGATATTGATCCAAGCTAGCAAATTGCTATTGAAGGCGCAGGCTTAAACAAGAAATTAGAATAATCCTATAAAAAATGCGGTTTTAGAGGCGATGCTTTGTAACTTTGTCATCCAATTGATGCATATGCAAGAAGAAGTAGTTTTACAGGATGTCGTGATCAAATTTGCTGGAGACAGTGGTGATGGAATGCAGTTAACCGGCCAGCAATTTACCAATAATACCGCCTTACTAGGAATCGATTTAGCGACTTTCCCAGATTTTCCTGCGGAAATTAGAGCCCCTATCGGTACCCTTCCGGGTGTAAGTGGATTTCAAATACATTTTAGTTCTAATCCAGTGTACACCCCAGGTGATACTTGTGATGTACTAGTGGCGATGAATGCTGCTGCTTTAAAAGTGAATTTAAAAGGCTTGAAAAAAGGCGGAAAAATAATTGCAAACATTGAAGGATTTGATGCAAAAAATTTAAGGCTCGCTGCTTATCCAGAAGGGATTAATCCTTTGGAGGATGGTAGCTTAGATGGTTATGAATTAACCAAAGTGGACATTACAAAATTGACAAGAGAAGCTTTAAAGTCCAATACAGATTTAGGAACCAAAGAACGTGACCGTGCAAAGAATATGTTTGTACTTGGTTTAATTTATTGGTTGTACAATAGAAACTTAGACAATACCATTGATTTTTTAGAAGAGAAATTTGGGAAGAAAGAAAATATTTTAAAGAGCAATATCGATGTATTGAAAGCAGGGTATTACTATGGTGAGACTGCTGAATTATTCAATGCTAGGTATAAGGTGGAGAAATCAAAGATGGAACCAGGTACCTACAGAAGTATCATGGGGAATCAAGCATTATCCATGGGATTAATCGCAGCATCGCAAAAAAGCGGATTGCCATTATTCCTTGGATCATACCCAATTACACCAGCCTCTGATATCTTACACGAATTGAGTAAGTACAAAAATTTTGGAATTAAAACTTTCCAGGCAGAAGATGAAATTGCAGGGATTACTGCTGCAATTGGTGCAAGCTATGGTGGATCGATTGGTTTAACCACCACTTCTGGACCAGGCATGGCATTAAAGACCGAAGCCATTGGTTTGGCAACGATGTTAGAAATTCCTTTGTTGATTATCAATATTCAAAGAGGTGGCCCATCGACTGGCTTACCCACTAAAACTGAGCAAAGTGATTTAATGCAAGCTTATTATGGTCGTAACGGAGAAGCACCGATTCCTGTATTAGCGGCATCCACACCAAGCGACTGTTTCTTTATGGCTTTTGAAGCAGTGAAAATTGCTTTACAACATATGACACCGGTGATTCTTTTAAGTGATGGCTATATTGCCAATGGCGCTGAGCCTTGGAAATTCCCTGCTGCTGCCGACTTACCTGCAATTGAAGTGAAATTCAAAACAAGTTTAGAAGAAGGAGAAGAAAAATTCTTGCCTTATAAAAGAGATGAAAAATTAGCAAGACCATGGGCTGTTCCAGGTACTGCAGGATTAGAACATCGTATTGGAGGCATTGAAAAACAACATGAAACTGGTAATGTTAGCTATGATCCAGAGAACCATGAATTCATGGTGAAAATGAGACAGGCTAAAGTAGATAAAATAGCAGACTACATTCCATTGCAAACAATAGACAGTGGTGCGGAAAAAGGAAAAGTATTGGTACTTGGATGGGGCTCCACTTATGGTACCATCAAGAGTGCCGTATTGCAATTACAAAGTCAAGGCAAGGCTGTAAGCCATGCCCACATTAAGTATATGCGCCCTTTCCCAAAAAACCTAGGCGCAATTTTAGCTGGGTTTGAAACTATATTGATTCCAGAAATTAACAATGGTCAATTGATCAAAATTATCAGAGACCAATATTTGGTAGATGCAAAAGCCTATAATAAAATTATGGGTATCCCAATTACAAAACTAGAATTGGTTACAGCGATTGAATCTTATTTGTAGCAGCATAGAATTTACAAAATTCAGTGATGCCGCAGCTGTCGCATTTTGGACTTCTTGCCAAACAAGTGTACCTGCCATGCAGAATGAGCCAATGATGTGCTTTATGCACTAATTCAGAAGGTATATGCTTGATTAATCCTTTCTCCACAGCAAGTGGTGTAGTGGCTGTCATAGGTACTAGTCCAATTCTTCTACTCACTCTATACACATGGGTATCCACCGCCATATTGGGTTGCTGGTCAATCACACTGGTAATGACATTGGCTGTTTTACGGCCCACACCTGGCAATTGAACCAACTCATCAATCGTCATAGGCACTGCTCCATTAAAAGCATCAAGCAATAATTGACTCATGCCAATAAGATGCTTTGTTTTATTGTTGGGATAAGAAATACTTCGGACCAAAGAAAATAAATCATCGAAACTCGCTTTGGACATGGTTTCTGGATTCGGATATTTTTTAAAAATACCTGGTGTTGTTAAGTTCACACGCTTGTCGGTACATTGTGCAGAAAGAATCACCGCTACCAATAATTGAAACGGATTTTCGTACGTCAATTCTGTTTCAGCTTCAGGTACATTGGCTAAAAAATAATCAATGACCCCCTGATAACGTGCTTGTTTTTTCATACAAAGGACTACTTATTTTTTCTGCTCAGCACTTTTTGCAAAAGTGTCCTCAAATAAATAGACTTCCTCGCCTTCTCTTCTTAAAAGGTAGCGCTCTCTTGCGTATTTTTCAACTGCGCCAGGATTACTTTGTAAATTATTCAGCTGTTCTTGTGTAGTTGAAATTTCTTTTTCATAATATCCTTTCGCTTGTTCTAATTTTTCTAGTTCAGCTGCTCGATCTCTTTGAAGAAAAAAATTGCGTTGATCAAAAAAAAGCATCCATAATACAAAAGCCAAGCAAGCTATAAAATAGCGATTGGCTACAAATGGAATTAATTTTTTCAATGCTTGCATAGTAAAAGATTGAACTATTTATTGCCAAACTTCAATTTACCCTTTGTTGGGAAAAATCCAGTTTCACCTAATTGCTCCTCAATACGAATTAATTGATTGTACTTAGCCATACGATCGGAACGAGATGCAGAACCTGTCTTAATTTGACCACAGTTCAATGCAACCGCTAAATCTGCAATGGTATTGTCTTCTGTTTCGCCACTTCTGTGTGACATCACAGTGTTGTAGCCATTATTTTGTGCTAAGCTCACCGCATTGATTGTTTCAGTGAGTGTACCAATTTGATTCACTTTAACCAATAAACCATTCGCTATTTTTTTATCGATACCTGTTTGTAAGCGATTAACGTTGGTTACAAATAAATCGTCCCCAACCAATTGACATTTGCTACCGATGGTGTCTGTCAAATTCTTCCAGCCAGCCCAATCGTCTTCAGCCATACCATCTTCGATAGATATAATTGGATATTTCTTCACCCAGCTCTCCCAGTATTTTACCAATTGGTCAGAACTCATTTCTTTTCCAGAACTTTTATGGAATACATATTTCTTTTTCTTCGCATTCCACAATTCACTATTCGCAGCATCCATTGCAATCGCAATTTGAGTACCTGTTTTGTAACCAGCAGATTGTATTGCTTCTAAAACTGTTTCAATCGCTTCTTCGTTACTCTGAATATTTGGAGCGAATCCACCTTCATCTCCTACATTGGTGCTATATCCCTTTTTCTTTAAAGTACTTTTTAATTGATGGAAGATCTCTACACCCCAACGTAACCCTTCGCTGAAGCTAGGTGCGCCGATAGGCATAATCATGAACTCTTGGAAATCTATTTTATTGTCTGCGTGTGCACCCCCATTTAAAATATTCATCATTGGCATTGGCAATGTTCTTGCATTGGTGCCACCGATGTATCTGTACAAAGGTAAATTAGCTTCTTCGGCTGCTGCTTTTGCAACCGCCATACTTACCGCTAAAATAGCGTTTGCTCCTAATTTGCTTTTATTTGGAGTGCCGTCTAAATCAATCATCACCTGATCGATTGCAGCTTGAGATGTAATATCAAAACCAATCAATGCATCTGCAATACTTGTGTTTACATTTTTCACCGCTTTCAAAACACCTTTACCTAAGTATTTCTTTTTATCGTTGTCTCTTAGTTCAGCCGCTTCATGAATACCAGTACTTGCACCACTTGGAACAGCAGCACGACCCATTGCACCGTCGTCTGTTAATACATCCACCTCTACGGTTGGATTTCCTCTACTATCTAAAATCTGTCTTGCGTGTACTTCGATAATGTAACTCATAATTGGATATTTTATTCTAAAAATTGAATGCTATTTGTTTGCGCAATTTACACCCAATTTTTTTAATGGGTAAGCAATTTGAAAATTTCTTCTAAACTTGCTGTTTGAGTCAGCGATTCAATGGATTGATCGGCCACTAACTTGCCCTGATGTAAAACCAAAACCCTATCTGAAATGGCAGCTACTTCTTGTAAAATATGGGATGAAAATAAAATCATGGCATTTTTACTGAGCAATTGAATCAAACTTCTAATTTCAATCAACTGATTTGGATCCAAGCCAGCAGTGGGCTCGTCTAGTAAAATCAATTCAGGCTGGTGTAAAATTGCTGCAGCAAATCCTACTCTTTGCTTAAATCCTTTGGATAAGAGCCCAATTTTTTTATGCTGCATGGATTGCAATCCTGTTTGCGCAATCACCTCTTCTATTCTTTTAGATGGCGTCGGGATCCCATGTACACTCGCTAAGAAATTTAAATACTCAACCACATATAAATCTTCATACAAAGGATTGGACTCTGGTAAATAACCAATCTTTTTTTTGAAAGCGACTTCGTCTTTTTGTACATCCAACCCCGACAACTGAATGGAACCAGCATCAGGATTAAGACAACCTGCAATCATTTTTAAAGTCGTGCTCTTGCCTGCACCATTGGGTCCAAGAAAGCCAACAATCTCTCCTGGCTGTAGGGTAAAACTCAGCGATTCAACTGCTTGGAATTGACCAAATTTTTTAGATAGGTCTTGTACATTCAATGACATACTCAAAAGTAAAGGATTATTCTAGATCTTTTGAACTTGCAGGCAATTGATCGTATTCCCCTTTAAAAGCATAGTAGCCGAAAATGAAGAAGCCAATACAAATGGGGGTGAAGATGGTCAGTATAATGACCCATTGCAAAGTCACATTGGATTTTGTTAAGCTATTAGCAGCTGCAATTTTTTGAATGGCTTGAGCTGCTAAGAACCATATAATCGCTGGTGCTAAAAACATCCAAACCAGCCCTAATATTTTTTTAATTGTATTCATGTTTGTTTTTTGATTAGTCCATGACTTCCTTATCCACCTTGTTTGTTAAATAAATGACTCCAATAAATAAACAAATTGACGCAACCCCAATTGGATACCATAATCCAGCAAGTGGATCGCCTGCAGGATTGTCTGCAGTTTTTGTAAACTCCACAATCAAGGTACCCAAGAATGGCACCAAGCCTCCAAATACACCATTGCCAATATGATAAGGTAGCGACATGGATGTGTAACGAATTTTAGTGGGGAATAATTCCACTAAGAAAGCAGCAATTGGACCATAGACCATCGTGACATAAAGGATCTGTAGAAAAACCAACCAAATTAAATTCCAATAGGTTGCCTTATCCAATATTTTTTCAACCAATACATTTGGTTTTAAAGAGGAAGAAGCAATAGTCACTACCGCTGTTTTATTTGCACCCAAAATAGTCCCGTTGACCCGTTTTAATTTGATTTTAATAGTATCTAATTTTGTGGCATCCACCCCATTGGCTTGGGTATATTGAATACTTCCAACACTTGCGTCATCCACCATATCCGTTAAATGTATCGTGTCCGTTTTGGTATAACTAAATACAGCGCCATCTGTATAGGCTGTGTCAAATTTTTGCACTACATACAATTTTGTAAAAATTTTTGAATCAACTGAAGCTATTTTTTCTGAAACAACAGTATGTGCTAGATCAATTTTTTCGGTTCTATTTTTTGCATTGGTGGCATCTAAAAAAAATTGATAGATGGGCCTGTAAGTGAGTATGCCCGCTAACATCCCAAACATCATGATCCATTTTCTTCCAATTCGATCACTCAAATAACCAAATACCACAAAGAATGGTGTGGCAAATAAAATAGCCCATAACATTAAATTTCTTGACTGTACAAATTCAACTTTACAAACGGTCTCAATAAAACTTTGAGCATAAAACTGTCCGGTATACCAAATCACACCCTGCCCCATCACGGCACCAAACAAGGCTAATAAAACCATTTTAAAATTGGCTTTATGTCCAAAACTTTCTTTTAAAGGATTGGTAGATGTTTTGCCCTCTGATTTTAATTTAGTGAACATAGGCGATTCACTCATTTTCATTCTAATGACAATGGACACGGCTACTAAAACAATCGACATCCAAAATGGATACCTCCATCCTCCCCATTCTGCACTGAATGCTTCCACACCTTGATTCGATCTAATCAATATAATCACACCCAATGCCAAAAACAATCCTAAAGTAGCTGTGGTCTGAATCCAGCTCGTCCAAAAACCTCTTCTATTTGCAGGTGCATGTTCTGCGACATAAGTAGCTGCCCCGCCATATTCTCCACCCAATGCCAAACCTTGTATCAATCTTAAAATCAATACTAAAATGGGCGCCGCCCAACCAATGGTTGCAAAGCCAGGTACTAAGCCAATTGCAAAAGTGGAACCACCCATCAACACCAAAGTCAGTAAAAAAGTATACTTACGTCCTATAATATCACCTAGTCTTCCAAACACCAATGCGCCAAATGGTCGTACAATAAATCCCGCTGCAAAAATAGCGAGTGTACTTAATAGTGCCGAAGTGCCTGCGTCTGAAGGGAAGAACTGTTTTGAAATAATGGTGGCCAGCATACCAAAAATGTAAAAATCATACCATTCAATCAGGGTGCCAACAGAAGACGCACCAATCACCAAACTGATTTTACTAGGCTTTATGTCCAAACTCATATTTTATTTATTTAATTGCTGCAATTCAAGTTAAATCAATCAAGTTAAAAAATGTAAATTTGGAACACTAATTTTAAATTTGATTTATGTCTTATCCATACCAAATTAAAGACCTTGCAGGCTACCACGAGGCTTATCAAAAAAGCATACAAGATCCTGATGCATTTTGGGGAGAGGTCGCAGAACATTTTACTTGGCATAAAAAATGGGACAAAGTAAGTGATTGGAATTTTAAAGAACCTAGTATTAAATGGTTTATTGGTGGTCAATTAAATATTACTGAAAATTGTTTGGACAGACATTTAGCAACCATGGGCGATAAGCCTGCCATTATTTGGGAACCCAATGATCCAGCTGAACAACATCGTACACTTACTTATAAGCAACTGCATTTAAAAGTTTGTCAGTTTGCACAAGTCTTATACAATAATGGTGTAAAAAAAGGCGACCGTATTTGTATCTATATGGGCATGATTCCTGAATTAGCCATTGCAGTATTGGCATGCGCAAGAATAGGTGCCATTCATAGTGTGATTTTTGGCGGCTTCTCTGCACAAAGTATTGCTGATCGTTTGGAAGATGCGAAAGCCAATTTCATTATCACCTGCGATGGTGCTTTTAGAGGTGCAAAGGATATCCCATTAAAAGCAGTGATAGACGACGCATTAATTGGCAACCATTCTGTGAAGCATGTGATTGTTTGCACAAGAACAGGGACAGCAGTGTCTATGTTAAAAGGCAGAGATCTTTGGTGGGAGGATGAAATTAAAAAAGTAGAAGCTGAGGGGATTCAATTTGTTCCAGCAGAAGTGATGGATGCAGAAGATCCTTTATTTATTTTATACACTTCGGGTTCGACAGGAAAACCTAAAGGTGTTGTGCATACTGTGGCAGGCTATATGGTCTACACCAATTATACTTTTGTCAATACATTTAACTACCACCCAGACGATCTATTCTTCTGTACTGCAGATATAGGTTGGATTACAGGGCATAGCTATATTGTTTACGCCCCATTAAGTGCTGGTGGAACTTCCATGATGTTTGAGGGCATTCCTACTTTCCCAGACGCAGGAAGGTTTTGGAAAATCATCGATAAATTCAAAGTGAATATTTTATACACTGCTCCTACGGCTATTCGTTCTTTGATGGGTTTTGGATTAGGGCCAGTGGATGGACATGATTTAAGTAGTTTAAAAGTATTAGGTACCGTTGGCGAACCCATTAATGAGGAAGCATGGAATTGGTACAATGAACAGATTGGAAAAAATAAATGCCCTATTGTTGACACTTGGTTTCAAACAGAAACAGGAGGTATCATGATCTCTAATATGGCAGGTATCACGCCAGCAAAAGCAGGATGGGCAACCTATCCAATGCCAGGCGTTGAACTCATTCTAGTGGATGATCAAGGAGCGGAAGTGGTTGTTCCTACTTCTGATGAAGAAGATGGAATTTTTAGAGGGAATCTTTGTATCAAACAAGCATGGCCATCTACAATCAGAACAACTTACGGTGACCATGAAAGATGTAGGACCAATTATTTTGCTACCTACGATGATTTATATTTTACGGGTGATGGTGCATTCAGAAACAAAGCAGGTCAATATAGAATCACAGGACGCGTGGATGATGTATTGAATGTGAGTGGGCACAGGATTGGCACTGCCGAAGTAGAAAATGCCATTAACATGCACGCAGGCGTAATAGAGAGTGCTGTAGTGGGTTATCCGCATGATATCAAAGGGCAAGGTATTTATGCCTATGTGATTTATACAGGATCCCATGATCAAGACAGCCATGGTAGTTCAGAGATGATTCGTAAAGACATTCTGCAAACTGTTACAAGAATTATTGGGCCAATCGCCAAGCCGGATAAAATTCAATTTGTCACTGGCTTACCTAAAACAAGATCAGGTAAAATCATGCGACGCATCCTTCGCAAAGTTGCAGAAGGTGAATTGAATAATTTAGGAGATACCTCTACTTTACTTGACCCTGCAGTCGTAGATGAAATAGTAAAAGGTGTTGTCTAAAATATATTAAAGTAAAATAAAAAAAGCCTCGATACAATCGAGGCTTTTTTTATTCATCATTATTTAATTACTGCTCCATTAAACTTTTTAATTTACTAGATAATAAGAAAAGAATAATAGATGCGATCCCTGCCATAAATACAAAGAACATAAAGAACTCATGCAAGTTGGTGATTTGATAACCAGCAAAAGAAGTTGTTATACCGTTTTCTGGATACAATGTACTAAAAACACCTGCTAATTTATTGGCAAATGCATTGGCTGTAAACCATACTGCCATTAATAAAGATGCAAATTTAAGTGGCGCTAATTTATTGAATAAGGAAAGTCCAATTGGTGACAAACAAAGCTCTCCAAATGTGTGCATCATGTACATGCCAATCAACCAAATCATACTCACTTTTACACCTGTTCCTACTCCATTCACTCCTGTTGCAATCCATAAATAACCCAATGCCAATAACATTAAACCCATCGCCATTTTAAATGGAGAAGAGGGCTCTCTTTTTGCCTTACCTAATTTAATCCAAATCCATGCCACCAATGGTGCAAGGGCCACCACAAATATGGAATTTAAAGATTGGAAGAAACTTGTTGGTACCACATAAAATCCTAAATCGCGCTGTGTATTTTCAGAAGCAAAAAAGGTAAGCGATGCGCCTGCTTGTTCAAATGCACTCCAGAAAAAGATCACAAAGAAAGACACTGTAAACAATACTGCTACTTTCTTTTTTTGTATGCCGTCTAAAGATTTATCGGAGAAAATAATAAATGCAATTAATAAAATACAAGCAATCAATAACCAGAATAAATAACTCACTACTTTAATATCAAT
>Ga0164295_10004196_pt1 | contig 11467 bp, 7 predicted proteins | sample GEODES006metaG_FD_111798 | JGI IMG/M metagenome (GOLD analysis project Ga0164295, IMG submission 111798) | Oligotrophic lake water microbial communities from Sparkling Lake, Wisconsin, USA - GEODES006 metaG | ecosystem: Environmental > Aquatic > Freshwater > Lake | place: USA: Sparkling Lake...
ATATCGCGAAAAAGTCTTGTCGGAATTGTCTCGCCGCCGTGATGCTGCTCGTTCGCAAATTGAACAACTTCTCCATGGTCGCGATCGTCTGATGAATGCATTCGAGCGCGCGCGTCTTGCCAGTGAAGATGTCATCGGCGGACTCACTGATGCTCACGATGAGCCTGAATTCATTGTGGATTTGTCGCCTACTACTGGTCCTGTACCCATCATTAATTCTGAGCATCCTTCAGTAAAAGTTTTTGATCGCGAAGAAGTTGTGGTTGATGAAGAACCGGCAGGGGTTGTTACCAATGTTGCTATTTTTGATCATGAAACAGATGTAGAAGTCATTGAAGAAGAAGTCAGCGTTGAAATAGTTGAGGAGATCCAGATTGTTGATGTTCTTCACCCAGTGCACACACCAACTGAGATCACTCCAACCGTTGAAGATGTTGTTGCGGTAGAACCAACAGAGACATCTCAGACAAATGTGGTGTCACTGTTCGGTCGCGGTCGACGTTCTGTGGACATGCCTGAAATTGAAATCGAAGCTGAAGTCGAAATGCCAGCAGCAGAAGTAGTAGTTGTTGCGCCGGCTCCAAAGAAAGACGTTGTCGCTGTCGACGATATTTTTGCAAAATTACGCGCGGGTAGCACTGCTGACGTGGCTGCAAAAGCAACGATTGCGTCAGACATTGTGAAAGACGAAAAGGCTGCCGCGAAAGCTGCAGCGCCAAAGGCAGAGAAAAAAGCAAAGGCCAAACCCGTTGTTCCTGTGGTTGACCCAGCACGCTTTGAAGAGCGCAATGAGGAACTGTCACCTGTAGTGGTGGCTATGGCCCGAAAGTTGAAGCGAGTACTCGCTGACGAACAGAACACCGTTCTTGGCCATGTTCGTGGAAAGCGGTCGTCATTAGATATTGATGCAGTACTTGGAACTGAAGCCGAGCACAGTGCGCGATACGCAACTGCAGTGGCAGAAGACTCCATGACAGCTGCAAGTGCTGGTGCCAAGTCTGTGAAAGCAGCTGGTGGTTCAAGTCGTCGTGTTACACAAAAGGCCATTGCCGCTCACGCTGTTGCGGCCATTACTGCAGGTTTAGTTGCAGGGTTCCGTGAGGATGCCTGCATTGCAATCGGTGAAGCTGAAGGCGACCGTGAAGTTTTATTGGGGCTTATTCGTGATGTGTACCGCAGTTGGAAGACAGAAAGAATTGATTCTCATGTCGATGACATTGCGTGTTCGTCATATAGCCATGGTGCCTACCTTGCTCTAGAGCCGGGTAGCCGCATTACATGGATGGCCGAGCCAGATACCAATTGCTGCAGTGAATGTGAAGATAATTCGCTCGGTGGCTCCGTTGTTCGTGGAGATGATTTCCCCACAGGTCACAGTCATCCACCTGCTCACGCGGGCTGCCGATGCCTTGTTGCCCCCGTTCAGGACTAGCGTCCTAATGCGTGCGTGACTCATCAGACCTTCCTGGCGGCCCTACTGGCCCTGTATTTCGACTTCCTAATTTCGGCAAGCCCTCTCGTGGCCGAATCCTGGTCTCAGTAATAGTCGGACTCGTCCTGCTGCTTTTGTTTAGTGCAAAGGCAATGTCATCGTTCTACGTGAACGTGTTGTGGTTTAACAGCGTTGGTCGCAGTGATGTGTACTGGGCAGTTTTGCTCAGCAAAGTTCAACTTGTTGGCGTGTTTACAGTCGGATGTTTTCTCTTCCTGTGGGTCAACCTTCTAATTGCAGACCGTCTTGCGCCACTGACGCTGCCGAATACTCCAGAAGACCAGACCGTCATTCGCATTCGTGAATTGACTGCGAAAAGTCGTGGCAAATTGCGCATCGCATTAGCTGTGCTGATTGGCATCATGCTCGGATTGCCTGCTTCGAGCCAATGGCAAGAGTGGACCATGTTCCGTAATCGCCAGGCTTTCTCAGTCGGGGACCCATTGTTCAAAGCCAATGTTGGTTTCTATGTCTTTCGTTTGCCGTTTGCTCAGTTTGTTGTGGCGTGGTCTTTTGGCGCACTTGTACTTGTCACAATCATCACCACGGCGTTCCATTTCATAAATGGAAGTATTCGCCCACAGGATCGCGTGCAACGCGTGACATCGCAAGCCAAGGTTCATTTGTCGGTATTGCTCGCAATCGGAACTCTTCTGCGCGCTGCAGATTATTGGTTGTCGAAATACCAACTGACATCATCAACTCGAAGTGTTGTACGTGGTGCGTTGTACACCGATGTGAATGCTCAATTGCCCGCACTGAACTTGATGGTGCTGGTTTCCCTTGCCGTCACAGCGTTGTTGTTATGGAACATTCGCCAGAAGGGTTGGCGCTTGCCAGTTCTTGCGATCGGCCTGTGGGTCGTAACTGCTTTGGCTGTCGGTACGGTGTACCCAGCAATCATTCAACGCTTCGTAGTTCAGCCAAACGTAAGTACGCGCGAGTTGCCGTTCATTCAGAACAACATTGTTGCCACGAAGGCTGCAATGGGAATCTCAGACATAGCTCGTCAGGACACAACCTTTAGTGACATCAGTGCTGCTGATGTCACAAAGAATGATGCAGCACTTCGGGATGTGCGTCAGCTAGATCCGAGTCAAATGCTTGACCGTTTCGCTCTTGACCAAGGTCTCAAGTCGTTCTACACAGTCAACGATCTCGATGTTGATCGGTACTCAATTGACGGCCGCGTGCAGCAAGTGCTCGTCGCAGCTCGTGAACTTAATCTTGCCGGTGTTCCGAACCGGACCTGGGTATCACGTCACCTCATTTACACCCATGGTTGCGGTGTTATTGCTGCCCCTGCCAGTCTGGCTACTGAGGACGGGCGTCCTTCCTATGTTGATCTCAAAGTCACCAAGCCGCAAATCTATTTTGGCGATCGTCTGGGCGAATACGCAGTAGTGAAAACCTCTCAAAAAGAGCAAGCCTGTCCTGGCGGAAATCAAACTTCCTTTGTGGGCGATGGCGGCGTCAAGTTCAATAGTTTCATTCGTCGAATTGCTCTTGCAGTTAATTTTGGCGAATTTAACCTTTTCGGATCAAGCCTTATTACAAAAGATTCTCAGATCTTGTTGCAGCGTGACGTGCGCTCACGCGTTGCAAAGATTGCCCCGTTCCTTCACCTTGACGCTGACCCATATGCAGTTGTCGTTAACGGCCAAGTGAAATGGGTAGTTGATGCGTTCACCACGACAAATCGTTACCCATATGCAGAGACTGCAAATACTTCCCAACTGACTGCGGGAAGTGGACTGAACCATTCGTTCAATTATGTTCGCAACAGCGTAAAAGCAGTAGTTGATGCATACACAGGGAAAGTAACTCTGTATCTGATGGATACGAAGGATCCAATTGCTCTTATGTGGAACGCCGCATACCCAGACTTGTTCGCAAAGAAGTCAACTGTTCCTGCTGAATTGTCAGCGCACTTCCGTTACCCAGAAGATTTGTTCCGCGTACAGACAAATATGTTCGGTCGTTACCAATTTGACGATGCAACGTTGTTCTTCAACCGCGATGCTGCATGGAGCGTTGCTCAGGCTCCTGCTAACGCACCAGAAACGGGTGGCACTAGTGGACTTGTCGGAACTTCGGCTACCGGCATTGCACCAGTTGATTCCATCAACGCCACCGATTCTTCTGTTGCACGTTTCAGCCCATACTTTTCAATCTTCCATGAACCGAATGCAAAGACTGACATTGGGCAGTTCTCAATGGTCCGCCCGTTTGTCCCCTTCTCGGCCGATGACAGTCGTAAGGAATTGCGTTCGTTGATGGTGGTGTCAAGCGAACCAAAGACATACGGAAAAATGACGGTGTACGACATCAAGGCACCACTTCCTGCAGGGCCTGCAACTGTGTCTGCCCAATTTGAAAGTGAACCAGCAATCTCGCAAACAATTACCCCACTCGACCAGCGTGGTTCACGCGTTACATACGGCGACCTGCAACTTGTTCCTGTTGGTAAAGGGCTTGTCTACATTCGTCCGATGTTCGTGCAACCTGACGGCAACGACAAGCAAGTCTTTGTTCGAAAGATTCTTGCTGGGTACGGCGACAGGTCAGTTATTGGTGACAGCTTGACCAGTGTGATTTCTCAGTTGTTCCCCGGATTCAATGTGAATCTCGGTGATCGTGTTGGTGGTTCGTCAAGTTCGCCAACAACCACAATTGCTGGAAGTCCAGTCACGGTTGCTCCTACAGTTGGCACAACACCAGCGGAGTTGTTACGACAAGCAGAATCGTTGTTTGCACAAGCCGATGCAGCCTTGGCGAAGTCACCACCAGATTTTGCTATGTATCAATCCAAATTGTCTCAGGCACGTGGGCTTGTCCAACAGGCCTTAGCCACAGTCAAGGGTTAACTCAGGCGCGTTGGCGCTGTAACAATTTGTTCGCAAGAGCCGCAAGGTCTTGTCGGAATGTAATTTCATACCGAGCTTGTTCGTTTGCAAGACGCACTTGTGTTGTCTTCAATGCATCAATCATTTCAGCTACGCCAGTGTCTTCTGCACGCTGGGAAAGCTCTTCTATTTCGGTACCAAGTTCATGTAACTGACGTGAGAGTTCAGAGCCCATGCCTGACACTCGAGCTTCAATTCCAGCAAGTCGATCCGCTGTGGAACGTGCAACTTCCCGTTCAGCTTCCAATGCAGCCATCTGTTCGCTCATTTCAGCCCGTAAAGAAGCGATTTCTGCCTGTAATGCCTCTACGGCCAACTGGGTTTTTTTGTTTCGGGCAAGCATGGTGATTGCACTAATCCTAAGCAATTCGGGTGAAGTTGTGAGTGAGGCACTCGCCTTGTACCGTAATGCTTCAACTACATCGCGGGGTGGAGCAGCCCGGTAGCTCGTTGGGCTCATAACCCAAAGGTCGCAAGTTCAAATCTTGCCCCCGCCACTAATAAAAAAAGTCTGAAATCCCATCCTCTCCACAGAGGTTGGGATTTCGGTTTTCTAGGGGTCTGTGACATGTGGCAGACCGGTCCGCTTCGGTGTCACATTCGCGTTCCTGTTCTAATGGAAGTTCCATGTTGACCACAGTGCAGAGCAGAGACCGATGACTATTCGAGGAGCGGCCTACGTAGCTGGCATTTACGAACACCCCCGTCGTGACATTCCAGACCGCACACTGTTTGAGATTCATACAGAAGTTGCACTGGGAGCTTTGGCTGATGCGGGCTTAGCGATGAGCGATGTTGATGCCGTGTTCTGCGACGGCACTGCTGGTTTCGGCCCAATGTCTTTGGTGGAACATTTTGGTTTGAGTCCTAGCTATTTCGACAGCACTGAAACAGGAGGCTCGTCGTATCTTGCTCACGTTGGGCATGCTGCTGCGGCTATCGCAGCAGGGAAGTGTTCAGTTGCTCTCATCACGTTGGCGGGCAAACCCCGCACCGGTAGGTCTGTCGTGGCGTATGCACAAAGTCCCGAAGCCGGATTCGAATCAGGATGGGGCGTATCAGGTGCTCCACACACATACGCGCTTGCTGCGCAGCGCCACATGTATGAGTTCGGTACAACATCTGCGCAATTAGCCGAAATCAAGGTCGCTGCGAGCATCCACGCTCAATACAACCCAAATGCGTTTCTGCCATACGCAGTCACAGTGGAAGACGTATTGAATTCCCCACTGGTAGCTGATCCGTTACATCGTCTCGACTGTTGTGTTGTCACCGATGGTGGCGGCGCCTTGGTTGTGGTGTCTCCTGAAGTTGCGCGTTCTCTTAATCGCACATCGGCAAAAATTCTTGGTCACGGTGAAGCAATCAAGCACACCAGTAATGGCGGCATTGACCTTACGTATACCGGCGCAGTGTGGTCTGGGCCACGTGCGTTTGCTGAAGCTGGTGTCAGCGTTGCAGACATTAAGTACGCGTCAATCTATGACAGTTTCACAATCACTGTTTTGCAAACAATTGAAGATCTTGGTTTTTGCGAAAAAGGACAAGGTGGAAAATTCGTGATGGACGGTGGACTCGTTGCGCCATTCGGAAAACTGCCATTCAATACTGACGGTGGCGGACTGTGCAATAACCACCCCTCAAACCGAGGTGGAATTACGAAAGTAATTGAAGCCGTGCGTCAGATGCGTGGGGAAGCCCATCCGTCGGTACAAGTACCGAACTGCCAAATTTCCCTTGCTCACGGAACGGGCGGAAGTCTTGGTTCAAAGCATGGTTCCGTCACGCTCATTCTTGGACAAGAGGACGCATGACCATGTTGCCAGCACCAGCACCCGTAATTAATTCGACCACCGCTGAATTTTGGAAGGCCACCAAGGAGGGTCGTTTCATTTTGCAGCGCTGTGATGCGTGCAACATTGTTCTGTGGTTCCCACGGCGTAACTGTCCGAAGTGTTGGACAGAAGATGTGTCCACGTTTGACGCCGAGCAAACAGGAACGGTTTACAGTTTCACCGTTGTGCGCAAGGGCAAGGGTGTCTTTCAGGACGCTGGACCGTTTGTCATTGCTTATGTAGAACTGGCTGATGGGCCCCGCATCATGACCAACATTGTCGATTGCGACATTGATTCATTACACATAGGAATGCCCGTAGAAATGGTGTTTCACGACACGGGAGAGGGAAGCGCTTTGTATCGCTTCCGGCCTGCTTCTCGCTAGCGGCTCGCCTCTAACTCATACATTGGGGTGCCATTCAGGGGCACCCATAAGCCAGCACCTACCTGGCGGAAATGTTCGGAGAGGTGCTTGCGGTACCACTGAGCAGAACGGTGATGAACCTGCAGATCTGTTCCGGATTTATCAATGATGTTTTCGTAGTCCCACTTAGTAGGAAGTTCGAGATACATCAGGTGCCGCGTTGCAGCTGCGAGATTTTCGAATGCTTGAATCACTGATTGATTGCCAAGGTATTGCAACACGCTATGACACACCACGAGGTCAAATTTTCCACGTGGGCGCCATGTAGCGATATCACGTTGCTCATGATTCCATGTTTTACACGCGTGCTCGCTGACATCAATTGAGCGCACAGTTACGTTAGGAAATGATGCGTGGTACCAGTCACGCCACATTCCCATGCCAGCGCCGACATCAAGAACTGAAGTGATGTTGATTCCCCACCATGCTGCAAGATGGTGAACTGCCGTTGCGAGGTGCGCAATCTTCTCAGCATCGTGCGCACCGTTATCGCCGTAAAACCGATCGTAATACGCAGTATCAAATTTCAGCATGTCGTCACGTTAGAGCGAAGTACCCGATGAGACCCAAACATCGACACTGACTTGTGTCGTAGGTGATGCATCTGCAGCGGTTTGCCACACCAACGGGGTCATTGAAAACAAATCATTCGCAGCACTGGGGGAAAGGTCAAGTTCAAATTGAATGCGTTCGGCATGTTGTGCCTGTGCCGGCGGTTCACTGCGCCGCTCTTCGCGTTCGCCAATAGATTGATCTCGTTTTGGTCGCATTTGTTGCAAATGATGGGGGCCGGGTGTGACGGTGACCCATGTGCCACCTGGTTGCAATACGCGGGCGTATTCTTCGAACGAGTGCGGTGCGAACACCGAGAACACAGCTGCACAGGAATGATCAATGATGGGAAGGCGAAACGCTGATGCAACTGCAAAGTGAGCATCGGGCAACAACTTGCTCGCCATCTGCACCGCTTTCTTTGAAATATCGATCCCGTATTTATCAGTCGCATTGATGTGAGTGAAGTAGTAGCCCTCTCCGCATCCAACATCAAGAACTGGACCAGTTATGTCTTGCAGCGCACTAGCGAGTGCCGATGCAATTGGTGCGTATGACTCCGTGGCGAAAAAGTCTCGTCGAGATCGAAGTGACTCTGCGGTGTCACCTGGCGTCGAGGTTGTAGCCAGTCGTCCACCGACAATGAGGTTGATGTATCCATCTCGAGAACGATCGAAGAGGTGATTGCTCTCACAACGTGCTTCATGCTGGCTGAGGTGTAGTGGCATTGTGCAATGCGGGCAGGCAAAGACTGTGAAACCGTCGATGTCTGTGCCCATTACGGAAGTCTGGCAGCGTTTTTCGCTTAAATGAGCGAAAAATCACCGATTCAGTCGCCCCGTGGTTCAGAAATGCAGTGCTTTCACTAGCCTGTAATACGGACTCAACCCGAAAGAGCGTCTCAATGGCCGGTAACTCAGTTTTTCGACACCAGCATGCCGGCGTGCTGAGTGTTGCATCGGTTGAAGCGCCCAATGTCATTACGTCTGCATGGATTGACGAGCAGTTAGCAGAAGTGTATAAACGCAATGGCCTCAGGGCCGGGTTGTTGGCTGGGCTTGCGGGCGTCGAGGAGCGTCGCTGGTGGGATGTGGACGTGTCGTTCTCAGATGCCGCTGCCATGGCAGGCAAACTCGCCATTGAAAAAGCAGGAATTGACCCGTCACAGATCGGCGCATTGATTTCTACGTCGGTCTGCAAAGAGCATCTTGAGCCATCTGTGGCATGTCTTGTTCATGATCGTTTGAAATTGTCTTCGTCGTGTCTGAACTTTGATATTGGAAATGCGTGCCTCGGATTTGTCAACGCGATGCATCTTGCGGCCACCATGATTGACTCTGGCTCTGTTGAATATGTGCTCATTGTGGACGGCGAAGGCAGTCGTCAGCCGCAAGAAGCAACAATCGCCCGACTTCGCCAGCCAGATTCAACAGCCCTAGATGTATTTACTGAGTTTGCTTCGCTCACACTTGGCTCCGGAGCGGCGGCAATGGTGATGGCAAGCACGAAGCGTCACCCCGAAACGCACCGCATGATTGGTGGCATGGCACGAGCGGCAACCGAACACAATGCATTGTGTGTGGGCGACCTTGATCGCATGACTACAGATACTCACGGGCTCTTAGTTGCTGGTCTTGACTTGGCAGAAGAAGCATGGACTGAAGCACTTGTTGATTTCAATTGGGCGCCAGCTGACGTTGATTGGTACATCTTGCATCAGGTGAGCAAGGTGCACACCACAATGCTGTGCGATCGTCTTGGTATTGATCCTTCCAAAGCCCCTATTACCTTTCCTCATTTCGGCAACATTGGTCCTGCAGCGATTCCAATTACGTTGGCAAGTGTGCAAGACCAGATCAAGCCAGGTCAACGCGTTATGTGTCTGGGCATTGGCTCTGGTCTGAACACAAGTGCGCTCGAGATTCTTTGGTAAACGTGCAGCATCCGCTCGTTGCTGATTTTGCGACGTTCGGACTTGACACCACATGGTCGCACACAATTGATGTGCCAAGTCATGATGGTTCATCACACAAGTGGCATCTTCTTGATCGCCCGGGGACAAAAAATGAGGCACCTGTTGTGCTGTGTTTGCATGGCAATCCCACGTGGTCATTTTTGTGGTCACGTTTGTTGAATGAATTTAATTCAGATTTTCGTGTTATTGCACCAGACCATTTATCAATGGGTTTGTCAGAACAAGTGTCCACTCGTAAGTACAGCGCACGCGTTGCAGATATCAATGATTTAGTTATCGCTCTCAATATCACCTCACCGATATGGATAGTTGCCCAAGACTGGGGAGGCGCAATTGCAATGGGTTACGCAGTTGCCCATCCTGACCGTGTCGCCGGATTAGTTCTCTCGAATACAGGGATCGCGGTTCCGCATAATCGACGTGCACCGTTACTCATTCGTCTTGCCGCGGCCAGTGGCATTCACCGCCTTGTCACCAAAGAATCGTCGCTATTCGTACGCGGGACTCCATTCCTTCCGGGACATGGAATTTCTCCTGTGCAGAGAACTGCATTGACCTTCCCATATCGACAGCGGAATCGTCGCAAGGGTGTCGCAGATTTTGTAGCTGATGCACCACTTACTGCAAGACACTCCTCAGCACAAGACATCGCCGATGTTGCTGAAAAGATATCGGCCTTAAAGATTCCGGTTCGTTTGGTGTGGGGCTCTCGTGACCCTGTGTTTAATGACGACTTTGCGCATGACCTCTTAAACCGTTTTCAGAATGTGGCCTTGCATCGCATTGCAGATTCCGGTCATCTCACCGTGCTTGAGACGTCTATAGCTCCGTTCGTTGAAGCGGCAATAGAAGAAGCCGGAGCGGGTAAGCCACTTGAACAGCTTGCACCTAGAGAAGGTGGCGATTCAACTCTGTGGTCCCAAATCGATCATTGGATTAATGACGACGACATTGCAATTACAGATGCGGCAGCAGATGCCTCAGTAACGCGACCAGAGTTCGCAGCGCTTGTTGCCACGTATGCAGAAGCATTGCATCATCGCGGAGTGCGCCTAGGAGACCGAATTGCTGTGTTGGTTCCTCCCAGTATTGATCTCATCGCAGTTGTGTATGCGTGTTGGCGAATTGGTGCTGTCGCAGTTATTGCCGATAGAGGCCTTGGCCTGCGAGGTCTCAAGTCGGCTATTCGCGCGTCACGTGTCAAACATGTCATTGGGCCCATGAAAGCAGTAGCAGCGGCACGTCTATTGCGTTGGTCGCCTAACGCCTCAATAATCCGACTTTCGGCACTCACTCGGTCGCCACGTTTCGCGAAACTTGAATTTGTGAGTGCGCCAGAACCCGGTGCTGATGATCCTGCAGCAGTGTTGTTTACCTCTGGTGCAACAGGGCCAGCGAAAGGAGTGCGTTACACGCATCGCCAGTTGTACGCACAACGTGATGCCCTTCAAAAGACGTACAACATCATTCCGACGGATACGTTCGTAGCCGCTTTTGCTCCGTTCGCGTTATATGGACCAGCTTTGGGTATCGCAACAGGGCTCGCTGATATGGATGTGACGTTGCCCGGAACATTGACTGCGGCGGCACTTGATGATGCGTGTCGTCGAGTGGGTGCAACAATGGTTTTTGCATCACCAGCGGCATTGGCAAATGTTGTGCGAACTGCATCGGCCGATGTTGTACATCTTGGCAAAGTTCGCCTTGTGATGTCTGCAGGTGCACCCGTGCCAATAAAGACCTTGCAAGAAATTTCTCGGCTGTGCCCTGAGGCTGAATTACACACTCCGTATGGCATGACAGAAGTGTTACCGGTCGCGGATGTCTCGTTGACTGATTTGATTCGTATCGGAACTGGTCAAGGTGTATGTGTTGGCAAACCAGTGAGTGGGTGCGATGTTCGTATCGACGACCAAACTTCAGAACTTTTAGTGTCAGCACCGTGGATGTCGGCGGGCTATGACTCGTTGTGGCTTACGCAACACAATGCACGCCCTGTAGTGAATACAGATGGCCACTCAGTCACGTGGCACCGCACTGGCGACGTGGGCCATGTTGATTCTGAAGGCAATGTATGGATAGAAGGCCGTTTGGTGCATGTGATTCACTCGTCCCGCGGCCCTGTTGCGCCTGTTCCTTTGGAAATTGCGATTGAGGCATTACCGAACGTTGTTCGAGTTGCTGCAGTGGGGGTAGGGCCCGTCAACGTGCAACAAATTGTGATTGTCGTCGAGACCATCAATAGTAGTGACGGTCCAGCCGGTACTGAATTAACTCAAGCC
>Ga0164295_10004197_pt1 | contig 11467 bp, 8 predicted proteins | sample GEODES006metaG_FD_111798 | JGI IMG/M metagenome (GOLD analysis project Ga0164295, IMG submission 111798) | Oligotrophic lake water microbial communities from Sparkling Lake, Wisconsin, USA - GEODES006 metaG | ecosystem: Environmental > Aquatic > Freshwater > Lake | place: USA: Sparkling Lake...
AAACTTACCTCATAGAGCAATTATAAATGTAGGACCTGAAAAACTAAGTTTGTTAGCTTCTGCAGTATATGACTTTGATAGAAAGTTTATTGGAGTCATGGTTACATGGGAGATTATTACAGATCGTGTAACCTTAACAGAAAATATAGGTGAAGCATCTAGGCAGTTGGCTGCTGCATCTGAAGAATTAAATGCAACATCAAAACAAATGAGTTTAAATGCGGATAAAACAACATCTGTTGCAAATTCAACAGCAGCTGCTTCAGAAGAAGTTTCTCATGGTGTAAGATCGGTTGCTACAAATACAGAAGAAATGACGGCAGCTATTAAAGAAATTGCAAGAAATGCGGCAGAAGCTTCTGCAAATAGTTCATTAGCACTAAAGCAAGCTCAAAATACAAATTCTATCATCATTAAGTTAGGTGAAAGTAGTAAAGAAATTGGAAATGTAATTAAAGTAATTAGCTCAATTGCACAGCAAACAAATTTATTGGCTTTAAATGCAACGATTGAAGCAGCTAGAGCGGGCGATGCGGGTAGAGGTTTTGCAGTGGTCGCAAATGAAGTAAAAGAACTTGCAAAACAAACGGCAAAAGCGACAGAAGATATCACGAATAAAATTACAGGAATTCAAAACGATTCAAAAAGTTCAATTGAAGCTGTTACATTAATCAGCCAATCTATTGAAAAATTAAATAGTATTGCTACTGCTATTGCGGCTTCTGTAGAAGAGCAAGCGGCAACAACGAATGAAGTTTCCAGAATTGTTCAGCAATCAGCAGAAGGTGTATCTAGTATTTCGCAAAATATAAAAGTGGTATCCGAGGCCGCTTCGCAGACTTCAAATGGATCTTCGCAAGTTTTAATTTCTGCTAAATCATTGAGTGAATTAGCAATAAAATTAGATGAATTAGTTAAAAATATTAAAGTTTAATCTTTTTTGAAGACTTTTATAAGAAACCTAAAATCAATAATTAAATAAAATTATAGGATATGGTAATGAATAATATCTTAATTTATATTTTTATAGTTTTAAATATCATATTTTTTAGTCTTAAAGCTTCTTCTCAAGAAAAGATAACATTTGTAACAGGAGAATATCCACCTTATAGCTCACAAAAATTAAAAAATTTTGGTTTTTATTCAGAAATAATTATGGAAGTTTGTAGAGAGGCTAAGCTAGATTGCAAAATTGATTTTTATCCCTGGATTAGAGCAGAAAAATTAGTTGAGGCTGGAAGTGTATTTGCTGCTTACCCATATCGATTTAATTTAGAAAGACGAAAAAAGTATTTTTTATCAGAAACGATTTTTTGTGGGAGAAGTAAATTATTTTATTATAGCAAAAAAAATGATAGGAAAAGTTTTAAATTTGAAAAAATTTCTGATTTAGAAAAATTCACAATCGGATTTTTAAGAGGCGCTTCTTATAAAGATGTAATTGAAAGAAATAATATACATTTCGAAGAATCAAATGATGATAATACTTTATTACTAAAGTTGAAATCAGGTAGAATAGATTTAGCTATTGCAGAAGAACTTGTATTTGAAAATTCGATAAAGGAAATTTTTAATAAAGAAAGTATAGACTTTAAAAAATTAAAAAATGATTTTGAAAAAATTAATAATAATGGACTTATAGTTTCTAAAAATTATAAAAATTCGGAATTAATTCTTAAAAAATTCAATTATTCATTACAAAAAATTAAGGAAAATGGCGATTATAGTAAAATAATAGGAAATAAATTGACTAATTATTGTAATTATAAATAATTAATTCATTAAATAAATTAAAAAATTTAAACATGTGTTGCCATAGTAATGAGTTCTTCAGGAGTCATTCTGGAAATTTCATTTAATTCTTCTTTCAAATATTTTTCAACTTCAACTTTAATTTGTTTTAAAACCAATGCTTTAACTGCTGACTTTATTCCACTTTTAAATTCTTCAGTTAAATAAGGCATTTCAATTTTTACATTAGAAGAATTTAATTCTTGTTGTGTTGTGATGTTTTCAGATTCAATCATAATCCCCGCAGCTCCTTGTTTCATTATTTGAGAAATAAATTGAAAAACATTTACCCATTCTTGATTTAATTCATTTGACCATGAACGTCCTAAAAACTGAGAAAACGTTTTTAAAAAAGATTGACTTATCCAATCATAATGGAAGTCTTCTATTCCAAATTTACTAACTTTATTTTCGAGTTCTATTAAAAATTTGGTTAAAATTTTAGGTTTGTCTAAATTATCAATAATCGTAACCATTGTATTCATCAATGTATTTTTTTGTTTTGTGAGATCGTAAGGAGATAATAAATTAGCAGATACTGGAAAATCATGGAACAAATTTTCATAAAAACGATGAATAATTTGATCCAATATAGGTTTTGTAAGATCAAAACATTCCCGAATTAAAATTAAATTCATTTTCATAATTAGTCCCTTTATATAAATTAATTTAAATATAATTATTGTATTTTTAAATTGAAATAGGAAAATTTGAACAAATGTCATTTAAACAAAATAGAATAGTACAAAATTTCTATATTAATTAGGAAAATATTTCCTATATATATTTTGATAAATATGAATTATATTTTAAAAAATTAAATCTATAAGAGCTAAAAATGGAAAATGAAGAACTAAAAGTATTATGGATAGAAGATGAACCTGATTTTTTAGAAATTGCTAAAAGCATAATTATAAAAACAGGATATATTCCAATAGTTGCTCAATCTCCAGAAGAAGGTATTAAATTATTTAAAGAAGAAATAAACAATATTGTTTTAGTATTATGTGATTATATGATGCCAATTATGAATGGTTTTGAAGTAAGAAAAGCAACCTTAACTTTCGGAGAATCTGTTCCTTTTGGAATTGTTTCCGCCTATGTAACAAAACAAATGGCACTAGATGCCTTGGGCTTAAAAATATGTGGTTTTTTTGATAAGCCTTTTCAAATTGAAAATATGATAGAAGTTATTAAAAAAGAATCTGAAAATCGAGCATCTTTTTTGAAAGAAAGTAAAATATTAGAAGGAATATTTATAGAAGAGGCAACTTCTATCTTAGATGACATTGAACCTGCTTTATTATCGCTAGAGAATGATCGCACAAATTTAGAAATATTAAAAACAATATCTAGAGGAGCACATACTTTAAAAGGGTCCAGTGGTTGTTTAACAAATAATATTATTACAAAATATGTCCATAAGTATGAAGATCTTGTTTCTGCATTACAAAAAAATACATTAAATTTGACAGATGATATATATGATATTTTATTTAAAGGTTTCGACAGAATTAAAGAATTGATAAATAGTATTTCAAACAAAAAGTTAAATAATTATAATATTGATTTGCTTTTGCCAGAAGTCACTATTGATTTAAATAAAAATAAATTTGACAAACAAGAAAATATTAATAAAGAAAATAATAAAAATAATGATCATCAAGTTCAAAAATTAAAGGATAATATTGCTGTACCTATTTATATGTTAGATGAACTGTCTGGTTTCTCTGGTGAAATTACTGTAATTCGTAATATGGTAAATAAAATTATTCGAACTTTAGAGCAAAAATATAATGATAATAAAGATATTCAAAATTTAGGTGAATTATTTGATGAAATGAATAAAATAAATAGCACTATTCAAAATAGAATTACAGATTTATGCAAAGTTCCGTTATCGAGCGTATTTAAACCTATTCCAAGAATTATAAGAGATCTTTCCAAAGAATTAGGTAAAAATATTTTTCTTAAAATAGAAGGCGAAAATTTACGAGTAGCTAATAGCTTACTTGTTGTATGTAGCAATAGTTTAATACATTTAGTGAGAAATAGCGCTGATCACGGAATAGAATCTCCAGATGATAGAATTAAAGTGTCAAAACCAGAAATGGGAACAATACATATTAATTGTGTAGAAGATAATAATGACGTTATTGTTTCGATAAAAGATGATGGAAAAGGATTAGACTTAGAAAAAATCAGACAAAAAGCAATTGAAAAAGAATTATTTACTGATAAACAATTATCTCTAATGTCAGAGCAACAAACTTATGAAATAATTTTTGCTTCAGGATTTAGCACTGCTGCTAAATTAACCGATGTCTCGGGGCGAGGTGTTGGAATGGATATGGTGAAATCTTCGGTAGAAGCAGTTGGTGGAAAAATTGAAATTAATTCGAAATTAGGGGAAGGAACTACTTTTAAGTTAAAATTACCAAAACCAAAATCAGTTTTAATTATTAATTCTCTATTAGTTCAATGTTTGGATCGTTGTTTTGCTGTCCCACAAGATTCAATTGTCAGTGTTATTTCCTTGGAAAAAGAAAAATATAATCAAATGGTAAAAAGTTTATCTTTTGGTAATGTTTTACAATATGGAGATTATCTTTATCCACTTCTTGAATTAAAAAAAGTTTTAAAATTAAATAGCACTTCATTAAATGAAGAGAAAAGTATATTTGATATATTAATTTTACAAACGGATCATTTTACATATGCATTGCAAGTAGATGGTATTTTAGATTCAGAAGAAATTGTTTTAAAAAGATTAAACTCATGTTTTAATTATAAAGGTATTTATTCTGGCGCTACATTTATGGGTGATGGATCGATTGGATTAATTTTAGATGTAAAAAACATTGCTTTAGCATCGGGAATAAAACTAGAAAATATTAAATCTGAAATGAGTAAGATTAAATTAAATCAAAATTTAGTAAAAGAAAATAATAACTTAATAAATTATTTATTATTTAAAATAGAATCAAAGTCAATATATGGTATTCCTTTAAAAAATGTTTTTCGTTTAGAAGAAATTGATAAATCTAAAATACAATATTCAGGATCAAATAAAGTAATTACATACCGAGATGGAATTATGCCTATTTATTCAATGGAAAATATATTAAATTTGTCAAAAAAATCAGATCTTATTGATGAACAAAGAGATCAATTATCTGTTATTGTCTTAGAAAACATTGAAGGATACATGGGTTTTGAAGTACCAAAAATAATAGATATTGTTTTAGGTGAAAATGAAATAAAAAAAGAAGTACGCGATAGAATTGGTGTTTTAGGCAACGCATTTATACGAGATCACACTGTAACAATTTTAGATATGCCTTCTGTTTTAATGAAAACTATTAATTTAAATAATTAAAAAGGTCTATGGAATGAGTGTACAAAGTGAATCTGCTTTTACAGAATATATAGAAGAATGCCAAGAAATGTTAGATAGAATAGCATTAAATATTGAAGAAACAGAAAAAAAAGGATTTCATAAAGAAACTGTTGCTTCAATTTATAGAGACATTCATACCATTAAAGGTTCTGCTCAATTATTTGGGTTTTCCAAAATGGGAAATATTGCTCATATTATGGAAAGTTGTCTTGATCCTTTAAGAAAAGAAAAAATAAAATTATCTCAAAAACTATTGGATAGTATCTATATTGGAATAGATTTTATTATAATCTCATTAGAAAATGTTAAAAAAACAAAAAAAGAGCCAATAAAAGATGGGCAATTAAATAATTTATTTAAAAAATTTATATCATCTGTTGAAGAGATATTCACAAATGCAAATGATCTAACTAAAGATAAAGAATTTCTTTCCGAAGAGCTTTCGTTACCAAAGAATAGTAAAAACTTAATGAAGGAAATAGAAATTGTGACCTCTGAGATAAGTAAGGAAAATCCAGGGTTTGGGCTTTTTGATGATGTAGTAAAACCCACTATATCTGAATCGCCTTCTATTCCAACTAAAACAGCTGAAGTAACAAAAACTCCTCTCGTTTCCAGTAAAAATTTAGAAAATGAAAATAAAAAAACGGAAGATTTATCTAATAATCAAGACTTAAAAAAATCAACAACAGATGAGCAATTTAATGAGACTATAAGAGTTCAAGTTGGTTTGTTAAATAGTTTAATGAATTTAGTAGGGGAGCTCGTCTTAATTCGCAATCAATTGTTAGAGCATGCCAAATCGAATGATGAAGATCCCGAGTTTTTGAAGATGAGTCAGCGTTTAAATATCCTTACTGCTGAATTACAAAATGAAGTTATGAAAACAAGAATGCAGCCAATTGGCAATATATTGACCGTATATTCAAGGGTTGTTCGAGATTTATCTCGTGAGCTTGGAAAAAAAATAGAATTGCAGCTTATTGGCATTGAAACAGAATTAGATAAAACTGTTATTGAAGCAGTAAAAGATCCTTTGATGCATATTGTTCGAAATGCAATTGATCATGGGATTGAAAATTCAGAAGATCGAAAAAAAGCAGGTAAAAAAGAGACTGCATTAATACAAATTAAAGCATATAATGAAAATGGACAAGTTATTATAGAAATTATCGATGATGGAAGAGGATTAGATTTAAAAAGAATTTCAGAAAAAGCAGTAGAAAAGGCAATTATAAGTTCTGAACAAGTTTCAAAAATGTCCGAAAAAGAAATTCAATTACTCATATTTTCGCCAGGTTTTTCAACAGCAGCCTCTATATCAAATATTTCAGGAAGAGGTGTTGGAATGGATGTTGTAAAAACGAATGTTGAAAAAATTGGGGGTGTAGTTGATTTAATAAGTACATTTGGACTTGGTACTACAATTATTATCAAAATTCCATTAAGCTTAGCAATTCTTCCTGCATTAATTGTGAAATCACATTCACAACGTTTTGCTATTCCACAAACAAAATTAGTAGAATTATTAAGAATTGATGGAACAGAAAACACTTCAGAAAAAATTGAGCCTTTACAAGGTAACATGGTGTTTCGCTTAAGAGGTAAGCTTATTCCAATTATTTCATTATCTGAAGCGTTGTTTAATAAAAAAATAAACATATCTTTTATAAATGAAAATGTAACAAATGTCGTTATTTTAAATGCGGATAATTTTTTGTTTGGGCTTATTGTCGATGAAATTGATGACTCTGCAGATATTGTTGTTAAACCACTGTCTCAATTTTTAAAATATTTAAAAGTATTTTCGGGCGCCTCCATAATGGGAGATGGTTCTGTTGCTTTAACAATAGATGTTTTAGGATTAGCTGAAAAAGCTCATTTAGCGATTGAATCGCTTGATACTACAAAACAAACTATAATTAAAAGTAAAATTTCAAATTATTACCATTTAGATATATGTGAATATTTGTTAATTGATGTTGGGTCACCAAGTTCTTACGGAATTCCTTTGTCAATAGTAAACAGAATTGAAGAGTTTGATAATTCAAGTTTTGAATACTCAGGAGAACAAAAAGTAATTCGTTATCGAGATTCACTATTACCAATTTTTTCCTTACCCGATTTTTTAAAATTGACTTTTGATTCTTCTGTTTCTTTAAATTCAAATAAAACTCCTATTATAGTTATTAAACGTGGTGAATTATATTATGGAATAGAAGTACTAGCGGTTTATGATATTATTGAAATATCTACTAAAATAAATCAAACAGTAAAAGATAGAGTCGGAATTTTAGGAACCGTCTCTATAAATGATAGAATTATAGTTATTGCTGATATATTTGGTATGATTGAAAATTTAAAAGAAAAATTAACAGTTGGGCATTCAAACTCGAATCATGAAATAAAACAAATAGAAAAAATAAAAGATGTTAAAAATTTAAGGTCAAATCATCGTATTTTATTTGCTGAGGATAGTTCCTTTTTTAGAAATTACATTAAAACGGTTTTAGAAGATTCAGGCTATAGTGTGGAAACAGCATATGATGGTTCAAATGCACTCGAAATTTTAGAATCATCTCCAAATAAACATTTTTCATTTATATTATCCGACATTGAAATGCCAACAATGGACGGATTGGAGTTTGCTAGACGAGTTAAAGAAAAAGATCATTTAAATCATATTCCTATGTTCGCAATAACGACAAAATATAGTCAAATTGATATTGAAGAAGGAAAAAAAGCGGGATTTTTAAAATATCTTGAAAAATTAAATGCTGAAACATTAATTTCAAAAATTGATTCAACAATATTTAACTCTAAAAATGAGGATTACAAAAATGCATGAAGTATCAACAATAAATACTTCAAATACAAAATTAAGTTCAACTCATAAAGAAACAAAACAATTTTCAACATTTTATTTAGAAAATCGGTTGTATGGAATTGAAGTTGGGAGAGTTCAAGAAGTCGTTCGAGCAATGACAATGACATCAATTCCTTTGGCTCCTGAATATGTAAGGGGACTTATTAATTTACGCGGGCAAGTAGCCACAGCAATTGGTTTAAGACAGTTATTTAGGTTTTTAGATTCTATGCCAGAAGAATTTATAAATATTGTTTGTAAAGTGGAAGGAATGTTAATTTCTTTTCAAGTTGATGAAATTGTTGATGTTATAGAAGTCTCTGAAGATGATTTTGAGCAAACTCCTCAAACCATTTCCGATGATATTCGTAGTTTTATGCTTGGTGTTTATAAAATTCCAAATTCTCTTTTAAGTGTAATTAATGTTGATAATATTATTAAATATTTAAATGCTAAAGAATAATTTATTTAGTATTAGATTGGATTTAAGATGCGTGTTTTAATAGTTGATGATTCCGTTGTTTTTCGTTCCCAAATTAAAGCAGCCCTAGAAGAAAACAACGAAATTGTTGTGGTAAATACAGCCGCAAATGGAAAAATTGCTTTAGAACGCCTTGAACAAAATGTTGTTGATGTTGTTATTTTGGATCTTGAAATGCCTGTAATGGACGGCATTCAAATGTTAGAAGAAATGCGTAAAAAAGGATTTCATCAAAAAGTAATTATTTTTGCTGCCCCTACAGGTGAAGGGGTAGATCTTGCATTAAAAGGATTACGAGGAGGAGCTGCGGATTTTATTTCAAAACCAAGCTCATCTAGTGAATCTCTTGAACAGGCTCTTGAAGGAATAAAAAAAGAACTTATTCCTAAAATATTACAATTTAAAAACCAATTTAAAGGTAACTCAGATAAAATTTCTCAACCTATTACTGAAAATCAAATAAAAAAATTTGATAATTTAAGAGACCATGTTTCAAAAAATGAAATTTTAAGTTTTAAAAAACCAAGAGTAATAGGGATTGGTTCTTCAACAGGAGGCCCTACTGCATTAGAAAAAATATTAATCAATATAAAAAGTCTTCCTTTAAATATTCCCATATTTATTGCTCAACATATGCCTCCTAAGTTTACAGAAGCGTTGGCAAGAAGATTGGAAACTATTTGCGGGCATCCTGTGCATGAAGCAACTCATGGAGCTGTTGTTCTTTCTGGGCATATTTATGTAGCTCCAGGTGATTTTCATATGACAGTAGAAAAATTACCTGATGCAAATCATTGTATAATTCAATTAGATCAAGGGCCAAAAAGAAATTCAGTTCGTCCTGCAGTAGATAATTTATTTGAGTCTTTAGCAAAGGTTTATGGAAACCAATGTGTTGCTTTTATTTTAACTGGCATGGGCGAAGATGGAATGGTGGGAGCGAAGGCAATTAAAGATGCCTCAGGTTCCATTATTATTCAAGATGCGCAAACTTCAACAGTCTGGGGAATGCCAGGCGCTGTTTATGCTTCTGGTAATTATGACGCCATGGTTAGTATTGATGGATGCTCTGATTATTTAGTCCAAATGGTAAAGTGAGGGTTATCAAATGAGTGTTCTGTTTAGTGAATATTTAATTGAAAAAAAAATGCTAAGTATGGAACAAGTTCTTGAAATATTTATTGAACAGTTAGAAATTATCCCTTCTACAGCTGAGCTTATTTATGAATTTAATCTTTTACCTAAAAATGATCTATTAAAAATTTTAATGAAACAACAGTTTGAGGGTCTGGATTTTCATACAAGCGCAAAATCGCTTGGTTTATGGAATTCTGAAGTGTCTGACTCTGTAGTAAAAAAACTAAAAGAAGTATATAAACCCTTTACTGAAATTTTAATTCAAAAAGAATATTTAACTTTAGAAAATTTATCTAGTGCTATTATTTCATTCACTGAGCAAAACATTCAAGAATCACATACTCCAAAACCTGTAATTGAGAACGTTCATAAAATTAATAAAGAAATGTTATTTGAATATTTAGATTGTTTTGAAAATATTATTTCTGTAAAAATAAGATCTTTTATTGCTAAAATTAAAAATTCAGAAATCACTCAAGATAATTTTATCAATGAAATTAAAAATATTAAATCTGAATTTATTGCTTTACAAGCTGCAGCAAATTTTGTGAATGCAAAATATAGTGAAAAAATATCAATATTGGTTTCAAATTACATAGAAAATATTATATCGTTAAAAAATGAATTTAATATTAACAAAACAAAGGAAATTATTGAAAGAGCTTTTAATTCATTAGAGGGTTATTTTCAGTCATTAAAGTTAAATGAAACTGAAGAATTAAAAGGATTAAATTCTCAAATTGTTTATGAAGAATTAAAAGATTTTGTTGAAAAGTGTTAAAGAAATGAAATAATCTTATTTTAAGGGGATATTTAATTGGAAATGGAAAATTATAAAGACAATTTAATTAAATATTTTTCATCCTTAATAGAATTAGAAACTGGAATTCAATATGATGAAACAAACAAATATTTATTATTAACTCGTATTCAAAGTTTGTTAAAATTAATTAATATAAATAGTATTGATTCTTTATGGAATGAAATTCAAACGAAAGGATTAAATTCTGAAACAAAATCTTTAATTTTAGATTTAGCAACAAATAACGAAACTTCTTTTTTTCGTGATCCTAAAGTATTTGAATTTTTTAAAACTGAATTTGTTCCCAAAATAATGGCAAATAAAAATAGAATTCGAATTTGGTGTGCAGCAACAAGTACGGGACAAGAACCTTATTCAATTGCGATTATTATGGCTGAATTAAAAGAACTAGGAATAAATAAAAATTACGAAATTTTAGCTACAGATATTAGTGATCGGGTATTAAAACAAGCTGAAAAAGGATTATATACACAGCTTGAAGTCCAAAGAGGGCTTTCTCCTGAAAATTTAAGAAAATATTTTAATGAAGAATTATCTGATACTTCTTTAGTACCATGCTATAAAGTAAAATCGGAAATATCATCATTTATAACTTATAAACAATTAAATTTGTTACATCCTTGGCCAAATTTTGAGCCTTTTGATATTATATTTTGCAGAAATGTATTAATATATCAAAGTTTAGAAAATAAAAAAAATGTAATATCGAAATTTGCAAAATTATTAAACCCAGAAGGATATTTAATACTTGGTGGAGCTGAGAGTTTATTACAGCTTTCGAACGATTATGATTTAATAAACTTTAACAATATTACTGTTCATAAACTCAAAACTGAAATTAAGAATTAAGTTATACGCCGTCCTAAATGTTCTTGCATCCTCAAAAAAATCATTTATGAAAAACCAATTGATTTAACAATTTTTTGATTTATTTTTTTCCAAGCTTCAACTCCTGACTGCATAACTTCA
>Ga0164295_10004199_pt1 | contig 11466 bp, 12 predicted proteins | sample GEODES006metaG_FD_111798 | JGI IMG/M metagenome (GOLD analysis project Ga0164295, IMG submission 111798) | Oligotrophic lake water microbial communities from Sparkling Lake, Wisconsin, USA - GEODES006 metaG | ecosystem: Environmental > Aquatic > Freshwater > Lake | place: USA: Sparkling Lake...
AAGAAGCTGGTTATATAGTTCGAATTATTAATCCTAGTGAAATTAAAGATTTTAGAAATATGGATGATTTCAATGAATATTATAATCAAAATAATTCTATCATTTCTAAACTAAATTATTATAAAAATAAAAATAATAAAATTGCTTTAATTTTTGATGAAACAGAAAATATTTCATTAAATTCTGAAAAAAAATATATTATGGAAATTTATAAAGAAAATAATAAAACAAATTCATTTCCTTTAGTTTTTATTTCTAATAATCAACATTCAAAATTATTAAATGATTTGAAAAAGAATTGTGAAGAAATTAGATTTTATTCACCATCTTCTATTGAAATTACATCTTTAATAGATAACATTACAACTAAAGAAAATTTAATAATTAAAAATGATAATGAAATTTATGAACAAATAATTAATTTTTCTCAATTTGATATTAGAAGATTAATAAATATTTTACAAGAATTATCTTATCATTTTAATAAGATTGATTCATCAGAAATGTTAAAGGAATTCTTTGAAAAATCAAGAAAAAAAAATGTAGATGTTGGTTTATATGAAGCTACTGAAAAAATATTAAATGATTATTTAGATTATGAATCAATATTTAAATTATATGAATCTGAAAAAGTACTATTACCTTTAATGATTCATGAACATTATATTAAAAAAATTCTAACCCAATCTAAACAATCTTGGGATAAAATAATTTATTCTTTAGTCAAAACATCTGACTCTATATCACGGGGAGATAATATAGAAACCAGTATTTATACAGACCAAAATTGGTATTTACAAAATATTCATGGATTTTATACATGTTTAAATACATCATTTTGGATTAATAGATATAGTTCAAATTATGTATTATCAGTTGATAAAATGAAATTTAGTTCAGATTTAAATAAAACATCATTAAAAAATATTAATAAGAAAAACATTAATAATTTATTAAAAATTATACCAAATAAGTCAATTGATGAAATTATATTTATTAATCAATTGGCAAATTTTTTTATTAAAAATAATATGGAAGATAAACTAATTACTATTCTTCAAAGTTATAAGAAAGATATTACAGTGAAAGAATTAGAATTATTTTTAAAAATTGATAAAACTCAAGAATTTTGTACTTTGTCAAGTAAGGATAAAAAACGTATTAGTAAAACATATAATTTAAACTTAGATTCTAAATAAAAGAATAAATACTTCGTATTTATTTCGCTTCGCTCAGTTCGTTTCACTCACATAATAAATACTTTATGATTTTCTTTGAAAATCAGGATAATGATAAAAATCAAAGATTTTTATTCTTTTACATTAGTTATTATTTTATCTGATTTACTTCTATTATCTTTTTTCCATAAAGGCTGTAAATTTGTATAATGAAAACATTTTCTTAATTCATCTTCATTATTTAAATTGAATGAAGATACTGGTTTAATGTGATCAATCTCCCATTCCCCATAATTATTTAAAGTCATATGTTCTGTAAATAATTTAGATAAATATTTTTTTAAATCTTCTCCATTACATCCAATTAAATCTGTATGATTCATTTCTCTTATAATATTTCTTTTAGTTAATTCTTTTGTTGTTCTTCTTGCTAAATTATCAATTAATTGATAACTGATATCTTTTTTTCTTAATTCTAAATAATTATCAGTTACTTTATTTAATTTTGATTTATTTTTATAATAAGCTGCTATATTTTGGCTTTTCTTTGATTTATATTCCATTAATTATAAATGTAAATAGCTTTTAAATATAATTATTAATAAATTAAATGAATTGTTAGATTCATTCTTTTAGTAAAACGAACTGAGCAAAGTGAAATAAATACAAAGTATTTGTTATGTGAGCGAAGCGAACCGAGTCGAAGACGAGACGAATAAGTAGTATTCGTTCTTTTATGTTGAAAGTTCATTTATTTTAGATAATCCGATGAATTGAATATTATTAGAAGAATTTGAAGGTTGAAATAAATATAAATCATCACTTAAATAAATTAATAAATCAACAATTAATCCTAAATATTTTTCACTAGGAATATACATAGAATCTTTAGTTAAAAATTGGTAAAAAAACATATTTGTTTCATTTGATTTTTCTTCCATTTTCTTTTCAAATATATAACTTTTTAATCTTAATGTATCTATATATTCAATAATATTGTTATTAATTCCGGCTATTATATTAGCCCATTTCCATATTTTTGTATCAGGATTATATAATCCAAAAAAATGAAAGTCTCCTATTAATACAGGTTTTTCATTTTTTAAAAATACAAGTTTAAGTTCTTTATTTATATTTTTAAAATTAATTGTATAATTTTTATTTATATCTATTTTTTTTTTGATTTCGTTGAATTTTTTGACTGAATTGTCTGAAATTTTTTTTAATAAATTCATTAAAATTAATTAGAAAAAAATATCTAATTATATATATAATATATGGCTTTTAACTTATTAAGTGAAAATAATCAAATATTTTTCTATTCTGTCATTTTAGCATTAGTATTCTTTTTATTCATAATGCCTTATTTAGAAAAATGCTATATGGCTGATAAAAATTCATTAAAAGAAAAATTAGAAAACATTTTTAATAAATCACAAATTAATCCTATTGATCGTAGAAAATGCTCTCGTTCTTGTTGTATAAATTCAGGATGGCCTTACCCTAATGAATTATTAGATAATGATATTGATAAAAATGAATTAAAAAAATATGTTCCTAATAATTTTTCTTGCAACTATGGAGAAAATATTAACAGTGGGTGCTTATGTTTAACACAAGGTGATTTAGATACATTAACAAATAAAGCTGGTAATTTAAGGGTAAATTAAATTAAAAAATAGATAAATCTAATTTTTAATTTTAATTTTAAGTTTAATTTGATAAAAATATCTAACTTATTTTAATATGATAAATTTTTTTGTAGAAACCAAATCAGAATATACAACACAATTAGTTAATGTGTTAACTCCTTTAATTTTTGAAGGATTACGATCAATATATTCAGAAGCATTAAAACTTTCAAATGATTCTAATAATGTATTGTCTGTATTCCAATCATTCCTAAAAAGAATTCCAAAATGGAATCCAGAAATGATTAAACAAGAAACAGATAGAATTATGAATAATTCTAAAAGTTATTCTTGGCTACCAGATTTAGTAAAAGCAACAGTAAAAGCAAATATTATTATATTAACTTATAATCCATCTAGTAGAAATCCACCAAAAATAGATCCTAAATATTATAAAGATATTAAAATAGAAGAATTTATTCATAAAATTTATATTGAATGTGCTCGTGAATTATGGAATAATCCTTATTTAATGTATCATCAATATACTCCTATTGAATTAAAAAGAAATCAAAGAGATACTATATTTGCTATTAAAGATTCAATTAGAGAAGCTATTCGTAAATTATTACCAGTTAAACAAATATTAGAAATTTATTTAGGTGAAGAATTAGAACCAAATATGAATAATGATCAATTCGAAAGAAATATATCAGAAGCTGATGCAAATAATATTCAAAAATTAATTAATAAAGAATTAAATCAAAAAGTAGAACCATTATTAAATAATCAAACAGTACCTACTAATAATCAAATAGTACCTACTAATAATCAATTAGTACCTACTAGTAATCAATTAGTACCTACTAATAATCAATTAGGAGGAAATGAACATTTAGAACAAAATAAACCTGGAGATTTAAATTCAAAAATTTTAGAAATTATAAATCAAAAAACAGAATCTGAACCAAATTCATATGGTACACCAAAAGATAATATTAATAATATTGATAACAAAATTAAAAATATTTTAGAAAAAGATTTAGGAGAACCTGATTTAGAAACATCTTTATCATACCATCAAGAAGCGAATGATAAAGACTACCAAGAAATTTTTGCAAATAATGCAGAAAGTGCTAATAAAAATATGAGTAATACGAAAGATAAAGATTCTAGTAAAAGTAAAAGAAAGTTCTTTAATAATTATTTAAATTTCTAAATAATTAATCATCTTGATCTTTTTTATTTTCTATTGTAACAGATGGTGATGCCATATCTAAAATTCCAAATGCAATAGATGATGTTGCACCAATCATTATTAATTCTTTGTTAGGCAATTTATTTTCAGGAATATATCTAACTGCTAATAAAACAATTAAACCCAAAAGAATATATTTAATAATTCTTTCAATATTTAAAATATTTAGAAACCTCATTATATTATTTTAGATTAGAAAATAATATAATTTTTTTCTTATTTATAATAATGTTATTATTTGAAAAATTAAAAGACTTTTTAATATTAATTTTTACATTTGGCATTATTTATTGGTTCCAACAAGTTGATGATAAGAAAAGATGTAAAAAACGGGATAATATATATGATACTATAAAATTACCTTTATTAGTTACATCTATTGTAGGATTAATTTTATTTTGGGAAAAGAAAAATATATTTACTATTTTTGTTCAACCATTACAAAATCCTTTACCTACTATCAATAACCCTTTACCTAATCCTTTACCTAATCCTTTACCTAATCCTTTACCTAATACTTTACCTAATAATTTAAATCCTCAATTAGGTGGTGGTGAATTAAATGTTTTCACTGAATTACCAGAATGGTAAAATAATTAGATAATTGTTGTTATATAATCTTCAAATGTTTCCCTCCTTCTTATTAGTTGGATAGAACCATTTTCTTTAATTAATAATTCTGGAGCTCTTAATTTTCCATTGTATTGAAATCCCATACTATGACTATGCGCACCTGTATCATGAATTACAAATAAATCACCAATTTGTCCTTCTGGTAGATCTATTCCTTTTGCAAACCAATCATTATTTTCACATAATGTACCTACTACATTTGCTTTCTCATTAATTATATTTTTTCCAATAATAGAAATATAATGATATGCTCCATACATTCCAGGGCGCATTAAATTAGCCATACATGCATCTAATCCATAATATTTTTCATATGTATTCTTAATTACATTACATTTAGAAACTAACCAACCATAAGGACCTGTTATATATCTTCCATTTTCCATATAAAGTTTTGGACATTTTATAGAATATTTTTTTTCCATTAAAGTTATTGAAGATTTAAGAATATTTATAAAATCATCTAAATTTATTTCTTTTTCTTCTTTCCGATAAGGTATACCAATACCACCTCCAATATTAATAAATTCAAATTCAATACCTGTTTCATTAAAAATATTATTTATATTTTCAAATAATATTTCAATTAATTCTTTCCAATAACTTAAATCTGTAATATTTGAACCAGTCATCATATGAATTCCAAAACGTTTAATTCCATATGATTTAGCTAACTTATATGCTTCTACAATATAAAAAGGAGGAATTCCAAATTTAGCATCTTTTCCACCTAAAACATTTGATTTTGTTTCAGAATTAGTTTTACCAAATCCTGGATTTAATCTAAAACATATAATCTCTGGAATTTTAATATCTATTAAATTTTTTAATATAGAAATATCATCCAGATTAATTATACATTCTAATTTAGTTGCATATTCTAAATCTTCTTTTGATGTATAATTACTTGTAAACATTATTTCTTCTCCTTTAATTCCTAAACTTTCTACTAATTTTAATTCACTTAATGAACTACAATCTAGAAAGCATCCATTTTTATATAATAATTTTAAAATATGAGGATTAGGTAATGCTTTCACAGCAAAATATTGTCTAAAATTATTAAAATTTTCTGACATATTTTTTAAAAAATTTTCAAGATTTTCTAAAATCATTTTTTCATCATATAATTGATAAGGAGTTCCAAAATCAAACGCAATCTTTTTAATAATATCTTCTGATAACTTTAATTCAACTGGCATATAATTTTATATTAAAGTTATCTTTAATATATTTTAACAATTTTTTTCTCTAATATAGTAATGAGTAGTACAAAAAATATATCTTTTGGTGCATCCAGATTACAATTAAAAAAATTTCCAATTCATGAAATGGCAGAACACTGTACAATTGCTATGATTGCAAAAAGAGCATCAGGTAAATCATATTTAACAAAAGAAATTTTATATCACAAAAGAGATATACCAGCTGTAACTATTATATCAAAAACAGAAAAATTAAATAAATTTTATGGAGATTTTTGTCCTGATACATATATTTATGATAAATTTGATACAGAAATTTTAACTAGAATTTATGAAAGACAATCTATAATGAATGAAGATAATTCAAAAAGAAAGAAAGAAGGAAAAAAATTAAAAGATGATAGATTAATGTTAATTATGGATGATTGTATGTCAAGTAAAGGAGATTGGTTAAAAGACCCACAAATTTTAGAATTATTCTTTAATGGTCGTCATCACCATTTATCTTTCATTTTAACTATGCAGTTCTCTTTAGGTATTCCACCTGAACTAAGAAGTAATTTTGATTATATTTTTTTATTAGCTGAAGATTTTACCAGCAATAGAAAAAGATTATATGAACATTACGCTGGTATGTTTCCAACACTTGCTATCTTTGAACAAGTTTTTAGTGAAGTAACTGAAAATTATGGTTGTATGGTTATTGATAATAGAATTCACTCTAAAGATATTTCACAAAAAGTTTTTTGGTATAAAGCAAAAGAAGTTCCTGATTTTACAGTTGGTTGTAAAAAATTTAAAAAATATCATAAAGAACATTTTGATAAAGAATGGAATAAAAGATTACCTATGTTTAATCCAGAAGAAGCATTAGCTAAAAAGAAAAATAATATTAAATTAATTATTGAAAAAATGAGATCGTAATAATAAAGAATAAATACTTCGTATTTATTATTTATTCTATTGGTTTCTTTGTAAAAGTGTTTGGATTTCAGGGACTCCAATCTTCTCAGAAAGTTCTAACTCCTTATCGGTAATTTCCTTCTTTTTATTTTCAAGTTTTGCAATTTGTTCATCTAATGATGTTAATTCTTTCATATAAGATAACTTCATTTCATTATCTTTAATATTATCTAATTTTTTACTTAATTCTTCTCTATTATTACTCTTCTCTGTTAAACTATCTTGTAAATTCTTGTTAATTAACTCGTATTTTTGATATTCTTTGAATAATTTTGCTTTCTCTTCATTCTCTTTCTTCTTCTTCATTGTATCATTTAATTTCTCATTAGAATATTCAGAATCACCAGCTTCTAAAGAATCAGGATCAGGATTAAATGGTTGCCACTTGTATAATTCACCAACTAAAATATTAAAACTATCATTAATATCTCTCAATGCTTTAGAATGTTGATTTGCATCATCTTCTTTATCAAAACAACCGCTAATCTTAACACCAACTAAAGATACATTATCTTCTGATAAAAATGAAATACAATACCAATTTTGATTATCTAATTTTTCGGTAGTTCTATTTAATTTACCTTCAAATTTAATAGGTACATTGTGAGATTCATTAGTTGGGGTTGTATATAAATTATCATTAATTTTTAAACTTGCTAATTTTTCTGCCATTTCTAATTCTTTCTTCTTATTCTCTTCTATTTTTTCTGTAAAAGTTTGAATCGTCTTTTTTATAACTTCAATATAATGAGTCTTCTTTTTAAATTCTTCTGATAAATTAGTTTCTCCTGATAAATTAGTTAGTTCCTTTAAACTTTCTAATTCTTTCTCTAATTCCTCTTCTTTAATCTTCTTATTATCTAAAATATTATTTGCAATCATATTAAATTTTCTGATTTCAAATTCAAAATTTTTTCTTTGAAGACCTACTAAATATGACTTCATCATATTATTTAATTGGTCATTTAAATCACCACCATTTGGACAAGGGTCAAATGCATTCCATGCACCAACTTCACATACAAAATTATAGTGTCCAGGTTCTTTTAATAATTGAATTTGTTCTTTAGCTTCTTCAATCGTTTTAAAAACACAACTTACACGATGATATTTAACTGTTTTTTTATTATCAGAAAGTAATAAAGATAGGCAACAATAGTTTTGTCCATCTGGGATAATAGGATCTTTTAAAAGATAATCAACTTCAGGCATTAAAAATATAACTGATATTTCTTTAAACATATTTAAGAAAATATAATTTTTAATATAAAAATTATATTAGTTTATTTTGTATTCCTTTAACATCAAAATCAGCATATCCCATCCATACATCAGATCGGTCAAACATTTTATTGAAAATTTGTGATGGTCTGTCTTGATTTAATATTTGTTTTTTATCTTGTTTATTTTTATCATTTTGAACTATTGAACATTTACTATTACTTTTTGTTAAATTATGAGTTAATAATATTGCCCCAAAAAATATTAAAATTACAGAAATATTATAAATAATATGATTCATTATAGATAATTTAGATTTTATTTTTATTTAAAAGATGAAATAAAGTCCCAGTTTAAATCAGCACAAATTTTCTTCCAAATACCGTCATTTTCCATTAAAATATCTAATTGTTTATGTAAAGGGAAACAATCTAATAAATGGTCTAATTCCAGTAATTCACAAAATTTATGTAAAACAAATGAATATGATAAAAAGTTTTTCCTATCAGCTGGTTTATATTTCATCCATGGATCTTGAATCATTAAAAACATTCTCGTAAACATTTTTTCCATATCTCTTGTAATTTTTGGTGGAGGTAATCCTGATAATTTATTAATTATATAATGAATATGTTCATATAAATGATTATATTTAAGTTTCTTTAATATTCCTCTCATTTTAGTACGATCTAATGTACTCAAATCAGTTACTCTTTTACTATTTAATTCTGCTATAATATCTCTATAGATTTGTTCACTAATTTCAGGAGATTGTTTTGCTTGAAAAGCATTTAACCATTCTCTAAATCTATTTAATCTTTTATATGGTGAGTAATCTTTAATTTGAACATCTTCATCAAATATAATTGTTTCCATATCACCACATAAAGGACAAATATATGCTGATTCAACTAGATGAAGTATTTTTTCTATTTTACATTCTAAACAATATTTTAATCGTTTAGAACCATCATCTGGATTAACGCGAATACCTTCAGTTATTTGACAATATTTATCAAAAAGTTCTGTTTTATTATTATTACTAACTTTTGGTTTACTAACATTTTTTTTACTTAGGAAACTTAAAATATTTTTTGATTCTATTTTTTCATTTTCATCATCTTTAATATTATAATAAGAAAAAAGTAAATCTCCAGTTTTATCATAATAATCCATTTCTTGGATATTATTTTTTAATAAAAAAATTTTATTTGTTACTTCAAATTTCTTATCTAATAATTCTGCACGATTTTTTTGTTCTACGTTTGTAAATTTTTCTCTTATTTTATCTAATTCAGTTATTTGAGTATCTATATCTAGTAATTCTTTCTCTAAATTATTAACATTATCTTTATCTGTTTCAAATTCTTTTATTTTTATTCGATGTTTAGTTTCAAGAGTTGAATGTATTTTAGATTTTTGACCTTGAGCGGACATATACTTAATATATAATCAGATACTTTAGATCAATTTCTTTTTTGTTTACAAAAAAGAAATTAATAATAATAAGTTTTACTTATTATTGTTCAATTTATTATTTAAAATCAATTTATTAATAATAATAAATTTATAAAAATATTTTAAATTTTTCATAATAAATATATTTTTTGTAAAAAATATTCTAAAAAAAATATTTATTTATAAAAAACACTCTAATAAATTTGGAAATTTCCTAAACTCATTAAATAATTATTTAAAAAATATAAAAAATTTTTTCTGTATTAAGTTATATATCTTATGGGTGGTGGCTTAATGCAACTCGTCGCTTACGGCGCACAAGACGTTTACTTAACAGGTAATCCTCAAATCACATTCTTCAAAGTTGTCTACCGCAGACACACTAACTTCTCCGTTGAACCTATTCAACAAGTCTTCAACGGTGCCGCTGATTTCGGCCGCACTGTAACTGCTACATTAAACAGAAACGGTGACTTAATCACCAATATGTACTCCGTTGTTCAACTCAACGCTGCCTCCTCTAGCACAGAATGGGGCTACGTCAGACGCTTAGGCTATGCCTTAGTCGATGAAACCAAAGTTGAAATCGGTGGCTCTAAAATTGATGAACAATACAGCGACTGGCTCAACATCTGGTACGAATTATCCCACAAAACCGGACAAGAAAGAGGTTTCGCCAGAATGGTCGGTGATGTCCCCGAATTAAATGACTTTGACTTATCTCACAACGCCTACACCATGTATGTCCCCCTCGCCTACTGGTTCAACAGACACAATGGCTTAGCTTTACCCTTAATTGCTTTACAATACCACGATGTCCGTGTAACCATCCAATACCGCGCCGCTGCCTCTTGCGTCAACTGGAACTCATCCGCTGTCGGCACTTTAACCAACTTCGGTATGGATGACTCTTACTTACTCATTGACTACGTCTACCTCGACTCTGAAGAAAGAAAGAGATTCGCCCAAGCCTCCCACGAATACCTCATTGAACAATTACAATTCACTGGCTCTGAATCTTTATCCAACACCTCCAACAAATTCAGACTCAACTTCAACCACCCCAGCAAATTCTTAATCTGGGTCCCCAAACTCCAAAAATACAACCAACAAACCAACTTCGTATCCTACGATGCTGCTGGTGATGACTGGACTAATACAAAGGATGACTTTGCCAAGAAACTCTGGATGGCTACCAGAGCCAACATTGTTGTAACAGCCGGATCAGGTACTGGTGCCACTTTCAACTGCCCTGATGCCTCTGGCTCTCAACCACCCGTTGACCCCAGCTGCAACGCCGTCACCGCCGCCTTAGCCGCCAAAGTTGATGCTCAATTCATCTATGACTCTTGGACTGCAGCTGTAGGACAAACCTTCAATTGCACTGTTTCCAACGTCATTGTATTAAGAAATGACTTAACATCAGCTGACTACTCCACCAAAGTCTCTGCCCTCGGAAGCGCCCGCACTCAATGCGCTGCTTTCTTCGTAGCCAACTCAGTCTTAGTAAGCGACATCTTCAACTACGGCAGATACTTAGATTGCACCACCAACCCTGTCTCCTCCGCCAAACTCCAACTCAACGGTCACGACAGATTCCAAGAAAGAGATGGCTACTACTTCAACTATGTCCAACCTTACCAACACTTCACCAACACCCCCGCTGACGGTATTAACGTATACAGCTTTGCCCTCAAACCCGAAGATCACCAACCTTCAGGCACATGCAACTTCTCCCGTATCGATAACGCCACCCTCAATGTAACCATGTTAGACAAGAACGACTTAGATGATGACTCAAACTTAAATATCTACACCGTTAACTATAACGTATTACGCGTAATGTCTGGTATGGCTGGAACGGCCTACTCAAATTAAAGTATTTGTATACTTATTCATTTTATTTTAAAAATCCATTA
>Ga0164295_10004200_pt1 | contig 11464 bp, 6 predicted proteins | sample GEODES006metaG_FD_111798 | JGI IMG/M metagenome (GOLD analysis project Ga0164295, IMG submission 111798) | Oligotrophic lake water microbial communities from Sparkling Lake, Wisconsin, USA - GEODES006 metaG | ecosystem: Environmental > Aquatic > Freshwater > Lake | place: USA: Sparkling Lake...
GCATCCTATGAGGGAACGGGTGCTGTTAACATTTATGCCAGTGATTATGACAGCACCTTGCCAGATGCGGTGAAAAAAATCGTTGAAACCGTTAGCGGTAAAGGTCCTGAGTTGGATGCTTGGGTGACCCAAGGCGTGAAACTGATCGCAACTACCCCTTTGCCCACCGGTGGTGTTTTTAGTGTGAGCTTCAGTCCAGATGGCCAAACCGTGGCAGCTGCCGGCCAGGATGGCCGCGTGAGATTGATCGAAGCCGCGACAGGTAAGATTGCCAAAGAGTTTGTGAGTGTGCCGCTCGTGGCTGCTGAAGCCTTGGCGGCTAGTGAAGTGATCGCAGATGACAGCGTGCGTGCCACGGCCAAGAAAGATGACAAGGTGGAAACGCTTGTGCCGGGAGTAGCTGTCGCCTCCATCGAAGTCCAGCCTGCCAGTATCCGTATTGGCAAACCAACCGAATACGCGCAGCTCCTCATCATTGCCACGATGAGTGATGGGACAAAGGCTGATGTCACACGCATGGCCAAGCTTTCATTCGCAGGTAGTGAAGCTGCTAGTATCAATGAACGTGGGCTGCTGCGTCCTATCAAGGATGGTCAAGGTCAGGCCAAGATCGCCTTCATGGGAAAAGCTGCCACTGTGCCGGTGAGCATCACAGGCATGAGCTTGGCACTGAAGCCAGACTATGTGCGCGACATCATGCCCATTGCTAGTAAGTTGGGTTGCAACATGGGAACCTGTCATGGGGCCAAGGATGGAAAGTCCGGCTTTAAACTCAGCTTGCGTGGTTACGATCCGATTTATGACGTGCTTGCCTTCACGGACGAGCTTGCCAGCCGCCGTGCCAATGTTGCCTCACCTGAGCACTCACTCATGCTTCTCAAAGCCAGTGGCTCCGTGCCCCATGAGGGTGGTCAGCTCACGGTGCCTGGTGAGCTTTATTATGAAACGTTGAAAGCTTGGATCAGTCAGGGCGCAAAGCTCAACATGAAAACACCACGCGTGACAAGCATTGAGATTTCGCCAAAAAATCCTGTTTTAGAGCGTATCGGACATCGTCAACAGATTCGTGTCGTGGCCCATTATGCCGATGGTTATGTGCGTGATGTTACAGCGGAGGCCTTTGTCGATAGTGGTAACATGGATGTGATCGAGGCTGATAAAACCGGACTCATGACTAGCCTGCGTCGTGGCGAAGCAGCCATCCTAGCCCGATTTGAAGGTGCTTATGCAGCGACGACCATTACGGTCATGGGAGACCGCACGGGCTTCACTTGGGAAGAGCCTGAAAAATGGAGCAAGATCGACGAACTCGTGACCCGGAAATGGGAGCGGATGAAGATTGAGCCAAGTGAAGTTTGCAGTGATGAAGATTTCCTGCGTCGTATCCATCTAGATCTCACGGGCCTGCCACCTAAGTCGGAAGAAGTGCGCGCCTTTGTCGCTGATAAACGCCCGATGCAAACAAAGCGCAATGAAGTGATCGATAAGCTCATTGGGAATCCTGATTTCATTGATCATTGGTCCAATAAATGGGCGGATATGTTGCAGGTGAATAGCAAGTTCCTCGGAAGTGAAGGGGTCACGACGTTGCGTGCCTGGATCAAGCAACAAGTGACTGACAATACGCCGTATGACCGCATGGCTTACCGTATTATCACCGCCACTGGTTCCACGAAGGACAATCCAGCCGCATCCTATTACAAGACCGTGCGCACGCCTGAGGAACTGGTGGAAAACACCACGCATCTATTTTTAGCCACACGATTCAACTGCAACAAGTGTCATGACCATCCTTTTGAAAAATGGACCTGGGATCAGTACTATCAGACGGCCGCTTATTTTGCTCAGGTCGATTTGAAAACTGATCCTGCAAGCGCGGGTAAAACCATTGGTGGAACAGCCGTCGAGGGTGCCAAGCCTTTGTATGAAATTGTCAGTGATAAAAAAGAAGGGGAGATGAATCATTTACGCACTAATGCTCCTGTTGCTCCCCAGGTGCCTTTTGACGCATCATTGGTTAGCAAAACAGCCACCAATCGACGTGAGCAATTTGCCACCTGGATGACCAGTCCCGAGAATGATTACTTTGCCATGAGCTACGCCAATCGCATCTGGGGTTATCTAACGGGCACAGGTGTCATCGAGCCGCTCGATGACATTCGTGCGGGTAATCCAGCCAGTAATCCTGAATTGTTACAATACATCACTCATGAGTTTATTCAGAGCGGCTTCAATGTGCGTCATCTGATGAAGATCATCACTCAGAGCCGCACTTATCAGTTGAGTTTACAAACCAATAAATGGAACGAAGACGACAAGATCAACTACAGCCACTCCAAAGCACGTCGCTTGCCCGCAGAAGTTTTGTTTGACTCCGTTTTTGCCGTCACGGGATCCATGCCAAACATTCCCGGAGTTCCCAAAGGCACTCGTGCGGCACAGCTCATTGACGGCCAGACTCAATTACCTGATGGCTTCCTGACTAACTTTGGTAAGCCTGCTCGAGAGAGCGTCTGCGAATGTGAGCGAAGCAACGATGTGAATCTTGGACCTGTCATGGCTCTCATGTCGGGGCCGACAGTCGGTGATGCGATCAGCGATCCACAAAATGCCATCGCTAAACTGGCGAATGAAGTGAAGGACGACTCCAAGCTCGTGGAGGAAATCTTTATGCGAGTCCTAAATCGGAAGCCGAGTGCGCAAGAGATCAATGCTGCGCTCGCTAGCATGGCCAGCATGGATGCGGAAAATAAAACTCTCGCCGCAGCCAGGCAGGCTAAAGAGACTGAGCAAAAACCCCTCATCGACACAGCTGAAGCCGAGCGCCAAGCTTTAATCGCCTCGACAAAGAGAGAGCTCGAAGCTTATCAAGTGAAGATGGCCCCTGAAATCAAGAAGCGTCAAGATGCACGTCTGGTCGCGATTGTTAAAGCAGAAGCGGCTGTAAAGGCGGTGGCTGAGGCCGCGCCGATCCAGCAGCCGCGCTGGGAGCAGTATGTGGATCTTACTACTGAGTGGACACCGCTGGAGGTCAAGGTCGTGCGCGCCAATGGCGTGGAAAAACTTGAGGTGCAGGCTGATGGCAGCATCTTTGCCACGCCGATGCCTGAAGGTCGAGTTTCGCCGGGAACTTACAGCCTTGCAGGCAAAACAGCACTCACTGGTATCACTGCGATTAAGCTGGAAATGTTGCCGGATGATCGTCTGCCAAGCAATGGGCCTGGCTTAGCTCCAGATGGCAATTTTGTATTGAGTGAGTTCAGCGTCCGCGCTGATCCTGCGGATGCAAAGCGCACCAAACGTGGAGGAGAAGCGATGACGCTAAAGAACCCGAAAGCCGACTTCCAGCAGACCGGATTCGACATCGCAGAGAGCCTCAAGCCGCGGAACCGCGACAAAGGCTGGGCGGTGTCTCCCGAGGCAGGCTTTCGCCACGAGGCTACCTTCGAATTCGCTAAGCCCATTGTCTATGAGGGAGGTGCGCAGCTCAGCATCACGATCTCTTCCCAGTTTCAGGGCGGGAAGTACAATCTCGGTCACTTCCGTCTCTGGGTCACAACGAATCCTGTCGTCCGTTTCGGCACCGCTAAAACCATCGCCGACGCGGTAAGAACCCCTATGACGAAGCGCACGAAAGAGCAGAAAGCGGATCTCTCCGTCCACTTCCTTGCCCAATTCAAAGACTATCAAGCGCAGAAGGAGCTCTATGCCATCGCCAAGAAACCACTGCCGTTGGACCCGCAGCTTGTCCTGCTCGAAGCCAAGCACACGGATGCTCAAAACCCCATCATCATTGATCCAAAACTCGTCCAACTTCGCCGTGATGCGGATCTAAGCACCCTGCAATTAGGCAATAAACGCCTTTCTGCCGCTCAGGACTTAGCTTGGGCCTTGATCAATTCATCTGCATTCTTGTTTAATCATTAAGGTGATTTAGATCACGGCAGCTGATTCTGGTTGCCCATTCTTCGAGACCATCGAAAGGAGTTTCATGCTTCATCGTCGGTTCTTCACTTTTACAGCTGCCTCATGATATTGGATGCCAGCTGTGAACTTGATTACCTAGCAGCCGAAGCGGTGCCTGCGATTTTTATGCTACGTCCGCGCAGTGGTTGGGCGCAGTGGATTATGCGTGAAGAGTTCGATATTCAGCCGCAGGTGCCAGTCGTTGAGTTTACCGATGTCTATGGCAACCTTTGTCAGCGCATCGTGATGCCGCAGGGGCGCTTTCAGCTCATCGTGCGTTATCGTGTTTTAGTCGCTGACCATGTGGACACGGACCCCCAAGCTCACTTGATGTTGGTACAGAATTTGCCGACCGATCTACTGCATTACTTGTTGCCGAGCCGTTACTGCCAGTCGGATGAATTGTCGGCACTGGCGCAATCGATCGTGGGAGATGCTTGGCCGAACTACCAGCAGGTCGAAACGATCCGCTTATGGGTGCGCCGAAACATCAGCTACGAATTGGGGTCGAGCAATACGGCTACCACTGCTTTAGAAACGGTGAATCATCGCCGTGGCGTGTGTCGTGACTTTGCCCATCTCAGCATCGCGCTTTGTCGGGCTATCAATGTGCCTGCACGTATGGTGGTGGGCTTTTTGCATGAGCTCTATCCCATGGATTTACATGCTTGGTTTGAAGCTTTTATTGGAGGGCGTTGGTTTACCTTTGATGCCACAGAGGACTTTACTCGCGGCAATAGAATCGTCGTGGCTTATGGTCGGGACGCGGCGGATGTGGCTTTAGCTACACTGTTTGGAAACTTTACGCTTCAAAACATGCACGTCATGGTGACTCCCGTGTTGAATGCACTGCCTTCCCAGACACCAACCTCAAATTCGTATTAAAATAAAAAGTCGGTTGTTCAGCTTAGGACTCAATCTAGGTGAACTACTCGAGACGAGTGAGTTCGCTGACACGGAACATTCCATTGAGCAACTGCAAATTGTCTTTCTCCACTTTCAGCGCGTCTAGATGTAGAATGTAGGGGAACTCACGAAGCTTAACGATGTGCAGGCCCTCCTTGGGTTCTTTCATAGCTGCAGCGACATCGGCGATCTCGGTGATTTTTTTGCCATTCACTTCATCCACGACTTGGCCATTCATCCGTTCATAGCCTTGCGTGCTGCTAGTCGGCAAGATGGCGCTGAGAAAGACGATTTTTTTGCGGCCTTCTTTTTCAAATTCATCCGGTGTGTTGGCGATGCGTTGCAGGCGGAGGATCGGACCTCCTTGTTGCTCGTTGCCAAAGGAATTTAGATAGGCGCGTGTGAGTTCCTGGAAAAGCAGTCCGCCACTGAGGACATATTTAGGTCCTTTATCAAAGAGGTAGGGCAACACGAGGTAGTCCTCAACATTCTTACGGGTAAGCTGGCTTTTCAGGATGACTTCTTTATCCTCACGGATGACTCGGATCTCGACATCATCACCGACAAAGGAGCGACCACGCACGATGTGACTGACGCTTAGCGCACCAAATTGTGGGTCTTGATAGTCGCCGCGTGAGTCAATGCTCGAGCCATTAATGGAGATCATAATGTCGCCTTTTTTTACCCCTGCTTTGTCGGCGCTGCCGCCTTTCATGACATTGTTGATGAAGACACCTGGGGCATCGGATTTAAGTCCAAGATACTCGCGAAATTGTTCGTCGAGCGTGATCTGGAATTCGACGCCAAGGGAAGGGAAGCCTTCGTATTTTCCATCAGCCACATCTTTGAGGAAGTGATCAATGATTGGTGCAGGTAGTAATGTGGCGACTTGGTTTTTTGAATCGTAGCGCAGGAGTAGTGCGGCTAGTTTTCCACCTTTAACGATGGGTAGGGTAAAGCTGTTGGCTTCACTACGGATGATGCCTGTAGCCTCATAAACAAGGAAGGCGGCATTTTCGACGACATAGCCCTGAGTCATCACTTTACTGATGCGCATGGGTGTGACGATCAGTTCACCGACACGGCCTGTTTGCCAGACGGAAAGGGCATCGCCAATGCGCGCGGTGGTGTCAACTTCCATGCCTTTGAGGGTAGAGAAGAAAGCTTTCTCTTTCGCTGGTGAGTTCGGTGCCAGCACGGCAAGATTGGCTTCATAATCGACGGCTTGAACTTTGGCGGTGATTTTCTGTCCGCTATCTGGCAGCTCAAGCTCGATGTAGGTGGCATCAGCGACCATCTGAGCTGTGACCAGAACGCGATTGTTGGGTAGCACAACGCCCAGTCCACGACGACCGCTGGAGGTTTCCTTCTGCCAAGGGATCTGCAGATTGTAGCTCTGATAAGTGACATTCACTTTCAGCAGTGAGCTGGTATTAATGATGGGTTGCTGTGGCGGTAAGCTCTGTGGACGAGCCATGGTGCCGGTGGGTTTCTGCCGCGGCTCTGGCGGATGTAGTGGTCCTTGAGCGTGCAGACTGCTGAGGCAAGCCAACGTGATGAGAGATAGAAGGGAAATTTTCATGGTCGGAAAAAAGGTGTCCGTATGTTGATCGTGCGGTGGGCTATTCGTCGCCGAGGTAGGCGTCTTCCGTGATGTTGTAGGTCTGCATGATGTGCGGATGCGCAGTTTCAGCTAGGTCACGTTTCAATGCCAAGGGGCGGCCTTTTTCCAGAAGCTTGATCACGACAAAGGACTCTTTTACATCTTTCTTGGATAGCGCTTCCTTCACATCTTTGAGGCTTTTGATCTTCATGCCATTGATCTCATCCACAACGCTGTGGGCATAAATAGCTAGGTGAGTATTGACTTCATCGGTGAGTACACTGGTGAGGATCACGGGTTCTGGACGTTCGACATAGAGCTTATCCGTCAGGTAGTTATCAAACAAGTAACTAGCTGCTGGATCGTGGATCTGATGAGCATCCATGAGGTCGCGATCCATCGGCTGGAAGACGAGCCCTGCATAGACAAGGAAGCGTGGGCGCTGATTGTATTGGGAGCCTAGTTTGACATAGGGATCGAAGCGCTTCAGTTCCACATCGACTTCTTCCTTCTTGCCATCACGTTGGTAGGCTAGCTTGAGTTTGTCTCCAGCAAACTTGCGCTCGACGACTTCGTTCATGTCCATCAGTTCGCCCTCAAAGCGGATCAGTCCGTTGTTGAGCACTGGGTTGCCATCCATGGCCAGGAGGACGTCTCCGCGCTTCAAAATGTTGCCGACACTGCCCGCTGGTTCTACGTCGGCGACCATGACGCCGATGCCGTCGTCACCGACTTTGAGTGCTTTCTTTTGCGCCGAATTTTCAATAGGAAAATCAGTGATGGCGATGTCCACGTAGTGGTCATAATGACCATCGGACACATCTTTCAGAAAACGCTGAATGACTGGCACTGGAATGATGTAACCGACGTTCTGCGCGACTCGGCCATTGAAGCCCTGAAAGGCGACGCCAACGACCTTGCCATTTTGTAATACAGGTCCACCGCTGTTACCGGGATTGATGGCTGCATCCACTTGGATGGCTAGATGCGAATCTACCTGTGTGTGGCTGAAGGGGCGGAAGTCGATGCGTGATACAACCCCGCGCGTTACAGAGATACGATCTCCACCAATCGGGTAGCCAACGGCGATCAGTTCTGTATTGAGTTTTGGGATGCCGCCAAAGGTCAGTGGCTTCAGCTTTTCAAAGTGAGTTCCATTTTCTGCCTCGATGATGGCCAAATCACAATCATGGGCCACAAAAACGATTCGTGCTGGATGTGGCTGTGGATCATTCGTGGTGCGAATGACCAGTTTGGTCGCATTACTGACCACATGCGCATTGGTGAGGAAGCGATTTTTGCCAATGAGGAAGCCAGTCCCCGAGCCGCCGGAGGGTTGGCCCGCATTCCAGGGTTCGCGATAGTCAGGGACCAAAACTGAGCAGTCAATATTGACGACACTTTCCCATTCGCCAGTGGTCAGATCGATGGCTTGATTCGCACTAGGCTGCTCCTCCGCAGCATGAGCAAAAAAAGGCACCCCGCAAAGCAGGGCGAAGGCTGGCATAAGGAAGCGCGTTTTCATGGAAAAATCGTGGAAGCATAAAGATACGCAGGCGGGTTCGGAAAAGACAACAAGCTTCACCGCATTTAATGGATTTTTTAACCTGACGCGGAGTGACTTCAGCCAAGCTGAGGCTTTGAGTTGTCAAAAGGCGAATCCATCTGCCAAATGAACAGGGCTTTTTGACACTAGAGGCAAGTGGCCATCAACATGGTAAAAACAGACTCCATGAAATCCGTGAGAAGAGTCCGGTTCTCTGAAAATTGGGATTCTTAGACGCTCGATACAGTTCAACAATCAGCCTTGCAGCGCAGACGCCCAGTTTTTTGACTAAAAAACAGGCCGTCAGCATCAAAGTAAGCAAGACATCAGGCAGCGCAGGCATTAAATTTTCCCATGAATCAAACATCATGGACAGGCGTCTTTCCTGCCGTTACCACCCAATTGCATCAGGACCAGACACTTGATCTTGCCGCCAGCGCTCAACACTGGCAAGCACAGATCGACGTCGGCGTTTCCGGTCTCATTGTCTGTGGCTCCTTGGGCGAAAATCAATGCCTCCAGCCAGACGAAAAACGCGCGGTGGTGAAGCATGCTGTCGAAGTCGCCGCAGGCCGCGTGCCTGTCGTCACTGGTGTCGCCGAGATGAGCACCCAGGCCGCCACTTCGTACATGCAGGACTGTGAAAAGCTCGGCGCGTCCGGCTTTATGATCATGCCGCCCATGGTGTATAAGTCCGACCCGCGCGAAACGCAGCATTGGTTCCGCAGTTTGGCCAACGCCACACCGCTGTCCTGGATGCTCTATAATAATCCTGTCGGCTACCACACCGATGTGACGCCGGAGATGTTCATCGAACTTGCTGACATCTCGAACCTGCACGCCATCAAAGAAAGCAGTTCCAACACCCGCCGTATCACGGAGCTGCGCAATCTAACCGGCGACCGCTACCGCATCTTCACCGGCGTGGACGATCTTTTCCTCGAGTCCGCCATTCTCGGTATCGACGGTTGGGTTTGCGGCAGCGGCATCGCTTTCCCCAAAGAGAATCAGCAGCTCTGGGACCTTGCGAAAGCAGGCCGCTGGGAGGAATGCCGCACCCTTTACCGCTGGAGTCAGCCGCTCATGAAACTGGACACGCACATTCATTTTGTGCAATACATCAAGCTCCTTTGCCAAGAGACGGGTCTCGGTCATGAGTGGGTCCGTGAGCCACGCCTGCCTCTCGCGGGGACTGAACGCGAGCAAGTGCTCCAAATCATTCGCGAAGCCCTGGCAAAACGACCCGCTTGATAAGTGCTTTGAGTATTGCAGTGGTAGCGACTACCCAGTAGATACTCATCATGGTGCGCCCACGCAAAAAATACACTGTTCACGATCTCCGTAAGCTCAAAGGTCAACACTGCTTCACGCATATTCACGTGAAGTCACCGCAAGAGGCCATGGCAGCAGAGGCGGCGGGCATCGATCTCATGAGTTGCAGCTTTGACTCGCCAGAAGCTCAGGCGCGATTGCCATTGCTCGTCGCAGCAGTGCCTACCGCCTTTCTTTCTGGCTCCACACCGCATGGCATGGCTACCCAGGAGGAGGCTGTCCGCACCGGCTTCCGCGCTCTCGAAATGGGAGCTAGTTCCGTGTATTGTTCCGGTAGTCCTTTTCTCATTGAAGCAATGGCCCGTGAAGGCATCCCCGTCGTCGGCCACATTGGCATGGTGCCGCGGCACGTCACTTGGACAGGCTACCGAAGCATTGGCAAGACCGTCGATGAAGCCAAGGCGCTCTATGGCAAAATGAAGGATCTAGAAAACGCCGGCGCGTATGCTGCAGAGATTGAAATCGTGCCGCACAATCTCGCGACATGGCTATGCAAGCAAACGAGCATGCTCCTCATGTCACTCGGCTCGGGTAGCGGCTGTGATACCCAATTCCTCTTCTCTTGCGATATCCTTGGCGACTACGACGAGCGTATTCCTCGCCACGCCAAATCTTATCGCAACTTCGCTGAAGAAAACCGCCGCTTGCAAAACGAGCGCATCGCCGCGTTCAGCGAGTATGCCGCCGATGTCAAAGAAGGTCGCTTCCCAGCTAACTGCCACCTCACCGAGATGGATGCTGCTTTACTTGACGAGGTGGTGCGCTCAATTTCGTGAGTCGGTTCAAGGCGAATTGAGTGAATTTAGGTCGCTACTGCCAGAATTAGTCAAGATGTACCTCAAAGCACGGGCCATGTGGACACATGAAGCGCATTCCCATCATCGATTCTCACACCGGCGGCGAGCCCACACGCGTGGTTTTGAGTGGTGTGACCTCCGATGAACTCGAAACCTACCGCCGCGCCATCACTTGCGAGCCGCGCGGGCATGAGGTGATTGTCGGCGCACTGCTTGTAGAGCCAAAAGACGCGTCATGTGCCGCTGGCGTCATTTTCTTCAACAATGTGGGATTACTCGGCATGTGCGGACACGGCATGATTGGCCTTATCGCTACGCTGAAGCATCTCGGACGCATCAGCGCAGGCAAGCATCGTATCGAAACACCTGTCGGCATTGTGACGGCTACGCTGCATGACGATGACTGCGTGAGCATTCGCAACGTGCTATCATATCGAAAAGCCAAAGCCGTCAAAGCAGGCCGAGTCACTGGCGATATAGCGTGGGGTGGAAACTGGTTTTTTCTCGTCGCGGATCACGGACTCGAACTCACTTTGAAAAACGTCCCGCAGCTCACGAGGGCCAGTTTGGCCATGCGTGAGGCCGTGCGCGCCGCAGGCTACCCGGAGGTTGATCACGTCGAGCTTTTTGGCCCGCCGCACGATTCCTCAAATCACAGCCGAAACTTCGTTCTCTGTCCCGGTGGTGAATACGACCGGTCCCCCTGCGGCACCGGAACAAGCGCGAAGCTCGCCTGCCTTGCTGCCGATGAAAAAATTGCTCCCGGCGAAGTCTGGCGCCAGGAAAGCATTCTTGGCAGCGTTTTTGAAGGTCGCTACGAGTCGGCTGAAAACGGCATCATCCCAACGATCAATGGAAAGGCTTTTGTCACGGCTGAATCCACGCTTATCTTTGATCCACAGGACCCATTTCAATTCGGCATCGCATGAAACGATTTTTGCTGCTCATCTACGCATCTGCGGCTATGTCTGCCGACTTCGATGCTGCGCTTGGTTTTCCGAAGCGTACAGAAAATCAAGTTTTTCGAGATCGCGTGAAGGCGAACTGGCTGTCAGATGGTAAAACATTCTGGTATCGGCTGCAAATAGCTCCTGAAAAGGCAGAGTACATTTTGATCAATGCCACAACGGGCACCCGAAAAACAGCGGCTTCGCTGAAGGAACTTGGGTTGCCTGAAACGGAGGCCGTTAATACCTCTGGCATGCAAATTCAGCTTCGACGCACTCGGCGCACGGGCGAGTCTTCAGGTATCAAATTCATCAACAAGCTCGATGAGGATGTGAATCTGTTTTGGATCAACGAAGCAGGCGAACA
>Ga0164295_10004205_pt1 | contig 11459 bp, 6 predicted proteins | sample GEODES006metaG_FD_111798 | JGI IMG/M metagenome (GOLD analysis project Ga0164295, IMG submission 111798) | Oligotrophic lake water microbial communities from Sparkling Lake, Wisconsin, USA - GEODES006 metaG | ecosystem: Environmental > Aquatic > Freshwater > Lake | place: USA: Sparkling Lake...
ATGTTGACTCGAGCGCTGAAGCTAGACTGCACCATGGCAGATGCGTGGTACAATGTGGGCGCGTTGTATGACATGTGCGACCAGCCCGAGGACGCACAGCAGGCGTACTTGAAGGCGAAGGAGCATGGACTGGCGGACCGATTCGCGAAGGCGGGCATGGGACTGAACCCGATCGCATCCCAGGCCATGCAGGTCATCAGCTCCAACAGCAGCGAGGCTCTTCGCCCTCCGCAGACAGGGGCTTCTTCGGCACCTGTATCATCATCGTCGTCTGCCCCTTTCAGGCAGCATCCGAGTGAGCATCAACCTCAGCATCAGAATGATCAGCAGCATTTACAGCAGCAGATGGATCTACACAAGCAGTTACAGCTACAACAGCAGGTCATGCAGCAGCAAATGATACAGCACCACCAGCAGCTAAGCTTACAGCCGTTGTTTCCAGAGCACGGAATGCAGCATTACCAGCAACCGCAGTACCAGCATCCGCAGTACCACCAACACGTCCCCGGGGTAGTACCCATCCACCTGCAGGAGTCGCAACAGCAGCTCATCGAGGACCTGCAGACCATCAACTATTCCGAGCTCATCCGCGACGGTGACCTGCCCGAGCACGATGCGCACTTCTAGCTGAGGTGGCTTCTTATAGCTACACTGCAGTGCATCCAGTTTCGACTAGAAGAGCTGTCTATCACTAAAGGTGCGACGGACTAGAAGAGGCCTCAGTGGTCTCGCCTCACCACGCCTCGTTAGTTGTTAATTCAAGAATACAGCTCCTCCCTCACTTTACGTAGTATATTTCTAGCTCTCTTCTGTGTGAGTATACTCGTACTGTATCTACCAAGAGTAAGTGTGAGCATTGGCAAGGTACTAACGACTTGTCGCATTTAACAAAAGTGCCTTCAAGTAGGTTGGTGCCCTACATAACCAATGATGATGATGCTCTTCATGACCAATGATGATGATGTCCTCCGGTCAGTCAGTCAGTCATGGATGGATGACCTGACCGCATCTCTTGCCCGCCCTCGGTCTTCGTCGGCGATGAGAGCGACAGGGCGGCGAGCGGCATCGACAGGCTGTAGGTCTCCGCACTGGCTCGGCGAGTCACGCTCGATGCCCTCCAGGACTCCCTCGCCTCCTCCATAGCCCGCTGCCGCTCCTCCAAGGCGGGTCGGAAGCTGCTGCGCCACAGAGCGAGGTCTGCGCGGTAGAAGTCGAAGGCCTTGTACCGGCCACTCTTATGCTTGGAGCGATGAGCTTTTAGTTTGTGTGGGTGCCTGGACAGGTACTCATCGTATGAACACAGGTCCCCAGAGATCTGCAGGGTGGACCTGCAGAGATCCTTGGAGGAGAGTCGTCTAGTCATGTCCATGGCCTCCTCCTCGGAGGCGAAAGAGCTGTATCGATGCCTTAAGTCGAAGGAGTCGAATGAGACCGGAGAGGAGTCCGTGTCGGAGGAGAACAGGCAGGGACCGATGTGCGCCAGTCCCACCCCGATCAGCCTGTCCGGAACCGCTCCCTGGTCCTTCAGCACCCGGATCTTCAGCCGCGGGTTGAGCAGGTCGCTGCTGGAGGCCTTCTTCGAGCGGCCGGTCGACGCCTGCTCCATGCCGCTCCCACTCACAGAACTCTCGAACATGCCTCTCTGATTCTTTGCATTGCATTGGTGGGTGCGATAAGCCGTGGCGATCAGTTCGTCCGCATCCAGCACATCATCGCCGATGTTCTTGATCAAACCGAAGAGATCGGCTGCGTCCTTGGTGTTGAGGAACTTGTGTTCGTTCATCTTGAAGAGCGCGATGGATATGCGGAAGAGCACTTTGCTGCCCTCGTTGAGGAACATGTCCCACACGCGCAGAGTCACCTCCGGTCGCAACGTGTTCACGAAGACGCACATGAACCAGTGCACCGTCGTCAGTTGCAGCTGGATCTGGTGCTTCTCGAAGGTACTGCATAATAGTTAATAACCAGACAGACAAGGGCATAGCCATCAAACACTAAGGAGAGCCACTCAGCCAATAACTCTTCTCTTCTCTACGCAGAGAGAGCAAGAGGCCCCCCCAATTCACACAATCACTTATCATCATCATCTCACTCTCTCACTCACTCACCTGTGGATGCGAGGCAGGCACTTCTTGACGATGTGAGCCAGCACGTACTGATCCACATATGTGCCCACCATGGAGCGCGTGAAGTAGTCGTCCGGCAGCAGCCTCTCCACCACTGTGACCAGCAGCCAGAAGGCATCCTCTTCCTGCATGAACACCAGCATCATGCCCGCAATGAAGTTCAGTCCCTGGCAGTAGCCGATGCGCGGGTTGAACACTGCGAAGGCTTGCAGCAGGCGACGCAGAGTGTCCTCTCCCGGCCCCGAGGGACTGAAGTAGCTGTGCTCAGGGAAGGTCCTGCAGTGAGGGTAGGTGACATCACAAGTCAGCAGTGATCGACTGCCTGTCCTCTCTGTCATCATCTACCTGTCTACGTCCTTCTCGATCTCGTCCCTCACTTTGGGGTCGAGGTCCGCCAGTCGCGACACCACTGAGGCGTGGTAGTAGTTGTCCGGGAACTCCCTCCGCAACACGCTGCACAGACTGATCTTCTGCCACACCAGCGGGCGGTATGCAGCAGGCACTCCCCTCCGCACGATGTCCCGCAGATCTCTGGATGGCTTGAACACACCCGCGGGCTTGAGGTTCTCTGCGCCCCCGATGGACTTCAGGTAGCCTACCCACTCCACGTCCCTCCGGCTCTGCCCCTCCTGCAGCCGCGAGTGCCGGGTTAGCTCGTCGAGGTGGTAGGCGAAGCTGCAGTTAAAGCCCAGCAGGTCTCTGTGCACGGGCATCTCGATGTTCATGCGCTGGAGATACATCGGTAAGGAACACCTCTTGGGGTTCAGGAAGGTGATCTTCCTCGAGAAGGATCCCTTCCTACAAAGGAGGATGAGGGGTAGCCACCTATAAAGTCCCATCACGCATATCATAGTAGCCGCAGTCGTCATCACTCACAGCAGCATGTCCAGTAGCATGGCTATCGCCTCGAAGGGCTCGTCGAGGACGCTCTTGTCGTTGATCGCCACCACCACGTCCCCCTTGCTGACCAGAGTCTTCAGCCGCTTCATGCTAATACAAGGACACACAATCACTACACAGTAGATGTGCATCATCCTTTCATTTTACCTACCTACCTACCTACCTACCTTTCTGACTCCTTCACCTCCAGGATGACCGTGTACTGTCCAGTAACTGTATCGACTCCCAGCACTACTCCGAACTCCGCGGTGGAAGTATGCAGCTCGTAGATACCTGTAGTGATGTTAGAGATTGGTAGGGAATGACCATGATCAAGTTGTGCTACAGGATCGTCGCAGCAGCAGCACCTTCATCGACGGGGAGGTACTTCAGGTCCGCCTCCACCACCGTGCCATCCTCTGCAGTCACCCACGAGGTGATCTTAGAGCCCTTGCCACTCGGAGACTCCCGTAGGTGGGCGTCTTTCATGATAAGTTAAGCTTACTTCGGATATCTTACATACGTACTGTACGTACAATACTTCGGATATCTGTTGCTACTCCACGTACCGTCTCTTGTAAAATTTTATTTAATCATCATCACTGTATCTGTTTGTCTTAAATCTGATTTATCTGATGCTATTCTTATTCATTCTCTGTCCCTTCGCCCTCCTCCTCCCTTGCTTGTCGCAGTTACTGACTCTGACATAGCTTTCGATCACGATGACTGTCGTAAGTAATTAATGCTTTCGATCACGAACTCATATCATCTCGTGTACAGATAAGAGTCAATAGGACAGGTAGCCATCTTAAACACGTTAGTTAGCTAGTTATCCCACAGTTAATTCACACGTCTCTATCTCCATCTAACTAGCATCTAGTATATACAAATGTCGAGACACATACATGTCAAATCAACCTATTGCGATCTCTCCTCACTCACTTCCGCAGCATTTTGCTCTTCTTGCCCGATTTGAAATTCTCGTCCACCTGTGAGTCCCTCTCCCTGTCCCTCTCCAGGTCAGCGTCCCTCAGTCCGGTCCCTTTGCCGTGCTTCTTCTGCAGACGAGCGCGGGCAGTGCGCATCCATTTGACGGCGATCGCTTTCGTGGCTCCAGAGAAAGCAGGTATGTCTCTCAGCCAGTCCTTCGGCAGGTCTTCTCCCTCGTCGTCGCTGATCGTCTTCATCACCTTCTCCTTGCGCTTGTTGCCTCTCTTGCCTGCCCTTAGACGCTGAGCTTTGCGGTACCAGTTGAGCAGCATGGCCTTCGATGCGGCCGACAGAAAGACCGGTCCCCATTCGGGATAGTCCTCCTGTCCGTCGTCAAACACACTCGCGTCGGCCGCGCCTTTAATCTTGTCGCGCGCCTGCAGCTCCTTCCGCCGAGTCAGGCAGGCGAGGCAGATAGTGTGGTAGCGCTGGTTGTTGACCCAGAACTGCTTCCACTGCACCTGGTCCACTTCCTCGTCGTCCGGATAGATGTTGTCGTACATATCCCCCATCTTGTCCACGTCTATGTCGTACTCGATCTGCAGCTGCTTCCTCGACAGACACATCTCGCACTGCGCCCCTCTAGCTCTCTTGATGAGCGGCTCCACGATCGCTCTCAGACGCAGCCTTCGCCGGGCCTTCCCCAGCCACCACCGGATGATGTTGCGCGACGGGGCGGTCAGGGCGACCGGGCCAAACCTGTCTTTGTCCTTCTCGTCGTCGTCGGAGATATCGTCGCGGCGTGCATTGATGATCCGAGCCAACTGGTTGATTAGGTAGGGTCGAGACCTGCGCATCGTGCGAGGCGTCAGTAGTTGCGGTAACTGGTTGATCAGCCAGGTGCGATTGTAGTTCAGGAACTTGTATCTGAAGGTCTCGCTGGTGATGCGCTGGTTCATGAGGTAGGCGTCGGATGAAGCGCCCTTGATCTCCTCCCACGCGGGGAGGTCGAGCTCGTCCTCTTGTCTCTGCTGCAGATGCCACGCCGTGTTCTCATGCTTGATCTTCCACACCTTCAGCTCCACGGCCGCCCACATTACGAGCCACTGCAGGGCATAGAACGCTAGCACCAGCACCATGAACACGATGGGGAAGCCGGGGTCGGAGAAGGGGCTGTAGGGGATGGACCCCGCATTCAGGAAGCACTCGTTGGCTAAGGCGATGTACACGATGCCGTTGAAGTGCACGGTCAGCATGAGGTAGTACTGCGAGGAGAAGCACATCTGGTCCAACTTGCGCAGCGACTCGTCGATGCACTCGTCCAAAGAGTTCTCCATGCCCTTCCAGCGGGTCTCTCGCTGTAGGAAGCGGTAGCGGCTGTAGACGAGGTACTCGTAGATCTTCCAGCCGTGGAACTGCTCGCACTGGGAGTGGTTGAACACGTCAAAGAAGGGCTGGAAGAAAAGCATCACGACCTGGAACACTAGATAGATCACCATGTCCGATTGCCTGATGTTGTATGCACTAGGAATGACTAGCTGCACTCTATACTGCATGAACAGGTAGACCATGAAGGGGAAGTAGAACATCATCATCGTGTCACTGCAGCAGTCGCAGAAGTAGGCCAGGATGGGCTCCACGCTATCCGCGTCGTCAGAGGAATCCGGCACACCCTCGACCTGTCTCTTGCGGAAGTCCTTGTTGCTGTCTGCGGCCGAGGCCTGGGACAACCGCGCGATCAAGTACGCGGGAATGATCCGTCTAAGGAGAGAGATGAAGCCGTCGACGAAGAACTTCCCTACGTTGTAGATGGACATGAGGTATACGTGCTGGAAGACGCGCTGGAACATGGAGAGCGACACTCCGTACAAGTAGGACAGAAGGAACTGCAGGAAGTCAGGAGACCCGAAAGTGACCACTTGGGTGCCGAAGTTGTACGCACACATGACTGGAGCCACGAGGATGGCATCTGTCAGCTGATTCTCCAGCATCACCGCGATGACCTCGCCGATGACCTGGAACATCACCAGGGACACGTAGAAGTTGAGGCTGTAGGTTTCGGAGAACGAGTACTCGATCATCAGCGTCACTATATTCGCCATTATGAACGACGTGAAAATGAAGTTCGCCTGCCGCCACATGACTGGGTTCCACAGCTCCCTACTTGCTAGCTCGGTGCGCTTCTCAGCCAACTCGTGTTCACGCTTCGTTTCTGGTTTGGGGAAATACATTTTAGCCCCGGCTACGAAGCATAGAAAACCCACTATGAAGAACACCGCTCCGATGCGCCCCAATCTGCAATTTGCTTGATCGCTCGGACTAATGATCGGAACACCCGTCGCTGGCATCTCCCCGTAAGCGATCGGAAACTGGTCCAAGTACAGGGTTCCGGGTGGGTTGGTGAGCGGTGAGACGGGACTCGTGATGAAGTAGCCGTTGACAAAGTAGTTGCCCAGAGACGTCATGAACCAAATGCCAAAAACACCGAGATACACTCCCACCACTGCAGGCGGGATCACAAGACCTAACATGCTGAACAGCTTCAGCTGCGGTGGGTTTTGAAGCGTAGTGCATACTCGGCAGACGGCCCAACCGATGAAACCCAGCACCACAGTCACGAAGCCCAACGCCATGAACATCACGACGAAGATCGAAAGGTCGAAGGCGAAATTCAGCACCAAATTGTAGAAATCCAGCGCGTAGTACTCCAGCTGCAGCGAGTAGCCGGTGTTGGTGCTGTCGGTGTCGTAGCTGCTGGCGACAAAGTTAGCATACACAATCTTCTTAGCGTACGGGGTCTCTTGGAAGTATCCGATGTCAAGCAGTATAGAGCGAGGGAAACAGCCGATACTGCAGCCGGGAGGCAAGTTGTTCTGAGTCACCACGACGTTGATGAAGTTATCGGTAGAGATGGCAGCCAGCTCCTGGTAATACGCCCCTCCTCCGAGATCATTCTGAGAGACACCTGTACTCTTGCGGCCAGTGTATTGGAAGTAGTCCACCGGGTAGCGGATGAGTTGGAAGAGAGATTCACCTGCAGGGACTTCGAACCAGCGAGGCGTATTGTCCGCACTGTTCAAGTCCTCTTCGTAGTTACACTCGATGAATCGCACGCAGTAGTCCGACACGGCTTGTTCCATTATGTTGAAGGGACCCACTGCGAATATGTCGTCCTGATCAGGCAGCGGCGGGAACTTGTACCGCGGAGTCATCTCGCTCTTGGGGACATGCGGCAGAGCGCACTCCTTCCCTTCGAACAGCAGCCACAGCGGGATGTATGAGTCGAAGGTGAAGCAGTTGGAGAAGTAGGGCAGGTAGGGCAGCACGAGCTCATTGAGACTGAACACGTATCCGTTGACCGGGTCGTAAGTGGTCTGATGGAAGGTCTCGAAGTACGCGTCCAGCTGCTCCTTGGACTCGTCGGCGGTGGTCGCGGGTTGGATCCAGAAGGCGCTGCCCAGGTTGACCAGCGAGATAGGGTCCAGCACCAGAGGAACCACCGCACTTTCACTGGACACGTTATTCATAATCAGAGCACGGCCACGCTCGTATTGCTTGTAGAGCGGAGGCAAGTTGAGCGGCTGGCTGATCGAGTTCGAATCGGTCTGCTTCACTACGGCGGTGAAGAGGTACTGCATGTCGACCACCCGCTCGTTGAACGAGACGTACGGGGAAAGCCTGCGCGTTTTGTGGATGGTCATGGTGCCTCCGGTGGAGGTGTTCGCTCGGGATGGAGATGCGATCCGCACGGTGGTGGAGTTGAGGAACAAGGGGGCGTACGCTATGTACAGGCCGTAGAGGATGTGGATCTCTACCTTAAAGACCATGTCGTCCAGCGCGTAGACAGTGATGTTGTTCTTGATGTTCTTGGGCACCTTCGTCTGCTGGAACCAGTACGAGAACTCCGCGGGCTTGCGACAGGGAACGAACTCTTCCGGTGACAGCCGCACTCGCGCGGAGTTGCATACCTCGACGGTGCATCTGCTGGGGATGATGAAGATGGCGATGCGGTAGTGCTGGTCGTACACCATATCGGCAGGGATGTGCTCGAGGTTGATCTGCACGTGAGCAGCTTCGTTCGCATTCAGCTTGAACAACCCTATCTCTCTTTCTCTCAGTCCCTCTTCGGAGAACCGAGGCAGATCACAGTACCTACGCTCCATCGTCATGATGTCTGCGTTGGTGTACATGTACTCAGGATACACATAGGTGTAAACAGCGAATGTGGAGGGATAGGTGAAGTTCTTGAAGTTGGCGTAGATCTTGCCTCCTCCATCGAGGTATCGCTGCGTGGCGGTGATGTTGATCTGGTCCAGGTCGAGGCCGCCGCTGTAGTGCTCGCCGTCGTTGGTGACCTCAACGATGGCCTCCCCAGACATACAGGGGTTCATCATGTAGTACAGCTCGGGCTTGTTGGCACACAGCTTGTTGTAAATCTCCGAGGCAGTACAGGGCAGGGTAAGGGTGTTGAAGAACTCGTAGCCCGTCGACGGCTTGTTCCTGCATGCGAGATTGGTGGCGTCGCACTCCCTCACATACGACAGGTTACCGGACCTCTTCTCGTTCACCACAGAGCCGAAGTTGTCCACATACTTGCAGGAGTACCGCACCGTGTTCACGTTGTCCTCGTCGTAGATGCCGGTGAACACGTAGTCGTCGTGATCCTGCTCCTCGTCGCCCCTGTTGAAGAGGAACTCGGGAGTGATGCACGCGATGCGGTGCGGACTGATGTACCTCGCTCGGACTACGAACGAGGACTCCGACACCACACCCGCCACTCTCAGATTATCTCCTTTGGGTGTGGTGATCTGGTTCTTGCACCGTCTCGGATGCTGTCCCAAATTCGCTGAAATGCAAGCGCGGAATCTGCAGAAGTTCAGCTTGGTGTCGAGGAAGTTGCGTCCGACGATGATGATCTCGTCACCCCCGTTGCCAGACCCATACAGCGGACAGGCGCGGAAGGCCTCGACCGTGTCGTTGACCCAGAAGGGGGAGGACGAAGAGATGTTGACAGGGTAGACCTTTTTCACCACCTGCACTTCGCCAGTGGGAGTCGACGAAGACAGCGAGGAGTCGATGACCTGGGTGTTGTTGGAGCCGTCCAGGAGGGCCAGCGAGAACTGGTTGAGGTACGTGACATCCTCCATTGGCATTGTGTCCAGCAGCACTGTCTTGTCACAGACATTGATCTCTTGGATGGTGCACCCCTGCAGTACGTCCAGCTGACTGGCAGAGGTGGTCAAGTACGGGCACTTGGTGTCCGCATTCAACGCTGCGGGGGTGGACCGAGGACAGTACGAACCAACCGGACATTTACCGGACGTCGAAGAGTACGTGGGAGTACCGCGCGGACAGTAGAATCCGGGCAGGCAATACGAGTCGTACTGCTGGTCCGGCACTGTTTCGGGCTGGGAGTGGTAGCCTGCAGGAGTGGCGCGGAAAAACTGGCTGGACCGGTCGGTGCCGTACCCGCAGTAGTATCCTGGCGGACACTGCTGGCTGATGTTGAGTGACTCCATTTGCTTCATCCAGCAGACGCGCCCCCTAGGGCAGGGGAGACAGCTGGTGATGTCTGGAGCGGCCACCTCGTTGGAGTACGTGCCGGTGGGACAGGCGGTGCACGTGACCGAGTCCACCTGTGACCGGTACGTACCCTGTGGGCACACTCCGGGGATGTAGTTGCCGTAGCCAATGCACGTGTTGCCGGAGGGGCACTTCAGGCAGCTCACTTGCGAATACAGAGGGGCGTATGTACCGGGGTAGCACAGTGTAGGTGCCACACTCCCGACCTTACTCGCGAAGTTGCCGAGCGGTGTTTGGACCGGGAAGGAGGTGTTGGGCGGGCAGTAATGACCTTGGAAGCACAGGCCGGACCCGGACAACAAGTAGGCCCCCGGCTGGCAGTACGTACCTTCCGAGCAGATCTGAGGCTTGGTGGAGCCGTACGATTGAGTCGAGATCCACTCGACGTTGATGAGGCTCGACACTCCTCCCAAGCAGAATGTTCTTGGATTGCAGATCTGGGGCTTGTGCTTGGTAGTGGCTGACGGGTCGAGAGTCAGAGTCCCTTCAGCGCAGTAGTACCCAGCTGGACACTGCACTACCGGATAAGAAAGACCCAGCGCCATGCACACAAAGCCAGCAGGACAGGGCTCGGGCAGCAGGATGCCCCAGGACGGGCAGATGTATCCAGTGGGACAGACAGTGCAGTTGCCTTTGCCTTCGAAGGGGTTAAAGGTGCCCGGGTAGCACTCCACAGGGGCGGTGTTCCCGACCCCGGGGCAGTAGTGGCCTGGGATGGGATGGGAGGTCGATGATGACTAAGCATGATGAGACAGCAGGGCATATAGAGAGAAGGCTCACTCACCTGGTGGACATATGATGGCGTCGAGCTGGGTGGGGCAGAAGTAGCCGTTAGGACACGGTCCCTGTCCTTCCGGCGACACTGACCCTCTGGGACAGAAGAAGCCATCGAAGCACCGCTGGGGAGTACTGAAGTTCTTCGGGACGGGGATCTGGGTGCCGACACCTGCCCTGCAGTAGTGCCCGATGGGACACGGGAACGGTGCTTCTGCGAGAACATTCTGCGTCCCTCCGGCGCACACCAGGCCATCGCATTGGAACTCGGGGGGATTGGATGGCCTCGAAGACCCCACAGCCGGAAGAGGCCATGTGGTATATGCCCAGCTGCTGGAGGTAGGCACGAAGGACACCACTCCTGTCACGTCGTCTAGGGTCCACAAAGCTTGATTTTGCTTGAAGTCGGCGACATTGCTTGACTTGGTGTTGTTCAGGCAGTAGTGTCCGTTGGGACACAGCTTGAAGGACACGCGTAGACCCATGGAATCGCAGATGAGCCCCGGCGGGCAGTTGACTGGTCGCGACATCCCCTGGTCCGGGCAGATGTATCCGATGGGACAGGTGACGCAGCCCGTCTGTCCCTCGCGGGGTTGGAAGGTACCCGGACTGCAGATCGTGAAGTTGCGGGCGTTGACAGGGCAGTAAGTACCATTTGGACACGATTGCTTCGCGGAACCGGGACAGTAGAATCCCTGGTCGCATGGCTCCTTGAAGGAAAATAGGACCCCGCTGTCTGTGTAGTCCAACCCGTTCAAAGTCACCTCCACTGTTATGCTGTCGAGTCTAGCCAGATCCGGCCTGCCGATGGGGGATGGAGCCAGACATAGCACCGATACGTTGGATAGGAAGATGCCGCGCGATTTCATGTCGGCGAATCTGCAGCCCAATCCAGTCGTGTTCAAGAAATTCGCACCGAATATGAAGACCGGAAAGTCACCAGAGGTGTAGCCCGACTCCGGGGTTATCTTATCGATGGACACATCGGCCGCGTAGAGGAATTGTAGACTCTGTTGGGCCGGGTGAAGTAGGGCTCCATCAGACACCAGAGACACGTTCACTAGGCCCGGTCGATGGGGCGGCAGACGGCACTGCACTTCGGTAGAGCTCCTGACCACTGCCGGAACGAGAGCCATGTCCACCATGCAAGACATGTCGATGCGGTCG
>Ga0164295_10004206_pt1 | contig 11458 bp, 5 predicted proteins | sample GEODES006metaG_FD_111798 | JGI IMG/M metagenome (GOLD analysis project Ga0164295, IMG submission 111798) | Oligotrophic lake water microbial communities from Sparkling Lake, Wisconsin, USA - GEODES006 metaG | ecosystem: Environmental > Aquatic > Freshwater > Lake | place: USA: Sparkling Lake...
AAAGGACAAGCGCCATCAAGACGAAGAGTACCGTGAGAGGCCGGCAGAATCTGCGCGCGCTATGGCCGCGAGATGGACCGACATCGTGCGGGAGCATGGAAGTGCTGAAGCCCCTCATTGAAGACACACAACACGCACGCAGCACAGCCGTGAAAACAAAACAAAACAAAACAAAACAAGACCCCCGAAGGGAGGCTCATGCTGACGGTGTGCTCTCTCATTCACGCGCGCGCGTTACCCGGAAAGTCGAATTCAGCTCGAGGCGACGAGGCGGCGAGCGCCATGGGTAAGTATAGGGGCAAGCGGCCCCAATCCGAGGGCGGCGTCGGCTCCGAGGAGAAGCGTCGCAAGCACGGGGAGGGCGAATACCCTCCGCCGCCTGTGCTCATGTCCGCTGCCTTCGAGTCGTACTATCGTGAATGTGGCGTGGTCGATGAGAGCGAGTGGGATGCTTTCATTAGCACGCTGCGCGAGCCGCTGGGGGTGTCATTCCGCATCACGGGCCACCCCGATGATCCGGCCTCCATCTCGCTGCGTGACTACATGGAGCGCCAGCACATCTCAATGTTGCAGGGGCTCGAGCTGCCCGATGGCCAGCCGGTGCCGCCGCCCTACCCGATCTCGTGGTACGGCAACCGAATGGCGTGGCGATTCGACGTTTCGCGCTCGCTGCTGCGCGGCAAGGGCGCCGTCAAGGGTGACGATTCGCTCGCCGCGCGCAAGATCGCGGCCTTCCACCACTTTCTGATGGCAGAGACGGAGTTGGGGACCATCAGCCGGCAAGAGGAGGTGTCGATGGTGCCGCCGTGCCTACTCGATGTGGAGCCTGGGCACACGGTGGCGGACCTGTGCGCGGCACCCGGTTCGAAGACGCAGCAGCTCATTGAGGCCATCCTGCCGCCCACTTGCAGATCCGTCTTCGAGCACGTAGGCCCGGCGGGCCTTGTCATCGCCAACGACATGGAGTACAAGCGCTGCCATCTTCTGGTGCACCAGGCCAAGCGGCTGCACTCGCCCGCGCTGATCGTGACGCACCACGACGGCACCATGCTCCCCACCAAGATGAGCCACTCGCTGCGCGCCGTGCCGCCTGGTGCCGCTGCCGCCGGCGCCGAGGACGCGCCCTCCGCCGAGACCGCGCCGCCCGCCGAGGCGGACAAGGCTGACCGGTCCCTCCGCTTCGATCGCATCCTTTGTGATGTGCCTTGCAGCGGCGACGGCACACTGCGCAAAGCACCGGATCTGTGGCGGCGCTGGACCGATGGGCTCGCCATGGGCATCCATCGTATGCAGCGCTCGCTGCTCCTTCGTGGGCTGCAGATGCTCGTACCAGGCGGACGGCTCGTCTACTCGACGTGCTCGATGAATCCACTCGAGGATGAGGCTGTGGTTGCGAGCTCTCTGCTCGAGCTTGGACCTTCGTGGCGACTGGTGGACGTTTCGGAGCGGCTGCCCGGCCTGCAGCGCCGCTCGGGCTTGACTTCGTGGCGGGTGCGCGTAGAAGGGGTGTGGCACACGGCATTCGAAGACGTACCGGAGGAGGCGGTGAACGCCCACAAGCTCCTCCCCTCGATGTTCACGCCGCCGCCCGAGCGAAGTGCTCCACTGCGACTCGGCCGGTGCATGCGCGTGCTGCCTCATCTGCAGAACACGGGAGGCTTCTTCATTGCCGTCATCCAGCGTGCCCCCGCCCTACCCAACCCCGCGCCCCCCCCCGCCGCTTCCCCCGCCCCCGTTGCCGCTGCCGCCGAGAGACCCGCCACCGTCGCGCCGGCGGCGCGGCCCGGTGCCGTGCCGGCCACCGCCGCGCCGGCCGCCCCCACCGACAGCACTGACTCCATCAGTAGGGCTGCGGGATCGTCCGCAGCTCCGGCCGGCGACGCGACCAGCGACGACGTGACCAGCGACCCGTCACGCGACGCCGGGGTGCCCGCCTCCACCTCCATCTCCTCGTCGGCTGCGCAGTCGGCGGCGGCGCCGCAGTTGCATTCCCACATTGATCAACAAAAGGGGAAGCCTGCGGCCGCGCACGTGCTGCGCGTGCTGCACTGCGGTGCCAAGAATCGGGGCTCGTACGATGCGCTGTACGAGCTGACGCCGTCGTGGCACGCGGAGCTCGGGGCCTTCTATGGGCTACCCTCCACCTTCCCGTACGAGCAGCTCATCAGCCGCTCGGTCGTGGGCAAGACCATCTTCCTTATCGGCAGTGCGGTGCTCCGTCTGCTGCAAGCCGACGGGGGATCCAAGCTGCACCTCGTCCACACGGGCACCAAGTTGCTCGAGCGCCTCGACGCACGGCCGGGCCTCCCCTTCGCCTTCAGGCTCGCTCAGGAGGGTGCTGCCTTCCTGGCTCCTCACATGCGTCGCCAGCGCGTCTTCGTACCCACCGCCGACCTCCTCGAGCTCCTCCGTCGGCGCACAATGTCTGTGGGCGGCTTAGGCTGCGAAGCGCTGCGTGCGGCACTGCTCGCGGCGGCGCCTGGCGGTCTTGCCCTAGTGCACGACCCTGAAGGTGCAGGTACTCTCCGCGTCGACCAGCCCCTGCCGCTCGTGCTCGCAGCCATTCGCTCCGTAGGCGACGCGCCCGTGATTGAGCTCGTGGTCAAGAACGCCGAGTGTACCTCACTCTATAACCGCATCGCCAACCTGCCCGTCGTGCTGCTGCCGCCGCCCCTCGCTGAGGGCGCCACCAACGAGGGCGCTGCCGCCGAGGGTGGCGGCGAAGAGGGCGCCGGTGACGAGGGCGGCGTGACGCTGATGGAGCGCCGTCGTGAGCGCGACGACGAGGAGGATTGAGCATCAGAGGGACCTTGGCTGCGACGAGGTTCGGTCCGGCTCTTGGTGGTTGGTGCACATGCCATGCCATCATGGTGGGCGTCATGGTGTGCGCAGCGATGAATTGTGCAACGAAAGGAACGCGTGCGTTGCGTGAGTTGAGTTCGCTTCTGGGAACGAAGGTGCAGGATCCGCGAGAGTACCGAGAGAGAGGAGTTGGGCGACCGAGGCACAGCACGCATGAGGCATGTGCGAACGCGGAAATGGACCGCCGGAGAACAAGCGTGTCCACAGTGACTCCACAGTGTTCCACTCAGCTCTTGTCACTTGTGTGCTGACCGCGGGGGCAGCGGACCAGCCCTCCAGCCGTCCTTTGAGACATTGCGTCCGAGGTGTGGCCTGCGGCGTGCGACCGAGAGAAGGAGGCGCCGAAACGGCGTTACCGGTACCGTAGTTTTCCGAAACGGGCGTGCAACCCAGCATGGCTTCTCCGTCGCCAATGCATCTGCCGCGCGTGGGCAAATTTGGAAGAGCGCTGATACAGCAGCACAGCCTTCTCAAGCAGCAGGAGGAAGCAAGGCAGCGTGCAGCTGAAGGCGTCCCAGCGTTATCCTCGGCCACAGTGTCAGCACACCCACTTGCGGGACTCCTCCCACCTCGCGGAGGCCGCCGCCGAGAAAACTCCCGTGTAAAGCTCGCACAGCGGTTGCGCCTCGAAGTACCAGACGACGCGAGTTCAATTTCACTCGACGAGGATGACGAGCGCACGCGCAGCGTCCGAGAGGCTGAGGTGCGCTATCAGGACTATCTCACACGACTGAAGCACATGATGGCGATGCCCGTGCCGCCCAGCGGTGCAGAACTGCGTCGTATGCACATGGAGGGCATTACGATTGCAAAGCTGCACAACGAGCTGGCCTCTGATCAGGAGCTCGAGTCCAGTATCCGGCGTGCATGCCTGATGCGGGCGCTTGAAGCTGTGCCACCGCCGCCGCTCGGGTCGGCGGCCCTTGCTGAGACGCTCTACAGCATCGGATGCTTCCATCTGCAGCGCGGCACTACGCAAAAGGCCATTCGTTTCCTACGGGACTCGATCAATGCGGCCGGGGCGGAGCCAAACGCCGCGACTGCTGCCGTCTCCGCACGTATCAATCTCTGCGTGGCCCTTCAGCGAGCTGACGAGCAGCTCCTCGCTCTCCACGAGGCTAAGACTGCTCTCACACATCTCCAGGGCTTGCCGTCGGACCAAATCAGCGACGATGACCGTGCATCCTTTGAGGGCATTGCTCGTTACAATTTGATGTGCTGCCACGAGGCAAGCGGTGAGCACCGAAGCGCTTTGGTACACGCGCGCGGCGCGAAGAAGGCAATCGGCCGGTCCTCGCTGCCCTCGGTGATCACTGCACAGCTGAGCTCGGCAGCCGGCGCGTATCAAGAGGCACATCCCAGCAACAAAGATGATGCTCACTTCAAGTTGAGCACGGAAGCGTCAGTGGCTGCGACGTGGACGCGCCGCCCAGCTGCTGACGAGAGCGGCGGCAGCGTAGGGTTTGCGCCTGTTACCGTGATCTCCGATTCAAAGTATCGCCGGCTGCTCGGCAACTTCAATGCACAGCGGACGTTGCCATCCTTGCCCCTTACATATTCGGCGAGTCAGCAACCAACGCGAGTCAGCAGCACCTCGACGCTTCCCACGCTCGGTGGAAAGCGTGCAGGCGCGACCACAGGCGGAAGGCCGCTCAAGACGTCGGACTCGGCACCGGCGCTTCCAGCAATATCCTCAAAAGGTGGAGACGACGATTGCGCACCAGTCGGAGGCGAGACTTCCTCAGAAGCTCTTTGCTCCCAGTCCAAAGCGCCGTCGCCATCGAGGTCGCCCTCTCAAGCGCCGTCGCCATCGAAATTGCCAGAAGAGGGCCTCGCGGCCGCAGGCGAGCCGGGACCCGACGAGCCCGTGACCGAGCCCGTGCCTGAGGCGGCAGCCCCAGTGGAGCCGGCCGCAGAGGAGCCGGCGGCGGTGGCCCCCGCTGAGCCGGCCGCCGCGGCGGCGGAGGAGACGCCAGCATAGGTATGAGTTCCAGAGTTCCCAAAGCGTCCCCAAAGCGGCCCGTGATGTGAACGAGAAAATCCTGCATAGGAACTAGGAACGGTGCATCTTGTTGTGGGCGCGGCAGTCTGGGTTGGTCCACGGCAAGGGGCGAGGCGCGCCGGACGCGAGAGAGGACGGGCGGTGCCCTTGTTTCCACAATCATGAATCAAATTACAAACGTAAAGGTAAACCGGTCGAAAACCGGTGCGCGTCGACCTGTATCACTGTAACGGTTGAAACGAGCGAGGACACGGCGATCCGCATGTCCGGGTGTCCGGGTTCCGGCGCGCGTCGCGATGGTGCGAGTCAGCGATTGGGCAGCGTGGTTCCGTGGAGCGTCTGACTATGAGGCTCGCAACTGCCGAGCTGTTCGCTAGAAAATAACAGAATCCAGTCAAATAACTTCGGTAAGGGGAAAGAGGAGGCAGGTGAGTACAGTAGGAGTTCGAGTCTTAAAGGCCCACGTCACTCTCTGGCGAACGACCCGGAAAAAGGCGCTTTCGCTCACGGAGGCCGCCGCGCGCCCTCGCGCCAGGGCCCAGGCCCGGGCCATGTGGAGGAGCACCAGGCGGGCACCGCGCGCGCCGGCGCCGCCCCGAGGTCCAGGGAGCCCCGCAGCGACGCGCACAAGGGCCAAAACCAAGCGGAACCGCTTGAGGCTTGCGGACTTTGTTTGTGATGTGGCATTAACAGCTCATAGTCACACCTCGGTTCGTGCTTCGAGGAGGCAGAGCAGAATGAGGCCCTTTTCGACAGTGGCCTTGTCCATAGTGGTCAACGCACGCGTGGTCGCGGCGGCGTTTAGGTGCGAAGAGTGGTGCGCGGAGCCGTGCACAGCATTGAACGGCGACGTGAGCAGCGAGTGCAGCGAGTGCAATTCCACCTTCGCTTGCCATCCAGGCGCGGAAGGCTACAACAAACTCAAGAGACCGAAGCACTTCGGACCGTCGGACCGCACGCATCGCGTGGAGGTGTCGCCGACCGGTGTCGATCAGAGGCTGAGCGAGAGTGCCGAGCCCTGGTGCTTCGACAAGGCCGATAGGGACCAGTGCCTGCTCTGGGCCGTTGACGGCGGCTGCAGGAAGAATGAGAAGGACATGAGCCGGCACTGCGCGAGAACGTGCCAGCTGTGCGAACTTTTCGTGGGGCGGAGCAAGTGCGCCCGCGGCCCCTGCTTGGACAAGTACTCCATCTCCGACGAGAAGCTGGATTGGGATCAAGCGGATGAGCCCTGCTCTGCGACGGCGCAGCTGATGCGCGATGAGCACAGGTGCGAGAGGCTTGAGGATGAGCAGCGGGTGCGTGACCGGGGCTACTTTGTGATTCGAAACGCGGTGCCGCCCGAGGAGCTCGCTGCCATGCGCGAGTACGTGCATGCCTTGCCTCACGCGGCGACGCGCATGCTTTGCGGCGCCTCGGACGTGCAGGTGCGATGCGATGGCCCCGATGACCATCGATTGCCGTTGATTACCATTGACGACCTCTCGCCTCGAATGTGCAGCCCGATGAGTGCAAGTTAGGAGGGCCGGAGATCTCTCGGCACTTTCCGAAGACGTGGCAATTGATCCGCAACCTGTTGGATGGATGGATCGCCTCAGGCTTCAACGAGGCGGCCGAGCTCGGCTGGCCTCTTGAGATAGCCGGCTCCGAGTTCATCTCCATCAACCGGTGGCGCTTTGCCAAGAATGCGTCGTGCGTGCTCAATGACCTCTACGCGGCCGCCGATCCGTATGTCACAACGGCCTGCCTTGATGATTGCCCTGAGGCTGCTCAGATGCCTGGTGGTACAGCGGCGCTGCCCTCGTACTCGCCGTGCTGGGAGCGCTGTCGATACGACGCGATGATCAATCACATGCCCCAACACGAGACCCGAGCGCTCCTCGAAGCTGCTCGCACAAACGGCAGCTGTAGGGCGGTGCGCTACGAGGTGCTCGATGGTCCGATGGAATACCTCATGGGCGGCAACGGCTTCTTTGATTTCGCACCTAGCGAAATCGCGAGCTACTCGGACTTGAAACCCTTTCTCGAATCGGGACGGGCTTGGGGCAGCCAGCGGCTGCTCTCGAACCTGAAGGCATGGCTGACCGCGATTTCGAATTCGACGATGTACCAGGTGCCTCTGAGTGCCTCTGAGTGCCTCTGATTGCCCGCGCGCGCGCCTCATAGGCCTGCTCTGCGCCTCTCTCCCTCCAATATCCGAGATCGTGTATCTCGGCGATCATCTCAATAGTTCTGGTTATCGGCCTGCTCTGCGCCTCGCTCCCTCTCTCGGCGCCCTTCTCGGCGCCTTCTGACCCACTCGGTGCCCGCTCTGTGGCACAGGGCTGGCACGACTGGCACACCGACGGCCCGTCGCACTACGGCCGTTATCACAAGATGTTTGTGATGGTTGACAAGGAGGATGCGCCGCGTAGCCAGGCGCACACTAACGTGAAGCTGATCCCGGCTGAGACGCTCTACGCGCACGCCAAGTGCTTCGGAAACTTCTCGGAAGAGCCCGAGGGCATCCTGCATCATCACTACCGCGACGTGTGGCCTCGGAGCAACATGAGCCGCGACGAGCGGCACGCGCGCGCAAGGCTCATACAAGCGTGGGGCATGAACGTCTTATGGCATGGGCTCGAGCGTCTCGGCTGCACGGTCCCTCTGAACCCGGGGGATTTGCTCTTCTTTCGGGAAGACACGTGGCATCGCACGCAGGACATGGACCATGACCGGATTGGCTTGATTATGGACATCCTCACGCTACCCAGATACGATCTGCCCCAAGGGTACCCGCTCCTCCAAAAGGGTGCCGACCGGGTGCGCCAGCCACTTGTGCTCGAGCGCCTGCAGCGGCAGCCACCCCAAGTTCTCACTAGCGCCCTTGCGGCTCTCCCGCCACGCTCATCGGCAGCGCCACCCGAGTACTGCCACGCTCTCGAGGAGCCCGCCCAGCTGCCTTGGCGTGGGTTTGTCGTGCTTCGTCAAGTGCTGTCCACTGAGAGCTGCCACGCGGCGCTCGCGGCCCATCGCACGAGCTATTCAAGCGAGAGCAAAGTGGAGGCGGGCGGGCGGGTGTATAGCCATCTGCTCTCCGAGGAACAGCTGCGTGCCGCCGCTCCCTCTCTCCTGGATCAACTCCAGAGGGCCCTCGACATGCTCCACGAGAGACGGGTACTACCGCCCACACGCGCCCCGTTTGCTACCGATGGCACGGCCGCGCTGCGTGTCACCGGCGGCCAGTACATCGCCATTGATCCGGCCCGCGCGCGCGCGCACGGTTGCCCACAGTGCACTGAGCGCACGTGCCAGCAGGCCGAGTGCGAGTCTTTGGTCGACTGGCACGTGGACGGCGATGGCTACCGACGCTCTCGAATCCACAAGCTGTTTGTGCTACTGCACAAGGAGGCGGGCGAGGCGGCGCGTGAGCATGCGAATCTCGTGCTATCTCCCAGCACCGGCTTGGACGCTCTCGCCGACGCAGTGCTGACCGCCCAGCAGCAGCAGCGAAAGGAGCAGCAGCAGAGTTGGTCGGCGCGATCATCGCCGCCATCGGAGGAGGCGTTGCTGGAGGCCATTGGCTGCCCGATCGCTCTCGAGTCTGGCGACGCCATCTTCTTCGCCGAGGATGTCTACCACCGTACACAGGACCTCCTCGCCGAGCGTGTCGCTATGCTTCTCAACGTGCAGTGAGGAGGAGATGCAGGGGGTGGCAGCCTGTCGTGTGGAGCGCGGGGCCTCCAGCATCATCTGCCAGCGGTACTCTGCAGCGGCTTCGGGACCAGCAGTGGCCGTTGCCATGGCACCTCGCAATCAGCGCATGCATAGCCTGCGCAGGAAACGCGAGCATGCGGAGTCATACGTGATGCCCAGGCTATCGATGCTCTCGTCTCCCCGATGCGCCAGCCCGGAACGTGGCCACAGGGTGAGAGCAGAGCAGCACACCGTGGGGTGCATGGTGAGCCAGACTATTGGCGCGCACGTCGCTCCGTGAACATGCGCCAACGCTAGCGGTTCCGGGAGGAGCGGTCTACGCTATCTCATCGCATGTCATATGTGCGTATAGTCAATAGTGTGTGGTGTCTTTTGACTTTTCGCGTTAACCACGCGAACCGAGCGGACCATGCGCGCGACAGCGGCCCCGTGGTAGCGCATAGGTTTAATCTTTAAACATAGGTTTGTACATCTATCGTATGGCGCACGTGGAGGTCCGGTCGCGCGCTAGTACTTCGTACTTGCGATTTGACATTTGTGTCAAACTCGGGCGCTTCAGATACCACACACATCACACTGGGACACTGAGATAAGCGTGAAGCCCCCGCTAAGGATACTCAACCCCTGCGTGTCTCAGGGCACGACACACGGCCGCCAACGAGGAACGTGGAACATGCAAGCTGCCGGATCCTGCCGGCCCTCGAAAATCTCGAGTGCTCTCGACCATGGATGGATGGATGGAACAAGACTCAAGAGTAGCCGGCTGTCCAGCAGCACGTCGTCCTCGCATGAACCGCCCCATAGGTCACGCCCCACAGGCCACGCCCCACAGGTCACGCCCCAAGCTCTCGAGCGGGCGCGCACTCGCGATGCCACGTAGGCCGCGCGGCTCCCGTCAGCAAAGGCCCGCGTCTTCCTCGCGGCAGCGCCCCGGAGGCGCCGCCAGGTCCGCGTTTCCTCTCTACTGTAGAAGGACTCGTCACCGCGGTAGGCCACCGCGCGCGCGCACACACGCCCGAGGGCTGCGCGCGACCATCCATCCCTTGCGCAGCATCCATCCACTGTCTGCCCTCTGGCGTGTGCTGCGCACCGCCCCACCTCACGCGAGGGCGACAGCACAGAGGCGCACGACGCAGCCGCACGGCTGCCCTCGGATGAGCGTTCGCTTAGTGGCCGGGCACGTGTGAACGTTCACACTAGCGTTCGTTTAGTGGCCGGGCATGAAGAACTTGCCAGCCCACGCCTCCACCTCAGCGCGGAGCGCGTTGAGCTTGTCCACGACCTCCTTGTCGGTGTCGAGAGCGCTGAGGAAGTCGACGAGCTTCTTGCCCGACTTCTTCTGGATCTCGAGCGCGAGCTGGATGCCACGGTGCAGGAAGTCGCCCACGACCTCAAAATCCGCCTCCTTGAGGCCGCGCGACGTCATCGCGGGCGTGCCGATGCGCACGCCGCCCGGCGCCATCGCCGACACGTCGCCGTGCACGGCGTTTTTGTTGAGCGTGATGTGCATCTTCTCGAAAACCTTCTCGGCCTTCGAGCCAGTCAACCCGAGAGGACGGAGATCCCAGAGCATGAGGTGGTTCTCGGTACCGTTGGTGGCAAGCTTGTAGTCCTTGGCCACGAGGAACGCGCACAGCGTCGCCGCGTTCGCCTTCACCTGCTTGGTGTACGCCTTGAACTCGGGGGTCGCCACCTCCTTGAGCTGGGTGCACAGGGCGGCGATCTGGTGGTTGTGCGGGCCACCCTGAAGCGATGGAAAGACGGAGAAATTGATCGGGTCCTCGTAGTCGTACATGGGCGCGCCCGGCTCGTCCGATTTGGGGCCCTTGCGGAAGAAGATCATGCCCGCGCGCGGCCCGCGCAGCGATTTGTGCGTGGTGGTGGTGACGATGTCGCAGAAGTCGAAAGGGTTGGCTGCCTCGCCCGAGGCGACGAGGCCCGAGATGTGGGCAATGTCGGCCATCATGTATGCGCCGGTCGCCTCGCAGATCTTCTTGATGCGCACGTAGTCCCAGTCGCGCGGGTACGCCGACGCGCCCGCCACAATCAGCTTCGGGCGGAACATCAACGCGAGCTTCTCCATCTCGTCGTAGTCGATGATGCCGGTTGTCGAATCGACGTGGTACGGCAGCGACTCGAAGTAGATCGAGGTGGCCGAGATCTTTTTCTTGGCAGTGTAGTAGCCGTGCGTCAGGTGGCCGCCCGACGGCAGGTCCAGGCCCATGATGCGGTCGTGCGGGTTGAGGAGGCCCGTGTACACAGCGAAGTTGGCCGGCGAGCCCGAATACGGCTGCACGTTGACGCCCCACTTGGCGGGGTCAAGGCCGAAGGCCTTAAGCGCGCGGTTGCGGCACATGTCCTCGAGCGCGTCGACGTACTCGTTGCCACCGTAGTAGCGCGCGCCGGGAAGGCCCTCCGAGTACTTGTTGGTGAAGCACGAGCCCAAGCACTCCATGACCGCCTTGGACGTGAAGTTCTCCGAGGCAATCAGCTCAATACCGTTGATCTGGCGCTGCTTCTCCTTGATGAGGAGCGAATAGACCTCGGGGTCCCAGTCCTTGAGGTTGGCGTCCGAGCACGAGGCCATTGGTTCCTTGCTGCGCGTGTCTGCGCGCGCAGGCGGCGAGGAGATTTGGGACGTGTCGGAGCCGACGGTGAGCTTCGCAGGCCGAAATAGCTGGTTCGGATGCGTGTGCAGGCAGCAGAGCGGGCGGACTGGCGTGCAGGTGAGGTGCAGGCATTGGTTGGGTTAGCGCGCGGGCTCGCAGACAGTCCAAACGCTGAAGACAACACACACGACGCTCCTGTCTCGCGCCGAAGCACTCGACTCGGCGATCATTCACAACACACCAACACGCAAAGAACAAACTCAAACTCAAGCGTGAAGGTCGAACACCT
>Ga0164295_10004207_pt1 | contig 11457 bp, 2 predicted proteins | sample GEODES006metaG_FD_111798 | JGI IMG/M metagenome (GOLD analysis project Ga0164295, IMG submission 111798) | Oligotrophic lake water microbial communities from Sparkling Lake, Wisconsin, USA - GEODES006 metaG | ecosystem: Environmental > Aquatic > Freshwater > Lake | place: USA: Sparkling Lake...
CATCGCCGATGTCGCCTGGCGTTGTCAGCTTCAGCCCGCAGGTATGGTAGCCCGTGAAGCCCGTGAACGGCGCGGCCATGGCACGCCACGCGCGAAACGGCGCGGTGTGAGCACCATCGCTGACCGTGCCGGTGATCAGCCCGCCCGCAGGATTGAGGTCAAAGACGACCTGCAACGGCGGCAAGCCGACACGGGTGATAACCGCCGAGCAAGCCGGGTCAGCCACGGTCGAGGTTTCCAGCACGGGCAGGAAGGCGTGCGTGCTGGAGCCCAGCCGGAGGCTGCCCGTCACCTTGCCATTGCTGGCGACCGTCAGGCTCATGCTGCCACCCAGGAATGAGGTGGGGTTGAGCAATTCCTCGCGGTCCACAGTGCCAAAATAGCGGCCCTCAGTGCCATCCTGCAACGGCAGCACGGTGAGCAGCGCTGTCACCTCGGGACTGATGCCCGCCGCGTTGGTGGCTTTGAAACGCACGGTGAATGGCTGCACGCCACTGGGCACCAAGGGCCGCCCGCTGATGATGCCGGTGGTCTTGTTGTAAGCCAGGCCGCTCGGCAAACCGGTGATCGTGTAGCTGGTGGGCGAATGGCCGGCATACACCGCCGCTTCAAAGAACTGGCTGACGCGGAGCGTGCCGAGCACCGGGGCGATGACAAAGGGCTTCACCAGCACCGCCAGCGTGGTGACGCCCCCAAACTGGTGCGCTCCGCCGCTGGTCACGCGGCAGCGATACACGCCGCCATCGGCGGAGGTCAGCCCGGTGATGACCATCGTGGGACTGTCCGCCCCCGAAACGCGGATGCTGTTGGCCAGCGCCTCCTCACCCCGGAACCATTGGAACGACAGATGCGATCCGGCGGCGTTGACGGTGAAGGTCGCGGTCTTGCCTTCCACCAGCGAAAGCCCTTTGGCAGCATTGTCCACCACCGCCAGTTCCGCGACCATGCTGGTGGCGCTGCTGACCGGGTTGGTGACCGTCAAAAAGTAGGCCCCGGCATGAGCCAGCGTGGCGGAAGGAAACGTGAGGCTGGGAGCCGTTGCACCCTTGATGGCCGCGGTGCCCTTCTTCCACTGGAAGGCCAGCGGCGGATCGCCCGTGGCAGCCGCCACCAAGGTCACCGACGTGCCGGCGACCACGATCTCGCTGGCCGGGTTCGCGGTGATCAGCGGCGGATCGTCGTTGTCTTCCACGGTCAGGGTGTGGGTGACATCCAGCCCCAGCGTGGCCCCCAGCGGAGTGGTCAGGGTGAGGATCAACTCCTCCGCGCTCTCCTGGAACAAATCATCGACCACGGTGACCGTCACCGACGCCGACATTTGCCCAGCAGGAATGACAATCTGGCCGACCGACAGGGTGACATCCCCGCCCACGCCCACCACCACCGAACCCGACAAGGTGAACGGCACGACAACCGCGCCGCCAGCCGTGGCCGACAGGACGGCGGCAATCTGGGTGCTGCCCACGCCCTCAGTCACGGTGGAGGCCAGAGCCTGCACCTGCACCTCGGGAACATTGGCCGCCGCGTTAAGCAGGATGCTTCCCGCCTCGCCAACCGCCACTGTGCTGCCGGCCGCTGATGCCAGCCCGTCAAGCCCGGGCGCGCCACGCACCGTCCGCATCGCCCAGACCACACCGTCCGCCGACTCTGCCATAAAGGCCCGGGGCGTCGCGCCCAAACCCCAGCTCCCGACGATCACAAACGAGGTGCCCAGGGCGCGGACCTTGCTCACTTGGGCGAAGTCCTGCTCCGCATCCAGCGGCATGGACTGTGCCGTCCAGCTGATGCCGTCCGCCGAGGAAAGCACCGTGCCATCGGCTCCCGCCGCGATGAAAAGCGTGCCATTCCAGGCCACGCCCTCTAGCGCTTTCGTGACGCCGCTGGTGCGTGCGGTCCAGGCGGTGCCATTGGTCGACGTGCGGATGATTCCCCCTTCCCCCACCGCCACCAGCAGGGCGCCCGACCAGGCCACCGCGCGCAGATGCACGGCGGCTCCAAGATTCTGGGCCGACCATGACAAACCGTCGGTAGAGGTCACCACGCGCCCTGACCGGCCCACCGCCACGAACCGCGCGCTGGTATGCACGACTCCATGCAACGCCGTGGTCACGCCCGAGGACTGGGCGGTCCAGCTCACGCCATCGGTGGAGCTCACGATGGCCCCCGCATCCCCCACCGCCACATGGCGCGAGCCGGAGCTGGTCACGCCGTGCAGCGTGGCCGTCGTGCCCGAGGTGCGCGAGGTCCAGGTCAAAGCATCGACCGAGGTGCTCAGGCTTCCCTGGCTGCCAACGGCGATGAACTGTGAGCCCTCATGGATGACATCCTCCAGCCACGTGACCGGCCCCGACGAACGAACCGTCCATGCCACGGCATCCGTGGAGGTCGCCACGGCTCCGCTTTCACCCGCCGCGACCAGCAGCCCGCCACCACCCGCCACCGCCTGGAGCGAGCCCGTAAGACCGGTGGCCTGGGCCGTCCACGAGAGACCGTCGGCCGAGGTGATGATTGTTCCCCCGTCGCCCACCGCGACGAAGACAGTCCCGGTCCAGAACAAACCGCGCAAGCCGGTGCTCACCCCGCTGCTGCCAGAGACCCAGGTGCTGCCATTGACGGAGGTGATGAGCGTTCCGCCGTCTCCCACCGCCACCCAGCGCGCGCCATTGTGCGCCACCGCCCGCAGCTTCTGCGTGGTCACCGGGGCGATCGAAGTCCAGGTCGTAGCATTCACCGATGTCAGCAGCGTCCCCTGCTCCCCCACGGCCACAATCAAACCGCCGCCGGCAGCCACGCCATGAAGATCACGCAGCACGCCTGGGCGCACCAGGCTCCAGGCGGAGCCCGTGGTGGAGGTGGCCATCGCGCCCGCCTCACCCACCGCAATCAAGCGCGCGCCATCCCAGGCCACCGCGCGCCAGGCCAGCCGGGTGGGGCTCACTTGCGATATCCAGTTATCGCCATCGGGCGATGTCACTAGCGCGCCGCCCGCCCCGGCCGCCACAAATTGCGTGCCGGTCCACACCACGGCGGCCAGCCGGCCGCTCACAGAGGCGTTTGCCGCTTCCCAAGTGAGGGCGTCCGTTGATGTCAGCAGCGTGCAATGCTCCCCGGCCGCGACGAAGGTGGAACCGTCATGCGCCAGGGCGTAAATCGCCTGGCTGGTCGGCAGGGGCTGGCTGTGCCGCCAGTCATCGCCCACCGCCCAGGCTCGTGCCGCGATCCCGGCCAGAAAAAGAAGCAGCAGCCTTGTTCTCATGAGCGCGGGGTAAACAAGGCATGAGCACCGGGGCGGCAACTGATGTTTCGTAGAACTACGGCACCACAGGAACCGCGTCGAAGATCACCTTGCCCGAAAGAATATCGGAATTGAGCGACGTCACACCGCCCGGCCCGGGCAGCCCCGGCATGTTGAAGTAACCGTAGCCGATGCCTTTCCCCGCCTGCCCGGTCTTGGGAATCACCATGCCGTAATAAGTGACCGTGCGGCTGACTTGTATCTTCGGGTTGGTGAGCGAGGTCGGGTCGTCATTCACCACCAAAAAGGTGCCGGTGAAAAGGCCGGAGGAGGTCGTCGGGTTGAACGCCACTGTCTGCGGATTAGCAGTGGCACCACTTGGCATCGACACCAGGTTCGTCGTGGTCATGATGAAGTTTTGCACGAACTGGTTCACCGTGACCATGCCTGAGACGATCTGCAAGCCGCCCTGGCTGAAGACCACCTTGGCGTTCGCCGTCGCCATGCCCGAGATCGGATCAAGCCCGGCAAGAATGGTGCCGGGCGTCGGCACCTGGTAGACGCCGCCGTCCGCCGTGAGCGTGGTGCTGAAGCCGCGTTTGTAACTGCGCTCCTTGGAGACGGCACCCAAGTCCTTGCGCAGCCAGCTCAAGCCATCGGTTCCGGTCACCACGTGCGTGGCAGGCGCGGTCACGACCTTGCCGAGCAGCGATCCCTTCCCGGAATATAGCATCTGGAAATGCGGCACCTGCCCGGTCGGGCTCAGCCAGCCGGTGGAGGTCATGGCCACATTGTCGGCCAGCTTGCCCGAGACGGTCGTCTTGCCGGCCGCATCCACCGTGATGGTGGCATAGCTGGCGCCCTGCGGGGTGCCTGCAAGACCTTCAGAAGCGACCGGGATGGTGAAGGCCACGTTGCGCTTGGCGTCGTAGCTCGCAGCCGGGTTGATCAGCTTGTCCCAGAAATTGCGCCAACCCGTGATGACGGCGGTCGTGACCGGGGCCGCGCCTCCGGCCCCCAGCTCGCCGACATACGAGTCGATCAGGGTGCGGTCGCTGATCTTGATTTTGAAGTAGAGCTTCAACGTTGGCAAACCCTTGCGCGTGATGAGGATGGTGGCCGAAGGATTCAGATAGGTCACCGTCTGCCCGGACACGGTGGGCTGCACATTGTCCAAAGCGCCGGAGAAACGATGCACCGTGGCTCCCAGCTGCAGCTGGCCGGTGAGCTTGCCGGTGGACGCAATCGTGACATCAAGCCGCCCGCCCAGGTTATCATTGATGCCCGTCGCTGCGTGGCGGTCCACCAGCCCCATGAAGGTGCCGTAGGTGTAGAACTCCAGCGGATAAACCTTCAATTCCTCCTCAATTGTGGTGGAACTTCCCGCCAGGTTCTTGCCTGTGATCTTGATGTAGAAGGTGCCAGAAGCCGTCGGCTTGCCGGAAATCAAACCCGTGGCGGGATTGTAACTCATCCCGGCGGGCAGCCCCGTGACCGTCCAGGTGGTGATGCCCAGCGTGGGGTCAGAATCCTGGGGCAGCGTGAAATTGTAGCTACCGCTGACAACGCCCTCGTTCAGATTGAAGGCAGGAATCACCGGCTTCTTGTAGACCAGGAGCTGAAAAGAGGTGGGCACCTCCGGCAGCAGATTGTCGGGCGTCTGGCCGAGTAGCTTCACCGCACAGGTGTAAACGGCGGAGTGCTCTGGCTGCAGCAGGATCATGCTGAGCTTCTTGCTGACGGGATTGATGAACTGGGTGCTGGGCTGGACGTTGGTGCTGCCCAGTTTCCACTGATACGAGAACACCTGACCCGCAGCCCCCTTCACCATCGCTTCAAAAGCGGCCGATTGATTGATAGCCACACTGGTCTTCGGCACCACGCTGGACGCCTGCACCAGCGCAACCTTCACCTTGGTGCTCGGCGTTGGGTTGATGCCGTTCGTCGACACCGTCACGTGGTATTCGCCAGCGTCGGCCAGCACTGGCGAGCTGATGGTCAGCGTGCGGTCCGTGCGCCCCTTGATCGCGACATTGTTTTTATACCACTGGTAAGTCAGCGGCGGCGCGCCTGCGGCCTGGGCCGTCAGCGTGAGCGGCTGGTCGGTGCGCTGGAACCTCGCCAGCGGCTGGGTGGTGAAGGCCGCCGCAGCGTTCGCCTTGAGCGCCAGACGCACGCCGACCCGGCGGCTGAGAGTCGTCTTTGCCAGCGACTCGTCTGCGGTATTGATGAGTTCAGTGGATAGATCGGCAAAGCTGCCGCCGCGCGTGAAGGCGTTGACGGGCGTGTTCGTGTCCGTCTGGAACACCCACTCCTCCACATTGCCGCCCAGGTCGTAGAGGCCGAGCTTGCTCGCCGCGTAGCTGCCCACTTTTTTGGCCACGCCCGTGGCGCTGTTGTTGTAGTTCGCCAGCGCCAGACTGACCGACGCGCCTGTGGGGTAGGCCAGACCGAAGGTCGGCGGCAAGGCCGAGCCCCCCCGAGCAGCCAGCTCCCAATCCGTGTAGTTTGGCAGGTAGTAGCCATCCGCCGTCGAGTAAGACCAGGTCGCCGGCACATTCTTGCTGGTGTAGCCGTGCACTTGATTCATGACCACGCTGCAAAGATAGGCCCCGTGCCATGACACCGCGCTGGCAGGCATCAGCGCCTTCGCCGCTGGCACTGTGAAGCTGGACCCAGCGCTATCCAGGTCGACATCCGTCGCCTCGGGAGCCGTTACGCTGACCGGAGAGGCAAGATAGCAGACGATTTCACCCGCCACCTTGGGGTAGCGGACCACCCGTCGACCGCTCTCGCTGGCCACGTCAATGAGTCCGGCCTCCTTCGCCTTCTGCAAAATGCTGGCGAACTCCTGGTTCGTCAGTTCATAGGCGGCAAGCCATAGCTCGGGCACCGTCACCGAGTTGTTGTTGTCCAGCCGGTTAAGCACCGTTCCCAGCGGCGTGCGTTTCATCTTCATCTGGCCCAGCACCGTGGCCGCGTCTTTCTGCGCGTAGAAGACTGTGGCGTCCGGCTTGCTCGCGGCCAGCGTGGGATTGGTGCCCGCGCCCGCTTCCAGGCCATCGACGAACCCGTCCCCATCGGTGTCGGCCAGGGTGGGGTTCGTGGCGGGACTGCTGGCCAGCTCTGTGTGGTCATACAGACCGTCGTTATCCGTGTCGACCGGGTTCACGGTCAGTTGCACCACGTTGCTGGTCACCGTGTTCAGATTGTTTGTGATTTCGACCTTGTAGCTGCCTGCACTCGTCATCAGCAAGCTGTTGATCGTGTATGTGGCGGCCGTTGCCGAAGGAATCTCATCATCACCCTTATACCATTTGTAGGTGATCGGAGAATCGCCCGTGACTGCTACGCTGAAGGTGGCGCTAGTGCCATAGTTGCGGGTGAGAGAAACCGGTTGCGTGACGATCTCCACCGGCAGCTGCACCGTCAGGTGGGCGCTGCTGCTGAAGACAAAGGTCGCGTCATTGCCCACCCTGACGGAATAATCGGCAACGTCCTCATCCGTGACATTGCTGATCGTCAGCGTGGCGCTGGTCGCCCCCAGGATGTCCCGCCCGTTCTTCTGCCACTGGTAGTTCAAATTGTCGCCGCTGGCGGAGACGATGAAGGTCGCGGTCTGTCCTTTCGCCACGGTGACATTGTCGGGATTGTTGGTGATGGCCGGCAGGTTGAAACCATCATCCACGGTGACCACGAAGTCCTGCGTGGTGACATTCCCGTCCACATCCGTGGCCGTCAGAACGATGGAACTCGTCGTCGTGTCCTGGAGACCTTCCAGCACGAGGTTGGAGCCCACAATGCTGGCCGTCACATTGGTCGGCTCGCTGTTGGACACGAGGTTGTAAACCAGCACCGGCAGCGTCGTGATCGAGTTGATCTTCACCACCTTCGTGTTGTCCATCGTGCTCGGGGCCGACGCGGCATTGATCGGCCAGCGCTCAGTGCTTCCCAGGCTGCTCAGCGGATCAAACGACTCGAACGCCGTGCCTCCCGAAGGCTTGAGTTGCACCGTGTATTTTTGCCCTGGCAGGTTGACGATGCTTTGAACCGTCGTGGTCATACCGCTGCCCGCCACACGTCCGAAGGCGGTGAAGCTATTGTTGGCCACGGTGTCCAGCTCCGAGTTGTCATCCAGATTGAAGAAGAAGTCATGCGTGGCGCTGTTGACCCCGCTCCCCTTGGCCATCGAAACCGTGCCGGCCCCATTGGAAATGCCCGGCTCGTTGACCGGCGATGTTTTGCGGGTCACCTCCGCGAACTTGTCCGCGCCCTCCGCCGTCAGCGGCTTGTAACCACCGCCCTGCACCACGAAGCCTGGCGAGACCCGGTGGAAGGCCGCCCCGATGTAGTTGTCCGCCGAGTCTGGGTCGTTCGCATAGGCCATGAAGTTCGCGTAGGTCTGCGGTGTCAGCGTGGGCTGCAGGACGATGTCGATGTTTCCCATCGTCGTGTTCATGCGCACGGCAGCCTCAGTATCCAGTTCACTAAACAGCACAGACAGAGGAATGCTGACGCTGCCCAGAGGCACGGTTCGAGCGTCCACATCGACCGGCTTCTGCGGTGCCGCTGGTGGACGTAGCACTCGCAGAGCCAGCGTTGCGGTTGTCGTCCAGCCATCCGCAAACGTTGCGGTCATGGGGCATTCAAACAACCCGGCCTCGGTTGGCGTGCCGGTGACCTGGCCGTTGGAACTGTTGAAGGCCAGACCGGCTGGGAGCCCCGTGATGCTCCAGCTGGTGCGCGCGGAGACCGCGGTGGTGGCGGCCTGATAGCTAAAGACCTGCCCCAGCGTGATGGGCTCATACGACCGGCTGCTGAAGCCGTCCTTGCTGACTGCCACCACCGTGTTGCTCGGATTGGACTCCGTGACAATGTTGCCCGTGACATGATAAGCGCGCACCTGGATGTCATAGCTGGTGCCGGGCAGAAAGCCTGGTTCGACCGTCGTGGTCGTGGCATTGGCGGTGGCCACCTGGCCGATCATCACGTAGGTGCCATTGGCCGGGCTGGTGGTGCGCGCGTAAACGCGGTAGCCAGTCTCCACCGCCGAATTGTCCGTCCAGTTCAGCGTGGCCACCGTTTGCGAGGTGGCAGGATTGCCGGCCATGCTCACCGTCAGCGCGGTGGGAGGGTTGAAGGGCAAGGTGAACGTCACCGGATTGGACACATTGGAATACACCGCGGTGTCATTGCTGTCGTATTGGTGCTGCGCGCGGACCTGCCAGTCTGTGGCAAGGCCCGGAATGTGATCGAAGGTGACCGTTCCCTTATCGCTGCTGTTGCTGCCCACTGTGCCGAGCGACTGGTAGAGCCCCGAACCCGAAGGGATGCGATACTCCAGCGAGGTCTGAGTCTCGTTGTCGGAGTTGTCATTCCAATCCAGCTTCACCGTGTTCTCATCCACCGCCGAAACGGCCAGCACCGTGGGCGCCGCCAGGGCGGGGATGGTCACCGTCTGTTCATTCGTGAATGAGGTGTAATCGAAGGCCACCGGCACGGTATTACCGCTCACCACCCCCCAAGCGGTCGAACGGCGCGCTCGCACCTTCAGATTGTAACTGGAGCCGGGCTTCAAAAAGAACGCCGAGTCCTGCGGATTCCGGCCGAAGTAAAAATTGCCGAAGGTCAGGTAAGCAGTGGTCGGGTAGGCAGAGTCGGTGGTCTTTTTGACAAACACTTCGTTGCTCTCCTCCTTGTCGCTGTTGTCCGTCCAGCTCATGCGGATCAGACCGTCACTGCCAGGGGCAATGCCAGCCACCAGCGAGGACGGATCGGTAAAGACGACCTCCGCGATCGAGTCATAGCTGACCGAACCGCTGACATAGGCCGAGGCTTCCGAAATGATCGCACTTGAATCCGAAGACCGCACCCCTTTGCAGGCGCGCACCCGAAACTCCACCAGCTGCCCTTGCTGAATCCCATACTGCTGCAGGTTGATCACCCACAGATACGATTGCTCGTTTGCCTGCGGGTAGAGCAGCAGGCCGTAGTTGGTCTGGATCGAGGGCGCGATCCTGACTTGAACCTCATAGAAATTCTCATCTGTGGCCAGATCGTCCCACTCAATGTTAAAAAACACGACCTCGCTGTTGAGACCGAAGGTGCTTTTGGAGGCCGCCGAGGGAATGGTCATCTTCACCCCCCGCATGGTCGGAGCGGCCGGAGCGACGGCCGACGCTGTGACAGCCGCCGAGAAGGCAACGCCAATCGTAAGGCAGACGCTCAACCAAAGACGTGAGGCTCGCTGGGCAATGGTCATATCGAAGTGGGGGAAAAGGTCACAGAGTAATCAATTTGTGGTTACATTGTCAAACCATGAACGGTCATTTTTGTTGCTGAAGTGGACCGTTACGCTGCATTCGCGGTTCAAAAATAAGCCGTGCGACGGGGTTTCCCGACAGCGTTCTCGACAGGTGACTCCACTTTGACTATGACAACCGTCAGAATCATGACTCGAACGGCCCTCCTGTCCCTTCTCGCCACCAGCCTGCTGGCCCAAGCCCCCAACCCTGCCTTCCGCACCTGGACCAGCACTGACGGGCGCAAGGTCGAGGCGACCCTGCTGGCGACTGATGGAACCAGTGTCAGCATCAAACTGCGCGACGGCAAGGTCTTCAGCCTGCCCCTGGACCGTTTATCGGCCGAAGACCAGGCCTTTGCCAAGGCCCAGATCTCGACCGCCGCCCCAGGCGCGGTGTCGTCGAGCACCGCCAGCGCGGAAAAAACCTGGCCTCGCGGCGTGGCCCTGGACGAACCACCCGAGCCCAAGACCATCACGGAGGACGCGGCCAAGAAAGAGTTCGTCTACCGCTCGGAGCACTATGAGTTCCGCTGCGATTCGAAGCTCGGCGGCAATGTGGTGCGTGAGTTCAGCCGCATCTTCGAGTCCACCTGGCTGCTGAACTGCAAGCTGCCGCTCGATCTGAAGCCCAAGCCGGAGCCACTACGCGAGTTCTTTGTCTGCCAGCTCTACACCAACAAGGAAGACTACCTGCGCGAGGGCGGCATCGAGGGCTCCGCTGGAATTTACATGAGCGCCAAAAAAAGCATCCAGGTGCCCCTTTCCAGCCTGGGCGTCAAGATGGTCGGCAGCCGTGTGTCATTGGAGAAATCCGGCGACGATGACAACGCCACCCTGATCCACGAGATCACGCACCAGATGATGAACCACTGGCTGGGCAAGATCCGCACCTGGTATGCCGAAGGCAGCGCCGAATGCGTGGAGATGCTGGAGTATCAGCGCGGGCGTTTCAGCCTCGTCGGCTTGAAGAACCGCCTGCAAAACTACCTCCAGCGCATGGGCAGCGATGGCAAAAACTTCACCATGCTGGACCCGCAGGAGCTGTTCACCATCGACTTCCGCGCCTGGGCCGCAGCGCTCGGCGGCACCGGCCGCCAGGCCACGCAAAACTATGCCTCCGCCTGCCTGGCCACGTATTACTTCTACTACCTGGACGGCGCGGGCGATGCCGCGAACATGATCGCCTACCTGCGTGCGATCGAAGACAGCCGTGACGACGCCGTGGAAGAGGCCGCTTTCCAGAAGCACCTCATCCGTGGCCGCAGCATGGACCAGCTGAAGGACGACATGAAGAAGGCTTTCCGCAAGGAAGGCGTCTCCCTCAGCTTCGAAGCTATGGGCAAGAACGGCGCGGTTTCCAACGCCCAGTGACGGCTACTTCAAGCCCAGCACCGCTTTCTGCTTCTCCCAGAGCTCGGTCATGCGGTTGGCGGGAATTTCAATGTCGTCCCAAGTCAGCGGCTGGTCTTTCTTAACCGCGCGCTTGATAATGGGGCGCTCCGGCTGGCCTTCGACATCGAGCACGCCTTGCGGCACATGATTGGCCGCGTCGGCCTTCTTGGCGTCGTCGATCAATCCGTAAACTTCATTGCCACCGATGGCGTGCTGCACCTTGTCGCCCGGCACCAAATCCTTTTTGGCATAGGCAAAGCAGTCCGTGACACGTCCAGCCTTCATCGTCAGCACCGGCTTGCCATAGAGCGCCGCCAAAGCGACGGCACGCGGCGTCTCCAGATGGCAGAGATGATACGGGCGCAGAAAGACATAATACGGGTGCTTGTTCGTCACCTTGTAATAATTCAGGTAGCCCTGCTGGAAGGTGCTCTCGCACTTGCCCACCACATACACGCCGCCGCCATGCTCCTTCGCGCCCAGCACGTAGTCCACGCGGCCCTTGCCATCATACTTGTCAAAATCG
>Ga0164295_10004208_pt1 | contig 11454 bp, 9 predicted proteins | sample GEODES006metaG_FD_111798 | JGI IMG/M metagenome (GOLD analysis project Ga0164295, IMG submission 111798) | Oligotrophic lake water microbial communities from Sparkling Lake, Wisconsin, USA - GEODES006 metaG | ecosystem: Environmental > Aquatic > Freshwater > Lake | place: USA: Sparkling Lake...
ATTTTGTTTTTGTCTGGCGGGATTTCTTCTGTCGCCTCGTGTATCGGTTTCTTTATTTTTTAATTCGTCTTCCGTAAACGCTCTGTAGGGATACGGATTTTCTTTCACTACTTTAATTTGCTGACGGGTTAATTTTTCAATGTCTTTCCAATAGGGTAATTCGTCTTTTCCGCAAAAAGAAATGGCTAAACCTTCATTCCCTGCTCTACCTGTTCTACCTATACGGTGCACATAGGTTTCTGGGATGTTTGGTAAATCGAAATTGATTACATATGGCAATAAATCAATATCAATACCACGAGCTGCAATATCTGTCGCCACTAAAACAGAAATTTCTTGACTTTTAAATCCGTCTAACGTTTTAATTCTGTTATTTTGAGATTTGTTTCCGTGAATTGCTTCAGCAGAAATGTTTTTTGTTTTTAAAGCTTTTACCACATTGTCAGCACTGTGTTTTGTTCTTACAAAAACCAATACGTTATTTATTTTTTCTTCTTCAATTAAATGAATCAGTAATTTTCGTTTGTCTTCTTTTTGAACCATATATACTTTTTGGTTCACGCGTTCTGCAGTACTTGAAATCGGTGCTACCGAAACGTATTGAGGTTTTTTCAAAAATTGATCGGCTAACTCTCTAATCGCAACTGGCATTGTAGCAGAAAACAATAATGTTTGACGGTTTTCAGGAATTAACTTGATGATTTTCTTTACATCGTTAATAAAACCCATATCAAGCATTTGATCCGCTTCATCAATCACCAAATGATGCAGATTATCCATATCTAAAAAACCTTGCTTATTTAAATCTAAAAAACGACCTGGAGTTGCAATTAATATATCCACACCGTCTTTTAATTGTTGTACTTGTGGGACCTGACTTACTCCACCATAAATCACCATCGATTTGGTATTCATATATTTTCCGTAAGTGGCAAAACTATCTTGGATTTGGTGAGCCAATTCACGTGTAGGTGCTAAAACCAACGTTCTAATTACTTTACGTTTTGTTTTAGAACCTACAATTGGATGTAAATAATTTAAAATTGGAATGGCGAATGCCCCTGTTTTACCCGTTCCTGTTTGTGCACAACCTACTAAATCGTGTTCTTCTAATATAATTGGAATAGCTTGTTGTTGTATAGGTGTTGGCGTAATATATTTTTCTTCTTCTAAAACCTGAAGTATATTTCTATGTAAATGTAAATCTTGAAATGTCATATTTGTATTTTGAACCACAAAGATACAACTTTGAATGTGGATTAGAGAATTTTGATTTGTATAATTTATAAATTCATCACGATTGTTGACAGATTACCAACACATTAGCTAAAAATAAAATGACACAATGTCAGATATTTTTGCCATACAAAAGAAATACTGCCAATTTTATACCTATATAGATATTGGCACAAAACTTGAATTATCCAAAAAGAGTTTAAAAATAAACCGAATAAAATTTAAAATTAAATAAAATGAGTAAGATTATTGGAATCGATTTAGGTACAACCAATTCTTGTGTTTCTGTAATGGAAGGTGGAGAACCAGTTGTAATTGCTAATGCAGAAGGAAAAAGAACAACACCATCTGTAATTGCATTTGTAGAAGGTGGAGAAATTAAAATTGGAGATGCTGCTAAAAGACAAGCGGTAACTAACCCAACTAAAACTATTGCATCTATCAAAAGATTTATGGGTAACAAGTACTCGGAAAGTGCTAAAGAGGCTTCTACTGTTGCTTACAAAGTTGTTAAAGGTGATAACGACACACCACGTGTGGATATTGATGGTCGTTTGTATACGCCACAAGAATTATCTGCAATGACTTTGCAAAAAATGAAAAAAACTGCTGAAGACTATTTAGGTCATTCAGTTTCAGAAGCAGTAATTACTGTTCCTGCATATTTTAACGATGCACAGCGTCAAGCGACTAAAGAAGCTGGTGAAATTGCAGGTTTAAAAGTAATGAGAATTATCAATGAGCCAACTGCTGCGGCATTAGCTTATGGATTAGACAAACAAGGTACAGATCAAAAAATTGCAGTATTCGATTTAGGTGGAGGAACTTTTGATATTTCTATCTTAGAATTAGGAGATGGTGTTTTTGAAGTATTATCTACTAATGGAGATACACACTTAGGTGGTGACGATTTTGACCAAGTAATTATCGACTGGTTAGCAAACGACTTTAATGCTGCTGAAGGTTTAGATTTAAGAAAAGACCCAACGGCGTTACAACGTTTAAAAGAAGCGGCTGAAAAAGCGAAGATTGAATTATCTGCTTCTGCTCAAACAGAAATTAACTTACCTTACGTTACGGCTACCGCTTCAGGACCAAAACACTTAGTACAAACATTAACACGTGCTAAATTTGAACAATTAGCTGATTCTTTAATCAAGCGTTCAATGGAACCAGTGGTTAAAGCGTTAAAAGATGCTGGTTTATCTGTTTCTGATATTGATGAAGTGATCTTAGTTGGAGGTTCTACTCGTATCCCAGTGATCCAAGAACAAGTGGAAAAATTCTTCGGTAAAAAACCATCAAAAGGAGTAAATCCTGATGAAGTTGTTGCTATTGGTGCAGCTATTCAAGGTGGGGTTTTAACTGGTGATGTAAAAGATGTATTGTTATTAGACGTTACACCTTTATCATTAGGTATCGAAACTATGGGTAATGTAATGACTAAATTAATTGAAGCCAATACTACTATCCCAACAAAAAAATCTCAAGTTTTCTCAACGGCTGCAGACAACCAACCAAGTGTTGAAATTCACGTTATTCAAGGTGAAAGAACAATGGCAGCGGATAACAAAACTATTGGACGTTTCCATTTAGATGGTATTCCACCAGCAGCAAGAGGTATTCCTCAAATTGAAGTAACTTTTGATATTGATGCTAATGGTATCATTAAAGTTTCTGCAACTGATAAAGGAACTGGAAAATCTCATGATATTCGTATCGAAGCCTCTTCTGGTTTAACAGCTGAAGAAATTGAGAGAATGAAAAAAGATGCTGAATTAAATGCTGAATCAGATAAAATCGCTAAAGAAACGGCTGATAAAGTGAATGAAGCAGATTCTATGATTTTCCAAACAGAAAAACAATTAGCTGAATTTGGCGAAAAATTATCTGAAGACAACAAAACAGCGATTAACTTAGCTTTAATTGAATTAAAAATGGCTTATGAAGCAAAAGATGTTGCTGCAATTACGCCTGCTTTAGAAAAAATCAATACGGCTTGGACAAACGCATCTGCTGAAATGTATAACACTGGAGACGCTCAAGGAGCTGCGCAAGCAGAACCTCAAGCATCAGGTGACACAACACAAGATGTAGAATTTGAAGAAGTAAAATAATTTACGAGTTACGAAGAAAGATTTTCGAGTAAACCTTAAATTTAAATTGAAAAAAACCGAGTAAGAAATTACTCGGTTTTTTTATAATTGATATTCAAAAAAAACTAAATATTAGTTTTGAAGTTTTCCGTACTTATTGTGTATAAATAAAATTATAATTCCAAATACTACAGATAAAACTAATAAAATTACATTTAAAATTCCTTCTGTATTAAAAGATAGTTTAATCATAATTGTAGAAATTATAAAACCTGAATTTCTAATTACAGTACTAAACTTGTCAGAATGCAAAAATGAAAACAGCAAAATTAAAACATCCACTAAAATTAGAACCGTAAAAAAATCTTCAAAGAAAATTTTATTAATATCTTCAAATTTATACACTAATGCATTTACTGAAAAGAAACTTTTTTCTATCCAATTAATAAAGCTATATAAAGAAAGAAACAATAAAATAGGTATTAAAAATGAAGCAATTTTGTTTTTAGTCAGAATAAATCTTTCTATTTTTTCATTAATTACTACATTCTTTTTTTGCATATCGCTTAATCTGTAAAAAATAAAGATTAGAAAAAATAATACTACAACAGCAATTATATCATATAAGAAAATTAAATCGTACTTAACGGCAAACCAATTGCTGGTAAGTTCTAAATTAGAAATATCTTTAAAAATTCTTCTAATAATAATTAATAAAATAATTTCATATTGTTTACCTATATATATAGTAGTAGATTTTGGAAGGTAATAAACTAATAAATACACTTCATAAATAAGTATAAAGGAGAACGGCGTGTAAATAGCAGCTATAGGATTGTTAAATAATTTTGAAAGTAATTCAAGATGAATAAAATCAAGTTTATTTAGAAAAATAAACATCAAATGAATTATAAAAGCAAAAATAGAAATGTAAATAATTAAATGTTCACTCTTCTCTTTGAACTTTTCATTTAAAAAAAAGTTGAATATCGATTGTATTTTCTTCATAACATAATTAATTTATTAAATGAAACAATAGTTACTAACCTAGATATAATAAAGTGTTAGTAGTCTACTTTTTAACCATGGCAAAAATAACTACTACATGCGGAAATGTTATTGAAGCTAAAAATACAAAAAACATAGCATTAAAATGTTTAATGTCGTTAAGAAAAAAATAAAAAACAGCCAATCCAATTAACGAAACAAACCAATACAAAGCTGCTGCTTTGATGTACTTTATAAAATTTAATTTTGAATAGTCTCCATACAAAAAAGTAATTTGATCAATAATTGAAGGTAAACTATGCCAAAGAATAAAATAAATTGTAAATCCCCAGATAAGTGAAGAAACTTTAAATATAATTACAAAAACCAATAGAAAAAACAACTCCTTAAATAGCGTTTTTGTTAAATTTTTTAAATTCAGAAATAAATAAATATATCCAACACTAAATAATGTCAAAATACCATACAAACTATATGTGATATAATTTGGCGTAATTTCAACAGAAGTAATATCAAAAATAATATCTCGCACTTGTTTGCAATGAAACTCAAACAAGAAAAACAGAATTAATAAACCATGAAGCAGTTGAATACTTTGAACTATTACTTTGTTTTTATGATTATTTAAAAAACGTAATTGTTGTTCTCCAAAATGATATCCACTTATTAAAATAAATAAAAACAATATTAAAGCAGGAATCAAATAAAACAAAAAAGAACAAATACTAATTATACCAATATAAAAACTAAGAATTTGTAAAAAAGAATACGCTCTTTTTTGTAATAATATATTCTTAACAATCATAATGTCGTTGCCGCCATGTAAGATTCCAAAACTCAAAATTAAAGAAAAACCAGAAAATATTTGATTTTCAATAGAAATAAATGAAGTTAACCACAATCCGAAAAAGCTAAGTATAATGGCGGTTTTATAATAATTTTTCATTTCTGTTTACTCTTTTTTTAAAATTAATAAACAAAAAAGTTTGTTTATTAAAAATTATTATTTTAACTTTGATAAAACAAATTAACATTTATTATTAACTAAAAACAAAAAATTATGAAAAATTTATTATTAATTTCAAAAATGTTACCGAATGATTACGTAGGTTTTACATTCTTCGTAGGATGTATGGCTATGATGGCAGCTTCTGCTTTTTTCTTTTTATCATTAAATCAATTTGATAAAAAATGGCGTACTTCAGTATTGGTTTCAGGATTAATAACATTTATTGCAGCAGTTCACTATTTCTACATGAAAGAATATTGGGCTGGAGTTGGAGAATCACCAACATTTTTTAGATACGTTGACTGGATTTTAACTGTGCCGTTAATGTGTTTAGAGTTTTTCCTAATCTTAAAAGTTGCTGGTGCAAAAACAGATTTATTATGGAAAATGATCGGTTTATCTGTAGTTATGTTAGTAACTGGATACTTAGGTGAAACGGTTTACAAAGATTCAGCTGCTTTATGGGGTGGAATTTCAGGATTAGCTTATTTTGTAATTGTTTACGAAATATGGTTAGGATCTGCTTCTAAATTAGCAAAAGCTGCTGGCGGAAACGTATTAGCTGCTCACAAAATCTTATGTTGGTTTGTATTAGTAGGTTGGTCTATTTATCCTTTAGGATACATGATGGGAACAACAGGTTGGTACAATTCAGTAATTCCTTCAGGAAATATTGATATTGCTTACAACATTGCTGATGCTATCAACAAAATTGGATTTGGTTTAGTTATTTATAACTTAGCTGTTCAATCACAAAAAGACTAATTCTTTTTAAAATATAAATTAAAACCGCCAAGTTATTCCTTGGCGGTTTTTTTTATGAAAATTATTTTGTACTTTGGTATCACTAAAATTTTCATAATGAAAAATATACTACTTACCTTGATACTTCTTATAACTACAGATAGTTTGGCACAAAAACCTAAAACACCTGTAAAAGTAACTTCCACCGCTTTAGCAACTTTTGAAAATTTAAAAGCCGAAATTATTACCGAGGGTGGCAAACAAAAACTAGCGATATTACTGGATAATGCTGGAAAAAAGGAAACCATTATCCTAAAAGAAATAACTAAAAATGACAAAGCACAACAACCTACAAATTTTAAAATCAAATCGTTTACTATTGCAGATGTAAAATTATATCATTTTAGTTATACAGAAAATATCTTAACTGAAACCAAATTAAAAAAAGAAAATGCTTTAATCACTTCCAACGAAATATGGGAACTATCCACAACTAAACTAAAAATTTTTGGAAACATACAAACAGTGAGCCAAATAAATGAAATTCAATTTTTAGATAAAAATAAAACAGCATCTCAAACCATTGACAAAACAAGAAAAGAAGGATTTGAATTCACTCTAACTAAAGATTTTGAAATTCATTTATCTACAAAAACTCAAATTAATAAATACAAATTTAATCCTGTAACGCGACGTTACGATCCAAAAAAATAAAACTTTATAAATACAGCGTTTTTAAATCAAAATTCATTGTTATATTCGCGCACAAAATCTTTAGTATATTTAATTAAGTTTATCACCCAAAAAATATATTTTTCATCCAAACTTTAATAAAAAACCAATCAATTAGTATATATCTACTTATGAAAAATAAAATGCTTTATTTTTATGGTTTTGCTTTTGTATTATATTTGTTTCTATATATAAATACTTTAAGTTATAATTATGTTGAAGGCGACGATGCATGCACCATTCTATATCATCTATGTGGAAGAAATTTAAACATTCAACAGCCTTATGCTGTATATAATTCTGGATTTGATTACTTATTAAGTTTTGTGGAAAATAAAGAATCAAAATTACTTTTATTTTCATTACATATTTCATTTTTTTCAGGGCTTGTTATCTATTTATTAATTGGTTATTTCCTTAGTTTAATCTTTGAGGTCAACAATAATTTAGTTTTATTTCTTTGTCTGATACCGTTTATAATTCCAGAGTTAATATTCTTAAACTTAATACTAAACACTACAAATCTTGGTTTTCTTTTTGCCTTATTATCTTTGATTTTTTACTGGAAATATATTTCAAATTATAAGCCTTATCATTTTATTTTATCAACTTTATTTATAGGAATTGCCATTCCTTTTAGGTGGTCAATAATTATTTTTTACCCCGTTTTTATTACTTTCTATTTTTTAAAAAATAGTAATAGCACTATCAATTATAAAAAAATATTCCAATTAACTTTCCTGCATTTCATAATATCCTTTGTTATTGGTTTGGTATTAATAAGAATTACCGGATATAATTTTAATGATTTTGTTGATATTGTTTTTTGGGGCAATAACTATATGGAGAAAGCCGAAAGGTCTAAACTTCATTTACTAGCTATGGGAATAAGTTTCTTTACCATTCCATTCTTGTTTCTACTTTTATTTGGAATAAAACATATAATTAAAAATATTAACGAAAAAACAATTAACAAAATTGTGTTTTTATTTAGCAGTATTTTTCCGTTTTTAATACTAGGCTTTTTTCCATCTTTAAAATATTCAATAAGTTTAATTCCAATGATATTAATTTTGGCATATTGGGGTTTTAATTTAATTATACAAAATAAAAAAAATACAATTCTTTTTTATTTTTCATTACTATTTATTTGGTTTATTGGTGTAAAAATCAATACCGACTCGCTTACGTTTGGAGATGGTTTTAACCAAAAAAATAGTTTAAATATTAATAAAAAGTATTTATTTAAGTATAATGTTGATGAAAGAATTAAGATTAATAAGGTATATTTAGATTTTGACGGCGGATTTTATTTACCTACACCAGAAGGTCCTAGACCTCTATTTGGATACTTTTATGTGCTTTTCGCGAATTTATGGAAAAATAATTTTGATAAAATAAGTCATAATGAAAATCAAATCGTAAAAGATGTAATTAAGAATAAAAACAAATCAATTATTCAGTTAAAACCAAATGAATTTATCCAATGTAAACTTATAAATGAAGGCTATCTCCCAAATAAGCCTTTTACTTATAATTCAAAAACTAAAGAATTTTATAGAAATTTTATAAACAAAAATGATACAATAAAATTACTTTCCATTCCAAATGGCGTATCCAAAGAAAAATATATTGTAGCGTATATTAATAAAAATCAAAAAGTATATTTCGTTAGCTATTCCTCAAATTTTATTATTTATGCACTTTCGAATTGTGCAAACACAGCGTTCATTAATGCTAATACTATTTATAAAAAATAAATTAATCATGCAAAAACCACAATTAACCGAAATATTAAATATAAAGTATCCTGTAATTATGGCACCTATGTTTTTGGTGTCCAATACAAAAATGGTAATCGAAGGCATGAAAAGTGGTGTAGCAGGATGTATTCCAGCCTTAAACTACAGAACATTAGAAGAGTTACGAATTGCGATTATCGAACTAAAAAACGCAAAAGTAGAAGGCGGCAGCTTTGGTTTTAATTTAATTGTGAATAAATCCAATATTAAATATAAAGAGCAATTGCGCATTTTATGTGAAGAAAAAGTCGATTTTATTTTAACATCATTAGGTTCACCAGAAGAAACGATTCATGAAGCGCATAAAGTAGGCATTAAAGTTTTTTGCGATGTAACCGATTTAAGTTTTGCAAAAAAAGTGGAACGTTTAGGTGCTGATGCCTTGGTTGCAGTAAACAATCTTGCTGGTGGACACAGAGGAAACATTTCTCCCGAAGATTTAATCAATCAATTAAATGAAGGCACTTCCCTACCCGTAATTTCTGCTGGTGGTGTAAGTAAAAAATCGGATATGGACAAAATGCTTGCTTATGGTGCCATTGGCGTTTCTGTTGGAAGTCCGTTTATTGCTTCAATAGAAGCTGGTGTTTCGCAAGAATACAAACAAGCTTGTGTAGATTATGGCGCTAAAGACATTGTAATGACCGAACGCATTTCTGGCACCCCTTGTTCTGTAATAAATACACCTTATGTTCAAAAAGTAGGCACAAAAACCACTTGGCTGGAACAAGTTTTAAACAAAAACAAAAGTTTAAAAAAATGGGTAAAAATGCTTCGTTTTTATATTGGTATGAAAGCTACAGAAAAAGCCGCTACAGAAGTAACTTATAAAACGGTTTGGGTGGCAGGCCCTAGTATTGAAGACACCCACGCAATATTACCTGTTGCAGAAATTGTAAAAAAACTTACGATATAATAGGTACGAAACTAAATTTTGCTACAAAAGCGTATGATAAAGAGAAAAGGAGTTTGAAAATTTAACCGCAAAGTTCGCAAGGTTTTTCGCAAAGAATTCAAAAAAAATCCGCTAAATCTGCGTACCTATTCAAACAAAAAAAGCCTGCAAGAATTTCCTACAGGCCTTATATATAGTTAAAAAGAGTTTATGACAAAACCGCTTTTAAATCACCATTCATAGCTCTTACCGCATCTGCTGATTTTGCAAAAGTAACTTTTTCAGCATCGTTTAATTGTATATCAACAATTTCTTCAATTCCGTTTTTACCAATAATACACGGTACACCTAAACAAATATCCGATTGTCCATACTCGCCTTCTAATAAAACGGAACAAGCAATCATTTTATTTTGATTATTTAAGATAGAATCTACTAAATACGCTACAGAAGCTCCTGGAGCATACCAAGCTGAAGTACCTAATAAACCTGTTAGTGTAGCACCACCAACCATAGTGTCAGCCGCTACTTTATCTAATTCAGCTTGTGATAAATAATTAGCAACAGGCGCTCCATTATAAGAAGCCAAACGCGTTAAAGGAATCATTGTTGTATCACCATGACCACCAATAACCATTCCTTGTACGTCGTTAGCTGGTTTGTTTAATGCTTTTGATAAATAATATTTGAAACGAGAGCTATCTAAAGCACCACCCATACCAATAATTCTGTTTTTTGGTAAACCTGTAGCTTTTAAAGTCAAATACGTCATGGTATCCATAGGATTAGAGACTACGACGATAATGGTATTAGGAGAAAATTTTAAAATGTTTTCTGCTACAGATTTTACAATTCCAGCGTTAATACCTATTAACTCTTCACGAGTCATTCCTGGTTTTCTTGGAATTCCAGAAGTAATTACTACTACATCTGAATTGGCTGTCTTAGAATAATCATTAGTTACTCCGGAAACTTGCGAATTAAAACCCGTAGTTGTAGCACATTGCATAATGTCCATTGCTTTTCCTTCAGCAAATCCTTCTTTAATGTCTAATAATACTACTTCACTTGCAATTCCTCTGTAAGAAATTACATCTGCACATGATGCACCTACATTTCCTGCACCTACTATTGTTACTTTCATTGTATAAATTATATTGAGTTGTTATTTTTTTACAAAAATATTGATAATGAAACAATTTTACGTTATTTCACTATTATTTTTTTTACAATTTGTTTTTCATCAGAAGTAATTTTAACAAAATACATGCCCTTTTCAAAATGTATAGGAATTATTTGATCTTCATTAGTTGTTTTTTCAAAAACTTTGGTCCCCATCACAGAGAAAATTTCCACCTTAGAAAGACTCTTAATGCCTGAAACGAAAATGTGGTTTGTAGCAGGATTAGGTTATACTTTTACATCTGTAATATCAAAACTTTCAGAAGCCAAAGCCGCAAACCAAGAGCTTCCGTATTGCGATCCAAAAATATAATTTGCTAATAACGGAAAATCTATAAATGGGTTTCTGTTGTGTTGCCACGTTTGAATATAATTGTTTCTATTCATTTCAAAATCGTCTCTAAGATCCGAAGCATTCCAAGCTAATAGAGTAGCTAAATCACCTATATTTCCTGAAGGATTTGTACCATTGTTTTCACTTGGATCACCATTTACTACATTTAAACCTATAAATCGAACAGCCATATAAAAACAGGCTCTGGCTACATCGCCTCGCCAAGAACCTAGCGTTCCTGTTGCACCAGAATAGACTGTGGCTGAACCAACATTACCATAATTTTTATTATTTCTTGATGAATTTTCTTGCCCATTAACCGCTCTAATATGGTGTGCATCTGAAACACCATCAACTGTGGAAGCCGCACTTGTAGAAGTCCACACCCCTATTCCATCTGCCGAATCATTATTAGC
>Ga0164295_10004209_pt1 | contig 11452 bp, 4 predicted proteins | sample GEODES006metaG_FD_111798 | JGI IMG/M metagenome (GOLD analysis project Ga0164295, IMG submission 111798) | Oligotrophic lake water microbial communities from Sparkling Lake, Wisconsin, USA - GEODES006 metaG | ecosystem: Environmental > Aquatic > Freshwater > Lake | place: USA: Sparkling Lake...
ATTTACCCCACGGAAAACTTTAACGAAGAAAAAGGTTCGAAAACGGCAACGGAAGAATAGGTTAGACTCCAATGAACTTCTCAAAAGATTAAACTATGCAATCTTTGAGGCGTTCGATCACTTCGCGGACTGGAAGTGGTTTTATACGGCATTCTCTCGTGCTAAATATTTACGCAATGTATGGATTTACAACGGCGAATCCTTCTTTGACCGAGAGTTCTTGTATAACAAGATCAAACAGAAGTTGAAGCAATGCAAAGACTACGATAAACAACACAAACTAGGTCCATGTGACCTAACAGAGTCGTGGTTCAAAGAGAAGTTCAAGGACCAAAACTTTTCGTGTGCTGAATGTTCCGTGAAACTAGCGTTCAATTGGTCCGAGACAGATGTTACACGAATGCTTCAGTTCTCACCGAATCGCATGGACAACCACTTTGGACATATAAAACGATTCACGAACATTATGTGTTTGCGGTGCCAAAATGCTTCCAAAGATCAAAGACTCCTAAATGATCAAAGACTCCTAAATGTGAGGGTTGTCTTGATGAGGAGAAGACAAGTTCCACCCAAGTAAGTTCCACCTTGAACTCCCAGGAAACCGATGCAGTTCAGACCCCGAAGGGGTAAGTATCAATAACAAACCTAAAAGTTCATTACAGGTTCGTACAAAAGTTCAACAAAGTTTTTAAAGTTTCTTCAAGTTTATTCGTGTTTAAAATAAGTTCAAAATAGTGAGTGCTAAAATGCCCTTAATCTTTTGAGAAGTTCATTGGAGTCTAACCTATTCTTCCGTTGCCGTTTTCGAAGTTAAAGTTTTCCGTCAAACCAGGGACACCCCACCACGTGCTGCTCCCCTCCTTTTTATTTCTTCATGGACAGCTTGAAAAGCAGCAGCACCTGGGTGTCTTAACCCTTGATCCTTGACTTTTACCTTTTTAACTCTTCCTCGATCAAACTCTTCATCAAGTTCAGAAATGTTTGAACGTGCCAAACTGCTGCTGTCCCTGTCTCGTTTGCCACCTAATGATGGAGAAGTGGTATCTGTAAGCTGGACTGCCCATTCTCCTCCTCGCCCTTCTCCTGCCGCAGGAGATGTCTCGTCATCCTCCCACGTACCTACGTCAATAACTGCCGACGCTGCTCTTGCCGCAAATTCCTTTGGAGAGAAGGAAGCGCGTCGTTGCCCAGATATTTCCACAGATTCAAGAGGAGACTTGAATTTAGCAGGAGGGGCCGTCAGCTGAGGAGCCTTCTTTGTAGACTTGAAACTTCCAACAGGAACATGAGGAATCGATTCTGAGATTGTTGGAGGGAGCTGCTTCATAGTAGCCTCTGCCTCTTTAGGCGCAATAACGGGTAAAGAAATTTGCGCAGTAGCTGCTTTAGATTTAATTGCATTTGCTGCAGCTTTCGCTTGATCAGATTGCTGCTGCCTAGCTGCTTTCTTCAAAAGGTTCGTCGCTGCGATCATTGCTTCTCGTTCTTTTGCCTTAACGTCCTTCTCTTTCGCTTTTTCCTTCTTAACTCGCTTCTCTTCGGCAATCTTGGCTCTGCGAGCGGCCTCTGCGTCTAAAGGGCCGCGATCACTTTCCATGGCTTGACGCATTGCATCTGAGAAGGAAACGAGTTCCGGCTCTGCATCGTCCTTGTCATCATCATCCTCCATTACGTCCATACCGCTGTTTTTATCAGCATCAGGTTCTGCGCCATCCTCATCCTCGTCTTCATCGTCATCGATGTCCTCATCATATAGCCCACCTGCTGCTAAAACAGCAGCGTTGTGAAGAGCACTTGTTCGCACTGCAAACTCCCCTTCGTGGCCTTCATTTGCCAGGTCTGCTGTAGCTTTACGTTTCTTTTCAATGCGCGCAAATGCGACTGAATTCGCATTGTTCTCCTCTTCCTCTTCTTCCTCCTCCTCCTCTTCATTGTCTCCATCCACACCATCAACTGCTGCTGACCGAGAGTCTCGAACAATTCTTTTCAAGTCCCATCGCCAACGAGGATGCAAGCTTTTACCGATGCCTTGGCCGAAACTTGATCTTCGCTTCCTTGCCTTTGCTTTTCCAACAGAAATCAAGCGCAGTTCCTTCGATCTAGAAGCCCAGTCTGTCAAGTGTTCTTCGTCTACTTCCGGACTTGTCTTCTTCTTCATCGACGATTCTAACAAAGAAGTTGCCAACGACGATTCTGACGTTGATAAGAATGAGTCTTGCGGGAGGCCATAAACCTGTTCTGATAAAGGTGCCCCGTCATACTGCGGTACAATACGAGAAATCGGTTCCTTTTTGCTACTCGATGAGGAGGATAACACTTTTGCATCTTTCGGAGCCCAAACCACATCTCCAAGGATGTCAATCGTTCGGGGAACTGAACCAGCCGCTTCGATAGAGACGGAAGGCTTAGACGATGAGGAGGAGGATGACGACGAAGCGCGCATTCTTTCAGACTCGTCAATCATAGTCTTTGATATCTTCAACATGGACCTTTTCTCATCTTCGGGAGTCATCGTTGGAAGAGATGACCGTTGCTGACGTGCAGATTTTGTTTCCTGCTTACTATAAAAGAGAATATACGCCTGTTGCTTCTCTACTTGCTCCCACGTTACTGGTTGAACAGTTTCATCGTTCATCATGTACCATCTCCCTGTCAACAATGACTTAACAAATGAAAAGTAGTGTCCGCTGTTTGAAGAGTACCCACTGTGAACGAGAACGCCATATAGGTTGTAAAGCGAAGACTGCTTCTCGCGCAAAGCCGCATCTGACAGAGCCGCAGTGATGTCAAGCGAGTCGGTGAACTTGATGTGGCTGTTGAGTTTTTGGCCTCCTCCTCCAGAGAGCTGCTGAAGCATAGAGTAGAGGGATGACCCGCCCTTGCCCATAGGCACGTAGGAGAATCGCTTCAAGTGGATTGTCAAAGCAGAGGGGGTGCTCCTAATCGTGAGCTGCTTTTCAGCGCAAACGTTCTTGTTTTCTCGAGGACACTTCCACATGTTATTCTTGTCGAGCTTCTCCTTAGCAGTGAAGTGCTGCAACGCCTTGTCGACGCTAGTGATGCCATTTCCAACCTCTAATGACAAGTCGAGAAAACAATCGTAGGTATTGCTGTCAAATCCGCACGAGGTGCAGTGCACCTGGTTGCGCAGATACCCTCCAAACACGCTGTGAAGAGCTGTCGTCTCGTCTCGTCGGTCTTTTGAGCCTTCTTTGACACCGTGGGCCTTGAGCGAGCTCAACACCATGCGATACAGCAAACAGCGCAAGAACTCGTGCGAATCTTCTTGTCGCCCAGGCCGAAACTGGCGGCCTAGAGCGCGAATGTTGATCGCTAACGCCCTCGGAACGACAGCCCTCTTCTCTGAGCTGTCGACCATTACCCTGCCAATAAAACCTTCCACGACGCAATATACGCAAAATTCGTTCTTGTGCACTGTGCACTGAGAAGCGTGCGGGCCGAGCGAAGGAGGATCCGACGCTGTTCTATGAGCCAGCTGAAGTGTAGACATGAAGTGAGTCCCTGCAGCGAGGCACTGCAGGGTTGCATTCATGAAGCACGTGTTTCCTAGGTTGACCAGGCCGCGCGCAGGCAAGCGAAGCGCTCTAACTGGGTCTGCTTGCCGTTCTCGTACTAGACGGTCTACATCTACCTTGTAGATCCACAAATCCTTCGGAGGAAGAATAAGTTCTTCAACTTCAACAGTCGCCGTCTGCTTTGTGGTCTGAGAAGGAGCGACAACCATAGACGATGAAGAAGACGGTGACATTGAGCTGTGCATTGCTGGTCGTTTTGCTGGGACAAAGTCGACTCTAATTTTTGGTGAGAGATGAGAGGATTTGATGAAGTTGAAAACGGTTAGTCACAAAAAACCACTCGAGGCGCCTAATTATATTCTTACCTTTTGCCAAAAATAGAGTTAAACATTTCCTACTACTTTAACAGAAGCAGCTTGTTGTGCTTTTTTCCTTTCAATTAATCTCTTTCGAAAATCTGCCATTCTCTTTTCCTCCTCAGCAGCCATCTCGGCTGCTTGTTGCCTCCTGAGTTCTTCCTCTTCCTTGTGGATATCCTGAATCATCGATGCTCGGTAGTCATCAATGTTTCCATCGAACGGCTTAACGCTTTGCTTGTCGCACACCCAGAGCTGGCACTCTGCATTGCGAATAAGACGCGAGTCGTGGCTGACCAGAACTACGCCGCCCTCATACTGCGTGAGCGCATCACCAAGAGCGTCAATGCTCTCAATGTCCAAGTTGTTTGTGGGCTCATCCAGAACCATGATGTGTGGAGCGGCAAGCGCCAGCCCTGCAAACACGACGCGCGCCTTCTGTCCTCCAGAGAGATCCCGCATCTCAATCGTGTGTGCATGGCCTTCAAGTCCAAATCGCCCTAAGAGAGCACGCGCGTTTCCTAGCTTGTCACCCGGCGTTTCGTCGTGGAACTGCATGATAAAGTCAACCGGCCTCTTATCCATAGGGAGAACATCCACAAAGTGCTGGCTGTACTTGCCAACCTTTAAAAACCGGTTGCGAACAACATCACCTTCAATCACATCTAGGTCACCGATTAGCAGGTTAAGCAGTGTGGATTTGCCCACACCGTTGGGGCCCACAATGGCAATGCGCGATTTCTGATCAATTCCGAAATTGAGGTCCTTGAAGAGGTACGGGTACTTAGAGCCGTACCTAAACGAGACGTTATTGACAGACATGACGGGGGGCGCGAGGGGATCAGGATCGCGAAAGTTAAACTGAACAAGGTACTCGCGAGGCCTCTTGATAAGGTGCTCGCCTCCAGCCGTCATGTCGCTTCCTTCCAGGTCAGCGGACGATGCGTTTCCGCTCTTCTTCTTATCGTTCGAGGCGCCCTCTCGTTTCGCGCGGCTCTTTGCGACGGCGTCGGCCTCCTTTGACGACTTGCCCTTCGCTTTCATCTGCTGGAGCTGCTTCTGCTGCTTGTCGTAATCCTTTTGCTGCTTCTCCATCTTTTGCTCGTGCATTGTCTTGAAGTCGTCGTAGTTGCCCTTGTAGTAAAATAGCTTCTGCTCCTCTAGGTGGATAATGTCAGTCACAACGCCTGAAAGAAAGTCTTGGTCGTGCGAAACGACAAGAAGCGTGCTTTTCCATCGCGATAGGTAATCTTCTAGCCAGATCACTGCGTTCAAGTCCAAGTGGTTCGTGGGTTCATCTAGTAATAGCAGATCTGGTTGCATGAATAATGCGCGAGCTAAGGAAATTCGCATGCGCCATCCTCCAGAGAACTGCTTTGTGGGCCGTTCTTGCATATCGACAGTGAATCCGAGTCCCGACAGGATACTGCGAGCGGCTGCCTCGGACGCGTCAGCCTTTGAAGCGGCCAACTCCTCATAGACTGCATTCAAACGATCTTCCCTCTTGTTTCGTTCGCTCTCTGTGGCAGCCACAGGGACACTCTTTCCGCCGCTTACCCTTCTAGACTCGTTAGCATCCTCATTGTCCAAGAACTCCAAAATCTCCTTCTCCTCTTGAAGAAGGGCGGCTCTCTTCTTATCTGCTTTTAGGACTGCCTGGATCGCTGGAGTATCATCGGCAACGACTTCTTGTTCGACATAGAGAAGGTCGATCCTAGCCGGAATGGCCAGCTCTCGAGCAGCCATGTACTTGAGCAGGGTGGACTTTCCTTGGCCGTTTGGACCGACGAGACCATATCGTCGTCCGTGCGCAATCTTTAAACTAGCATTAACAAAGAGTTGCTTCTTGTTTGCATTGATCGAAAAGTTCTCAATCACCACATCTTTTGAATTCTCAGAAGCAGCATCATAAGCAGTGCCTGACTTCGCCTTGCTTTGTTGTGAGAGGGCAAAGTTGCGAAGTCCAAACTCGTCGCCTTCTTTGACCAGATCTCCTCCCGCCTTCATTGGGCCTCGAGACGCTCGGTCCGCTTCGTACTGCTTCGTGAGCTTTGACTCGCGATTCGACAACTTCTTTCCACTAGCAAGGTTAAAGAGGGCAGAAGCAAGTTCAGACGTGACCGTTTCACCGTCAAATCCAACAGGATTGCCGTCTGCGTCTTTACCCGTAAATCCCTCGCTTGCTCCAGCGCTTCGATTGACAAAGCCGGACGCACCCATTTCAGCCTCTCCGAAAAAAACCTCTCCACTGCCACCCTTGTCTTCATTATCCTCTTCGCCGCCGTCCTCCTCGACTTCTGTTGATTTAGGAGGTAACGAGGAAGAACCTGACGATTTTGAGGAAGGAAGCGTAGGTGGAGGGGTAGATGAAATCGTAGCAGCAGCAGCAGTTGCTTCTCTCGCTGCTTTTGCTGCATCCTTCTTTGCTTTGACAGACAAACCTCCAGCTGGTGTAGAAGGTGAGGCTGGTGGAAGAGGAGGAGGAGGAGGGGGAGAAGCGACAACAGGAATAGGAGCTGGAGTTGTAGAAGATGCAATTGGCTCTTCATCACCTTCATCGAGAACAAAAGCCTTCTTCTTCTTCTTCTTTTTAGCGCCAAAATCAAGCGTTACATCACCTTCTTCTTGTTGAACAACAGCTTTTGCTGCAGCAGCTGCGAGTGCTGCAGCTTGCTCTGCTTCAACGACTAAACGTGCCGCAGCTTCCGATGCTGCAATTGCAGATGCTCTTTCTTCTTCAGCACGTCGTAGTTTTTCTTCAACTATTGCTTCTTCCTCCTTGGCAAGGCGAGCCTTTTCGGCAGCTGCTGATGCTTTCTGTCTCTCTTCTTCTGCTTCGTCGTCTTCTTCATCTTCTCCGTCGTCATCATCATTATTGAATCTATTATTCTTATTGCTAGACTTCGCTTTTTCCTGACCTTTTTTCGATTTCGATGTAGAGGAGGAAGAAGACGGTGTATCGACCATTGAAGATGAGGGCGTAGGCGCAACAGTAGGTAAAGCCTCATCGTCCGAGTCTTCTCCTTGTCGACCAGGCTTTTTCCCTTTCTTCTTCTTTCCGCCACCGCCACTCTTCTTCTTGTCAAAATCTTCTTCATCTTCTTCTCGAGCTGCTGCTGCCAACTTTGAACCCTTATTGCCCAAAGGCGTGGGCATGCCGGCCAACATCCCAATCGCCGCATCATCATCGTCGTCATCATCATCATCATCACCACCGCGTTTTCCCTTGCCGCCTTTCTTCTTAGAAGGTGCAGGATTTGATGTAGGAGCAGCACTTCCAGTTTTCTTATCTCCTCCGCCGCTTTTAGAAGCGGTTGTAGTAGAGGGAGGAAGAGGAGCAGCAACATCATCATCGTCATCTGAATCGCCTCCTCCTCTTTTTCCTCGCTTGCCTTTTTTCCCTCCTCCTCCTCCTTCATCTGCTTTTGAACTCGATTCCTTTGCAGCTGCGGCTGCTTCCTTCTTTAGTTGAGATCGGCCTTTCTGTTTACCACCACCTTCTTCTTCGTCAGAATCAGCGCCCTTCTTCTTTCCAGACTTACCAGGCATAGGAAGCAAAGATGAAGCTGCAACATCGTCATCCGAGTCGTCGCCGCCTCTCTTTCCTTTTTTAGGAGGCATTCAGAAACAATTAAGCGCGCTCCAGATTTCAATCTATAACCTGTTAAAGTGGCTGCTAAACAATTACTAGGAGTACAGCTCGAATCGAGTTTGGCGAAACTTCCTGCTTGGAGATTCGAATCTAGAGTTCCTCAAGGAATTCGGCGTCGCTTCGTTTTTCGCGACTTTAAGGCTGCCTTTTCGTTTATGACTCGCGTCGCGTTGCACAGCGAAGAGCAAGCGCATCACCCGGAGTGGAACAACGTGTACAACGTTGTTGATATTCGACTCAGCACACACGACGTCGGGGGGCTCTCAGAAAAGGATTTCAAGTTAGCGCTGCAGATAGACGAAGCAGCTGTTGGATTAGTGCAAGATCCTTTGAAATGAACCGCCAGCTAGACGATCTTCTTGGTGATGTTCGCGAGGACGAGCTTGTACTCAATGACGAGTATATGCGGCAGCTTGAGCACACTGGAATGATTGCAGCCAAGCAGCGAAGAGAAGCGTTATTGTCTAGTGTAAAAATAAGTGACGGCGTAATGAGAGCTGGGTTACGTGCTATCAAACAAGCCACCGCCTCTGAATTACAAAAGGTCACTTCGAAAAAGAGGAACCTAGACGCTAAACGAAAAGAGATTGAAGAAAAAGCGGATGATGATGTTAAACCCTCCAAAGAGGCGACGTCTTCATTAGTATCATCATCGTTATTGACAACAGCCGCCTCGTCAATATCTACGGAAGACCTTGACTTAACACGAGAATATGCTAATCTTCAATTACGAATTCGCAGTCTTGATCCATCAGACATATTATCATTTGTCTTGTCAAAACAACAATTGGATTGCTCAAACGTTTCGCTGCTGGCCTCTTCAACACCTGAAGGCGCCGCTTCTAAGAAGCGCCCAAGAGAGGCACAGCTTCTAGAACCATCTCCTGAGCTCGATCTTATCCTCTCAAACAAACTTTATCTACAGTGGGAAAAGAGTCTAGTACGGTGGGTCAAGGCGTCGGCGTTCAAAAACTTAAAAGGAGATATTCAGACGGATGAGGCTTCTGCTTCTACCAATACAAGCACTGTTAATGCTGTTGTTGTTACCAACGATATTGTCGATGAATCGGCACCACACGAGGATGAAATCAACACCGAGGTGATTGACGAAGGAAAACAGTCTCCGGTTGAGATTAGTAAACCATCGAATCGTCAACGAAAGAGAGAAGAGAGGGACAGAATGAAGAGAGTCAAGATGCATATTCACGGACGTGGAGCAGGCTATGGTAGAGGTCTATCGAATGCTGGAGAGCCGAAGTTTGAAGACTTGCATCCCTCGTGGAGACTTCAAAAAGTACAACGTGCAAGGACCTCGAAAATAATTTCCGTGTCGCTAAAGAAGAAGGGGTCCACCCAGGTGGTAGATATAGGGAATGAAAAATAAATCTAAAAATATTAGTTCATCCTTGTTATTTTCAATTGTTCTGTTCACGTTCTCGACACGAACAATTACAAGTGATGCTCGAGTCTCAGAGGATAGAACTGTGTCGACGCCTGGATCTACTTCCTTGTCGGCCTCTGTTCTTCTTGTTTCGTCTCTTGATGGACGCGTAACAGCTCTTCGCGCAGATAATGGCCGTATAGTTTGGAGCCTGGAGACAGGAGGATCATTAATAAGCGTTCATCAAACGATTCAAAAAGCAGAAGACGAAGAGGGTACAGCAGATGAAAGCGACTTGTCAAATGAGCTGCCGAGAGTTTCAAAACAACCGTTTATCATCCCTTCTCGCGATGGAAGTATCATGACGCTTTCACCCTTTGGTTTCAGCGACGTTGATGAAGGTATTGTTGGATTAGAACGAAGTCGCGCACTTTTAAATCCAAAGACGAATCGAGTCCCTTTATTTCATAGTCCTCTTCCTGGCGAGCTAACGCAGCTGCCTTATAGAGCCCCGGAACTCGTCGGATCTCACCTTCCGTTTGCGTCTGGCGGAAACCTCTTACTTGGTTCAAAGACTACCTCAATGCTACAAGTGAGTCTGTCCACAGGCAGAGTCTTGCGAGTATTGTCAGGAGTTGCAAACGTGCCCTCTTCTGGTGGAAACTCTAATAATGAGAAGAATGTATGGATTTCTAGAAGCGACTATGTGGTCAAATCGTTTGATTCTAGCAAGAGTTTTGAGCATTGGAACGTGACCTACTCTGAAGTTTCACCAGTGTCTTCACTCAATGTTAAGAACGACAACGATAAAAACAACAACAGGCAAAACAGCGATAACAGTGGATTTGAAGAGTCGTCCCCTCGTCCATTCCCGCATAGAGAATCTAATAACTTTACAGAAAGCATTCGCCTTTCAGCGACCATGCAGGGACGCCTGATCGCCACCTCGGTTACGCGCAATGCACGTGGTTGGGTTGGACCCGACCTCGGTTCACCAATAACTTCGATATTTGTCGTCTCCATCTCAAACGACGAAGCTATTGAGTTGTTATCAGTTCCCTTTTCAGAAATCTGGCCGAGGTCAAGCAGACCCACCACTTCTAGTGCAGCCGTGCCGTATGTGAAAGAATCAAGGGTTTACGTGGGCCGCCTGCCGGGAGGGCAAATTTACGCTGCTCGTGAAGACCCGAACTCTATAGAACTAGTCGCTGACGCTGAAGACAATGGCATTGATATTGAGGAGGTGGAGAGAGAAGTGGAGCAGCTCCTCCTTGACAAGCCGGCGGTTGATATCTCAACTTGTGAAGGAGACGAATGCGCCGTGGCGCTTGTGGGAATGTATTCGGCACCAAGTAATGATGCTTCTTTATTCGCTTTATCGCTAGGTCCTTTAGTAACATCAAGCGGAGATGGCTCCGAATCGACTCATCCTTTGGCTAGGCAGTGGATCCAAGCGGGTCTTGCTAAGGTAAGGGGGTCTGCGAATAAAGACGTCGCAGTATCTTCACCGTCCACAACATTGTCCCTTCCAGCTCCTGGTGCAGCTGTTAAGATCACTGAAGTGGGGCGCAAGAGTCGAAAAAAGGTTCAGTGGCTTCTTTCGTTGTCAGAGTTTTTGGTTTCAAAGACTCTTCGGATCTCTGACACAAACGACCGAGAAGACGCAGAAGGGTATACATACGACACCCTTTTCGCTGCAGGAACAATGACATTTGCTGCTCTAGTGGGGGCCAATGCAAGTTTGTTCTATCTCAGCTGGCTTCGTGCGCAGCGACGACGAAAGAAGGAGGCAAGCGGTCGATCACAATCTGGACGAAACCTTGCCTCTGACGAATCAAGTGACGGAGAAAACACTCTTTCCGGTCTTCAGCAAAAGAACTCTATACAGTCCCGCGAAATAGTCGTTGATGGAGTTTCGCACAAGCTTGTGGGTCGGCTTGCAGTTTCCGAGTCGTCGATCGGATTCGGCAGTCACGGCACCCTCGTTTTGAGGGGCCTTCTTGATAAGCGCCCAGTGGCTGTAAAACGCATGCTTATTGCATTTCATCCAGCTGCTAGGCGAGAAATCAGCTTGTTGATAAAGACTGACGGCCACCCAAACGTCGTTCGCTATCATGCTTGCGAAGAAGACGGCGATTTTGTTTACCTTGCTCTTGAACTCTGTGAGCGAGGAAGCCTAGCTCTTGCTGTGGAAGCATGTGCAAGAGCGAGGGCCGCAGCTGGTATTAAGAAGGTTCCTGTGCCAGGGCCAGCCACTAGACGATTCTTGTCAGGTATTATTTCCGGAATCGCTCATCTTCACCTTCATCGAATTGTTCATCGAGATATAAAGCCTCAGAACATTCTCTTGGCGAAAGCAGAGGCGATGGTAAAAGACTTGACTGGCTCGGTTCTTTACCCTGAAAATGAATACACGGATATTGGCGTATCAACACTTCCAAAGATTAGTGATTTCGGGCTCGGAAAGCAACTCTCTGCTGGTGAGCATTCATCTTCGCAGGGACTTTCTGCCTCAAGAATTCCGTCG
>Ga0164295_10004210_pt1 | contig 11451 bp, 9 predicted proteins | sample GEODES006metaG_FD_111798 | JGI IMG/M metagenome (GOLD analysis project Ga0164295, IMG submission 111798) | Oligotrophic lake water microbial communities from Sparkling Lake, Wisconsin, USA - GEODES006 metaG | ecosystem: Environmental > Aquatic > Freshwater > Lake | place: USA: Sparkling Lake...
CAAGCATGCCAACGATCTGGTGGCGCTCGACGCCGCCAGGGTCCAGCTCGCGCCTCGCCAGGCCACCTTCGACAAACTCGCCGCCGCGATCTACGCGGGCGGGCGTGCTGATGGCACCTACGCGATTCTGACCGCCGCGTCTCCGCAGAAATTCATCGACAAGTTGGCCGTCCAGCGCGTGATGACCACCGCGATATCCGATGCGCTGCAGAGTGTTCGCCAGGCTGAGCAGGAAGCGCGGGCCATCGAAGCGGCCTCTGCCGAGTCTGCGGTCAGCGCCCAGGCGGCGGCCGCCGCCGCCGCAGCCGTGCGGGCGGACTTAGAGAAGAAACAGTCGGAAGTGCGCACTCAGATCGCTGTGCTCAAGACGCGCTACGGCATGCTCACTCCCGCAGAGCAGGCGCTGTTAGGTCCGGGGGCGGCCATTCCCACGGTCGGGATGAGCGGTCTAGTCCCCAGCGCGAGGCTCCTCGCGGCGTACATCATCGCCACCTACCCCGGTGTCCAGTCCATCGGGGGTGTGCGGGCTGACTACCTGCCCGATCACCCGAGCGGCCACGCTATCGACATCATGATCGGCTCGGACATGGGCCTGGGCGATGCCATCAACGCCGACGTTCAAAGGCAGGCGGGACGGTTCGGCGTTGCGTACACGATGTGGCGGGTGGCCAATCACTTCAACCATGTGCACGTCACGGTCTCCTGAGGAGGCCGGAGGTGGACCAATCGTTCCCCGGTCGCTACACCGCGCGGGCCGATCCCGGCACCGTGGTATTTGGTATTGGCATGCGCATCAACCGGTTGTGGGCGGTGCATCGATGGCTGCGACCGACGATCAACACCGTGCGGATGTGGTGGTACATGCAGCACGACCGGCCCGAGGGTTATCGCAACGGGTATCTGTACGTGTACTGGAGAGGCGTCGGGATGACGCAATACTGGCGCGATTTCGAGTCGCTGGAAGCGTTTTCACGCGACAACTCCCAGCCGCACCTTGCGGCCTGGCGACAGTTGGCCGCCCAGACGAAGACTGACCAGACCTTCGGCTACTGGCATGAGACGTACCAGGTCACGCCGGGCACCTACGAGGCCATTTATGGCAGCATGCCCCGCTTCGGTCTGGCTGCGGCGGGCGATCACATTCCGATCGAGGCCGCTACCAACATCGCGCGAACCCGACTGGACGGCAAGCCCAGCCTGACCTAGCACCTGCCGCATGCTGCGTGCCATGAGGTGGCGATGCCGGGGCTCGGGCAGGTTGCGCTATACAGGGACCGTGACTTCACTTGACGGCCTCGACCTGGGCGCGCTGGACCGCCACCTGCGTGCCGCCGGGATTCCCCGTACCGGAGAGCTGGATGCGCAGCTGATCGCCGGCGGGCGATCCAATCTGACATTCCTGATCCATGACGACGTGTCGAAGTGGGTGCTGCGCCGTCCGCCGCTCCACGGTCTGACCCCATCCGCGCACGACGTGGTTCGGGAGTACCGGGTAGTCGCCGCGTTGGCCGACACCGCTGTCCCAGTGGCGCGGGCGGTCACGGTAAGCGAGGATGACTCAGTGCTCGGCGCACCGTTTGGAATGGTCGCCTACGTTCCGGGCCGGGTGGTGCGTAGCCAGGCTGAGTTGGAGGCGCTGGGCGGTCCGGCCGAGATAAATGAGTGCGTCGATACCCTCGTCCGGGCGCTGGCCGACCTGCACGCAGTCGATCCGACAGCGGTAGGCCTCGGCGAATTCGGAAGGCCCGCGGGCTATCTGGACCGTCAGGTACGGCGGTGGGGCGCGCAGTGGCAGTACGTCCGGCTTCCGGATGACCCGCGAGACGGCGACGTTGCCCGTCTGCATGAGCGGTTGGCGCAGTCGGTGCCGGTGCAGAGCCGAACCTCGATCGTGCACGGCGACTACCGCATCGACAACACCATCCTCGATGCACACGACCCCACCGTCCTGCGAGCAGTGGTCGATTGGGAGATGTCCACTCTCGGTGATCCCCTGTCCGACGCTGCGTTGATGTGCGTCTATCGCGACCCCGCGATGGATCTGATCATCGACGCCCATGCGGCCTGGACGTCGCCGCTGCTGCCGCCCGCCGACGAACTTGCACAGCGCTATTCGGTGATGTCCGGGCAACCGCTGGCGCACTGGGGCTTCTATATGGCACTGGGGTACTTCAAGTTGGCGGTGATCGCCGCCGGTATCGACTTCCGGATGCGCATGGCCGCCGAGGCCGAACCGGAAGGGCACCCGGGCGGCGGATCCGATCGGATTGGAGCAGCGGTGGCGCCGCTGATCATGAGTGGCCTGGCGGCGCTGCGTTAGCCGGTCGCACAGCGCAGTTATCGGGCGAATCCAGCTATCGGCAGGCAACGGTGCGGAAAGCATCGATAATCACCGGATGGAATTGGAAGTCATCGGTTTTGATCTGGTGTCATGTCTGACAGCTGAGTCCCAAGGAGCCGACCGAATTGAATTGTGTGCGAATCCTGGGGAAGGAGGTACGACCCCGTCCTACGGGATGATCGCGGTGGCCAAAGAGAACACTTCCATTCAACTATTCCCGATCATCCGTCCCAGGGGTGGCGACTTCCTTTTTTCGCAGCTGGAGTTTCAGTCCATGATCGCTGATATCGAGCAGTGTGAGCAATTGGGTTGTGACGGTGTGGTGATCGGAATGCTCTTGGAAGACGGCAGAGTCGATGTCGATCGGTGCGCTGAGTTGATTCGGTACGCGGGCGCAATGGCGGTCACATTTCACCGAGCGTTCGACCGGGTGAAGGATCCGTTGCGATCACTGGAAGAAATCATTGACCTGGGTTGCACCAGAGTCCTCACCAGTGGCCTGCACCCCAATGTTGAACTGGGACAGGAAATGTTGAGGGCACTGGTTGACGCTGCTGGGACCAGAATCACGATCATGCCGGGATCCGGTGTCAGGTCTAACAACATACTCGAGCTGGCAAAGTTCACCGGCGCCAGGGCATTTCACAGTTCAGCCCGATCGGCACGCGCATCATCAATGGAGTACACCAACCCGGCTATGGCCGAAGATCTCGATTCCGTCAGCATTGACGCCAATGAGGTGTCGGCACTCAGACGGATACTTGATACCTACGAACAAGGTCAATCCGTCAGCCACGGGTAAGCCGGATCGGAACCACCCTTGTTCCCAGCTGAATCAGCGTTGGCGGCTGGCGCGCCAACCGCGATACCCGCGGTGCGCGGCGAACGCACCGATGATCGCGGTGATGCACCAGATCGCGATCGCCACATAGGTCAACGGTGAGTTGAGGTTCGAGATCGACGCCCCCAGCGCGGTGTAGACGAACGCCCGCGGTATCGAGCCGATGGCGGCCCCAATCGCCATCTGCCACAACGGAAGTCCGAACGCACCGAACGTGTAGGAAGCCAGCGCATCGGAGACACCGGGAACGAAACGCTGCCCGACGACCGCCCACAGCCCGCGTCGCTGGATCTGTGTGTCGATGCGCTCTGCCCACTGCGCCCCGATGAGCGCCCGGGCACTGTCCCGGCCGGCGTGCCTACCGATCAGGGCGGCGATCGTCGCTGTCAGCACCGTCGAGCCCAAGGTGACGAACGTTCCGAGCACCGGCCCGAACAGAAATCCGCTGCCGGCCGCAAGGAGGGGGCCGGGGACGAAGATCGCGGCCAGGATGGCCGAAATCGGCATGTAGACCAACGGGGCTACTGGCCCGCATCTGGCGATCGCGGCGCGTACCTGCTCGATGTCGATGACCCGCCGGACGGCGACGAAGTAGAACAGTGTGAGCAGGAATACGGCGAATAGCGCCAGTCGCAGGAAGTGTTTCCGCCGACTGCCGCTGGGCGTACCCTCGTCTTCGGTCACATCAGCCTCGTTAGCGGAAGCGGACGTCTAACGTCGCGAGGCCGAAAATCTTCCGACCGTCGGATTTCGCGGACACCAGGATGACGCCGGTGCGGGTTTCCGGGTCCAGCGACTTGATCCGGCCGCTGAACTCGATGTCGATGCCGTCGGCGGCGGACACGATCGCAGGCGCAGACAGTCGCACCGCGTAGCGGGTCACCGCACCGGGGTCACCGGTCCATGATGAGGCGAATCCGGCGCCCAAACCCATCGTGAGCATTCCGTGAGCGATGACATCCGGTAGCCCCGCCAGTTTGGCGATGTCCTCATCCCAGTGGATTGGGTTGGCGTCGCCAGCCACACCCGCGTAGTTGACCAGGTCGCCGCGAGACAGCCTGGTGTGCTGCACGCCCAATTCCTCGCCGACCTTCACGTCGTCGAAGCTCGCGGTGCCGGGCGTGCGGGCCGCATCGTCGGCGATCCTGAACTCGTCCGCGGGGCGAACGGTTTTCTGGTAGCCCGCTGCCCCCACGCTCATGATGTCCATGTCGTGCATCATCATTCGTTGTACGGCTGCCTTGACCGCCGGATTGATGTCATCGGAGGTGACACCAACGACGGTGGTGTGCAGGGTGTGCACCCGCTCGCCTGCTGTATCGGTGAACGTGTTGGTCACGGTGATCAGATCGCGGCCGGCGATCCGGCGCACCGAGGTCAGTTCGACATCGATATGAAGTTCATCGCCCTCCACGATCGGACGGTGTTGCTCGAAGACTTCCTCGGTTTGGACGTAGGTGTCGTAACCGACGACCACCTCCTCGAACATCCGGCGATTGCACGACATACCCGGAGTAGAGGTGAATGTCAGTGGCGCCACCAGACCCGGGTAACCGAGTTCCGCGGCCGCGGCGGCATCCCAGTGCGCAGGGTGATAGTCCTGTACCGCGCGGGCATACTCCCGCACCTTTTCCCGGCCGACCAGATAGGTGCCATCCATCTGGTAGTAGTGGCCGACCCGCGATTCGAGATCGGGTGCCTCTGATGCTGCGGTCATGAATTCGCCCAACTGTTTATCGGCTTGTGCGCTTTATCGGCATATTCACTAACGCCGAACCAAGCCACCCTAACCGCGTCAATGCTCCAACTGAACTACGGTGCGAGATTCAAGATTCGGTGCGATCATTTCGGTGACAATCCGCTGATGATCGGGGTGGTCACGATAGGCGATGAAGGAATCACGATCGTCGAACGTGCCGACCACCGCGAAGTCGTAGGCATTCGGCGTGAGGCCGATATCTGATCCGCAGAGATAGCTGCGAACTCCCTCGAAACGTGCGACAAGATCGCGCAGGGCATCGGCGATGCCACTGTCGGCGAAGTCGCTTTCGCGCCACTTGAATGTCACTACGTGGGTGAATGCCATCGTCCTACTGTAAGAAACCAACACCCGTATGCGTAATCCGCGGTCCGCGCCGTGGTGCGACGATAGAACGATGACCGCAACGCTTGTCGCCAAGAACGTCGCCGGCGGCTTCGCCCACCGCACCCTCTTCGAGGGCTTGGACCTCACCGTGGCACCGGGCGATGTGATCGGTGTCGTCGGCGCCAATGGGGCTGGCAAGAGCACATTGTTGCGGATCCTGGCCGGCGACATCGAACCCCTCGACGGCACGGTCAGCACCACACCCGCCGACGCATTTGTCGGGTGGCTGCCGCAGGAGCACCAACGCGTACCCGGGGAGACGGTCGCGGCCTATATCGCGCGCCGGACCGGGTGTACTGCGGCAACTCAGGCGATGGAATCAGCCACCGCCGATCTGGCAGACCCATCGCAGAGTCCGGTCGGCGTGGATCCCGCCGACGTCTATTCCGCGGCGCTGGATCACTGGCTCGTCACCGGTGCGGCGGATCTCGAGGAACGCCTGCCCGCGGTCCTGGCTGAGTTGGGCCTCGATGCCGATTCGGTACGACCAGAGTCGACCCCGATGACCGCACTGTCGGGTGGACAGGCGGCACGCGTCGGTTTGGCGGCACTGATGCTGTCGCGGTTCGACATCGTCCTACTCGATGAGCCGACCAATGATCTCGACCTCGACGGTCTGGCTCGGCTGGAGGCTTTCGTGCGCGATCTTCGTGGAGGTGTGGTGCTGGTGAGTCACGACCGGGAGTTTCTCGCCCGCAGCGTGACCCGCATCCTCGAACTGGACTTGGCCCAGAACACCACCACCGTCTTCGGTGGCGGGTACGACAGCTATCTGGAAGAGCGCGAGGTCGCCCGGCGACACCGCCGCGAACAATACGACGAGTTCGCCGATAAGAAGGCCGACCTGGTGGCGCGCGCCCGTACTCAGCGGGAGTGGTCGAGTCAGGGTGTCCGCAACGCGATGCGCAAGTCACCCGACAACGACAAGATCCGGCGACGCGCGGCGACCGAGTCCAGTGAGAAGCAGGCGCAGAAGGTACGTCAGATGGAGAGCCGGATCGCCCGCCTGGAGGAGGTCGCCGAACCACGCAAAGAATGGACACTCGAGTTCACCATCGGTGCCGCCCCGCGATCGAGTTCGGTCGTCGCCACGTTATCCAATGCTGTTGTGCGGCAGGGGGATTTTGTTCTAGGCCCGGTGTCGGTACAGGTTGACGCCGGTGAGCGGATTGGCATCACCGGTCCCAACGGTGCAGGTAAGTCGACACTGTTGAGGCTGCTTCTCGGCCGCCAGGAACCAGATGAGGGCCGCGCGAGTCTGGGTGCGAATGTCGCCATCGGCGAGATCGACCAGGCCCGCGCCGAGTTCACCGGTCCGGGTCGACTCATTGACCGCTTCGAGGCGCGGGTTCCGACGTGGCCGACGGCAGATGTGCGGACGCTGCTCGCGAAGTTCGGGTTGCGGGCGGACCACGTGGAACGCGCGGTTGACCAACTCTCGCCCGGTGAGCGAACTCGCGCCGGGCTTGCGCTATTGCAGGCGTGCGGCACCAATATTCTTGTTCTGGACGAGCCGACCAACCATCTCGATCTGGCCGCCATCGAACAACTTGAGCAGGCACTGGAGACCTATGATGGCGCGCTGCTGCTGGTGACACACGACCGGCGGATGCTGCAGAACGTCCGGTTGGATCGTTCCTGGGTAGTTGACAACGGACAGGTGGCGGAGCTCTAGCTCGCCGTGGCGGCAGGGCACTCAGAGTGTCAGTGTCGTGCCGGTCTCGCGCTCGGCGAACTCCCACAGTCGTGACGCGTCGTCATAGTCGCAGGCGACCGCGGCCCGTCCACTGAGTGTCGGACCGCCCTTGAGTCCCCATCGGCTGTCGATGCCGACGTAACTGCCGGGCGGAATCGGCTCGGTGATGCAGTACAGCGTGGGCGCGGCCCCGGCGTCGATGTCATTGGCCAGCACGTTGGCCGACGCCTGGACCACGGTGTGGAAGGCGGCCATCAACCGATCATCAGAGACATTCGACAGGTTGGAGGCCACCCAGCCGGGGTGGGTCAGGTAGGTGCTCACCGGCGAGTCCGCGGCGCGCAGCCGCCGGTCGAGTTCGAGACCCCACAGCATTACGGCGAGTTTCGAGCGGCCGTAGGCGCCAAGCGCTGACCACTTGCGCACCCGAAGGTGTGGATCGTCGAACGCGATGGTGGCGGTCCGGTGCGCGTCGGAGCCGACATTGATGATCTGCGAACGCACCCGTGAGAACAGCAGGTTGGTCAACGTGAACGGGCCGAGGAAGTTGGTGCCCATCGTGGTCTCGAAACCGTCGACGGTGTCGGCGCGGTGCTGGGCGACCACGCCGGCATTGTTGATCAGGATGTCCACGTCGCCGTCGAACAACGATGGGAACGTCCGTACCGACGCCTGATCCGCGAGGTCGAGCTTGACGACCGTGGTGTCGCCGCCCATGTCGGCAGCGCGCTGCGCGCCGAGTTCGAGATTGCGGACCGCGAGGATCACCTGGGCACCTGCGCGGGCGAGGGACCGGGCGGTGGCCAGCCCGACGCCGTTGGTTGCACCGGTCACGATGATGCGCTTGCCATGGAGATTGCCGAGTCGGCTCACCGACCACCGTGTCGTCACGGTGGGAAGCCTAGTCGGTTTCTCTCAGTCGTCTGCGGCCACCAGTGAGCTCAGCCGCACGTCGGGGTTGTCCTCGGCGAACCCCTGCAGCCGCCACTTCGTGGTGAACAGCGCGAGCATGACGCCATCGGTTCGGGTGAGAACCTCCATCGACACCTGCTTGTCCACGAACGGTGCGTCCTCGGGGTCCAGCGCGCGAGCGACGGTGTACGGCAGTGATTCCAGTGCGATCGGCGAGTTGAACTCGGCGGCCATTCGGTGGCTGGCGACCTCGAACTGCATCGGACCGACAGCGGCGAGCACAGGCGATTGGTCGCCGCGCCGATCCGACCGCAAAACCTGGACCACGCCCTCCTGGGCAAGTTGCTCGATCCCTCGACGGAACTGCTTGTGCTTGCCGGGGTCGGTGCCCCTGGCTACGGCGAAATGTTCGGGGGAGAAGCTGGGGATCGGCGGAAAGTGCACGGGCACATCACGGAATAAGGTGTCTCCCGGACGCAGTGAGGCGGCGTTGGCCAAGCCAATCACGTCTCCTGGCCACGCGTTGTCCAGTGTTGAGCGCTGTTGGCCGAACACCGACTGCGCGTATTTGGTGACGAACGGCTTGCCGGTGGCGGCATGGGTGAGCACGTCTCCGCGTTCGAAGGTGCCCGAGCAGACCCGGGCGTAGGCAATGCGGTCGCGGTGGGCGGAGTCCATGCCGGCCTGCACCTTGAAGACGAATGCGCTGAACGGCGAATCGACAGGCCGCAGATTGCCGTCGACATCGAGTTGTCCGCCGGGCGGGGGCGCAAGCCGAACGAGATTATCCAGCAGTTGGTTCACCCCGAAGTTCAGCGCCGCCGAGGTGAACAGGACCGGCGTCGTCTCGCCGGTGAGGAAGGCCTCCTGGTCATGGTCGCCGCCGTCGGCGGACAGCAGTTCGCACTCTTCGGTCGCGTTGTCCCAGTCGATCCCGGCGGCGGCATGGGCGCGCTCGGGTGGAATGTGTTCCTCGGGTGCTGCGGTCGCGCCGCCCGCGGTGCGGGTGAATCGGATGAAGTTGCCGGTACGGCGATCCAGCACTCCTTTGAAGTCGCCGGCGATACCGACCGGCCACGTCAGCGGTGTGGGTTTGAGACCGATACGTTCGGAAATCTCATCGAGCAGTTCCAAGGGATCGCGACCCGGGCGATCCCACTTGTTAATCACGGTGATGATCGGGATGCGGCGATGACGACACACCTGGAAAAGCTTCAGGGTCTGCGGTTCTAGGCCCTTCGCTGCGTCGATCAGCATGACCGCGCAGTCGACGGCGCTCAGCACCCGGTAGGTGTCTTCAGAGAAGTCGGCGTGCCCGGGGGTATCGAGCAGATTGATGACGCAGTCCTGCCCCTCGGGTGAGTGGTAGGGGAACTGCAGTGCCGTGGACGTGATCGAGATCCCTCTGGCCTTCTCCATCTCCATCCAGTCCGACACCGTGGCACGCCGTCCGGCCTTACCGTGGATGGCGCCGGCCTCCGTGATCACCCTGGCATGCAGAACCAGTGCCTCAGTCAGTGTCGACTTACCCGCGTCGGGGTGGCTGATCACGGCGAATGTCCTGCGGCGGTGGGCTTCGGCCGCCAGACGTTTGGCAGCATTGCCGCTGGGGGCCGGGCGTACCTCGAGGTCATGATCGGTCATTGCGGTACTGATGCTATTTGCCGCGGACCCAAACCATCCAATCGCGCCGATGGTGTTTGTGCCCGCATGTGACGTCGACGCCGTTAGGTACCGATCACGTAGTTCGGGAACAAGACGGCCACCGCGGCCTGCGCCCACACCAGGACGCCGATGAGGCTTGCCGTGGTGACCAGTCCAACACTGGCCGCGATCGGAAGGCCGATCGCGTTGATCAGACCCCCGATCGGGTCACCGCTGAACGCCTGTTGCAGTCCGTCGAGGGCCAGGTTGACGTTGTAGGCCGCCAGCGAGATCGTGAGCGCATTGACGATATCCGCCGTCGGCAGCAGAGCCGCGTAGAGCCCGGCGGCAGAAAACGAGATCCGATTGGCGATTGCGGTGATCACATTCTGGATCGCGCCGATGATGCCGTCGGCAGTCGGCAACGACAGCGATACGTTCGGAAGCGAGATGGACGAGATCTCCCGGGCGATGGAGCCGCTGGGTCCGAAGTCAGCGATGAAGTCGCTGACACCCTGCTGGACGCCGGCTACCAATTGGCTGAACACCTCAACCGGGCTGACGTCGGGGAATAGTCCGAACGTCACCAACGTGTTGGCGTCGGGCTGGGTGGCTGAGGTGAACCCATGCGCCGGATCGCCGTAGCCGAGGTTCACGATCACCTTCAGAACTGGCTGGATCAGATCGGCGATCGGATTACCGATCAGCGGGATCAGCCGCAGTGGTTCCAGCAGAGGCAGATTTTCGGTCGGTATGAAGTAGTACTTCTGCGTCGGTGAGGTAGTCGGCAGCACAATCGCGTCTTCGACTTCCTGCTGGGTGAGGCAGAAGGTTTGGCAGTTCGCCGTAGGAGCGTACTTGGTGTGGACGAATACGATCCCCAACCCTGCATTCAGATCCGCCAGGATGTTCAGCGGATACCGTGGGAAGTCAGCGAAGCCGTCGTACTCCCGTGTGTAATTCGTTGTGGGATAGGCATTCTCGGGTGTTGCACCGTAGAAGGGGATACCCAGGCTCGGCAGGGTGAGGTCGGGGAACCGGGACAGGAACCCACCGTTCGGGTTCATCTCGTTTCCGACGAACACGAAATTGAGCGAGTCATTCAGGCCCGCGGGGATAGGACCAGGTAAAGGGTATGTGTACGGCGAGGTCGGAGAGATGTAGCCGCTCTGCAGAAGCGCGCCGAGGATGGCACTCTGGGAGTAGCCGAAAACCGTTGTCGGGGTTCCGAAGGGCAGCTGATACAGGGTGTCCGACAGGATCTTCATGCCCTGATCCACCGAGGTGTTCAATGGGAGACTCTTCACGCCCGTGATCGGGTACAGGCCTTCCGGAGTGAAGATGACCTGCGGTGTGTTGACACCACCCGGGCTGTTCGGCGTTACGTACCAATCCATAACGGTGTTGACATAGTTCGTCGAGGGAATGGGCACACCGCTGGGACCCAGGATCACAGGCTGGGTGGCGGCCGCCGCCTGGACCGCGGCAGCCGACCTCGCCACCGAGACACTGCGCCGCGTGGAGGACGATGCCGTCAACTCCATTGGCGACTCGACCGGCGGGGCCGGGTTGCTGTTGGAGATCGGTTCCGCCAAAAGGTCAATGGCGGCTGTCAGTGAGCCCGACGTTGCTGGGGTTGTTACCTGCGGTGACACTGCGCCACTGCGCGTCCGTGCGTTGACGGCACTGCCCGCCGGTGTCTTGACACCAGAGTGTTTGGTCGCGGACCTAGACCCGTTGCGGGTGGCGACTCCGGCCGGGGCGGTGCTGCGTGCCTGCCCTGCGGAAGGGGTATCCGACCCTGCGGCAGGGGGGTCGGCCGATGCCACCGCCGATCCGCTGAAGGCAGCGGCGCCAATACCGAGTGCGAC
>Ga0164295_10004214_pt1 | contig 11445 bp, 10 predicted proteins | sample GEODES006metaG_FD_111798 | JGI IMG/M metagenome (GOLD analysis project Ga0164295, IMG submission 111798) | Oligotrophic lake water microbial communities from Sparkling Lake, Wisconsin, USA - GEODES006 metaG | ecosystem: Environmental > Aquatic > Freshwater > Lake | place: USA: Sparkling Lake...
AAGGCAAATTGTTCCGGCCGATGGCGATCACCGTGATGCTGGCGCTCACCGCCGCGCTGGTGATCAGCCTGACCGTGGTGCCGGCGATGGCGTCATTCTGGCTGAAGGCCGGATCGGATCATGGCCCGGGCCGGCTGGTCGCCGGGCTGGAGCGTGTCTATCGCCCGCTGCTCGCTGCCACGCTGGCGCGGCCGCTGCTGGCGGTGCTGCCGGCGCTGCTGGTGATGGCGGCCGCCGGGCTGGTGTTCACCGGGCTGGGCACGGTGTTCACGCCGCGGCTGGATGAAGGCTCGATCACCACCATGGTCTACAAGCCGGTGGAGATGAACCTTGATGAGAGCCTGGCACTTGAACTTGCGCTCGAAAAGGCACTGGTGGCCAAATATCCACAAATTACCGCAGCCTTTTCCCGGATCGGCACGTCGGCCGTCGCCACCGATCCGATGCCCCCCAACGAAAATGACCTCTATGTCAGCTACAAGCCGCTGGATGAATGGCCGGCGACGGGTCCGCAGACCAAGGCGGCCTTGATTGACGCCATCGAGGCCGAAGCCAGCGCCCGCTTTGCCGATCAGACCTTCCTGCGCGGGCAGCCGATCGAGATGAAATTCAACGAAATGCTGGAAGGCACCCGCGCCGATCTGAGCGTGAAGATCTTCGGGGCCGACAATGATCGGCTGGAGGCGCTGGGCGGGCAGACGCTGGCGGTGCTGAAACGCCTGCCGGGCACGGCCCAGGCCGAATTTGAAGTGGACGGCCGCAGGCCCAGCCTGGTGGTGCGGGTCGATCAAGCCGCGCTGGTGCGGCTGGGGCTGGGGGCGGACGAGGTGAACCGCGCCATCACCACGGCGCTGGCCGGCCAGGAGGTGGGCGCGATTCTGGAAGGCATCCGCCGCCACGCCATTGTCGTGCGCCTGCCCGATGCGGCTCGTGCCGATCGCGATACCATCCGGGCGCTGCCGCTCAGGGTGGGCAATGCCGGGCTGGTGCCGCTGGGGCGCGTGGCGCGGCTGGAAGAGGTGATGGCGGTCGAACCGGTGCGGCGCGACAATGGCCAGAAACGCGCTGCACTGCTGGTCAATCTGTCGGGCAGCGATGTGGAGGGCTATGTGGCGCGCGCCCGCATCGAACTGGCGAAATCGGTGAAGCTGCCCGAAGGCTATCGCATCGAATTCGGCGGCCAGTTCAAACAGTTGCAAGAGGCCAAGGCCCGCCTGGCGATCCTGGTGCCGGCCTGTCTGCTGCTGATCCTGCTGCTGGTGTTCGGGGCGCTGGGGTCGATGGTGCAGGCGTTGATCGTGTTTGCCGGCATTCCGCTGGCCGTCACAGGCGGCGTGTTCGCGCTGGGCTTGCGCGGCATGCCCTTTTCGATAACGGCGGCCATCGGCTTCATCGCGCTGTCGGGCATTGCCATGTTGAATGGCCTGGTGCTGGTCGATCATATCAACCAGTTGCGCAGCGAGGGCCTGGCCAAGGCCGAAGCCGCCGCGGCTGGCGCGCTCGATCGGCTGCGGCCGGTGATTTCCACGGCACTGGTGGCCAGCATCGGCTTTCTGCCGATGGCGATGGCCAGCGGCGCCGGGGCCGAAGTGCAGCGGCCGCTGGCCACGGTGGTGATCGGCGGGATCATCTCCTCCACCCTGCTCACCCTGCTGGTGGTGCCCACATTGTATCGGCGTTTTGCCCGCGATTGATCACAGGCATTGAGGAATCGCCGCGCCGCGCCTATATGGTGACTGCCGGCTTGCCGGATATGGCGATAAATGATGCCGTGAAATAGACGCAGCGGACCCGGGGGCAGTACCCGGCGGCTCCACCATTGTCAGCCCGTTGTCGGGGTGATGTTTGGGGCCGAACCAGGATCGACGTGTGTTCAAAGACCGTATTTTTGCCCGGCCTGAATGAGCCGTTAAACCGTTCAAAACCCCATAAATGCCAACGACAACGAGGCATTCGCAATCGCAGCGTAACCCGGTCCTCACGGACTAAGTTACACTGGCCGAAAGCGCGGTTCGGGCCACACCGGGCAACAGAAGTGGATTCCAGCGGCCCGAGGGGGGCCGGGCAACAGAACCCCCTCACCAATTTGCGCCCACACGGCCCCCCGACCCTCAGGCGATTTGGGGGCCGGGCAACGTTACCCCCTCACCGATTCGCATGTTCACTGTTCCGGCGCAGCGCCATCCACACGGCGGATCGTCTCATCAAGCCGCGCCACCGCGATACCGAACTTGCGGATGATCATCACATTGCGCACCACCTGACCGCCGGGTTGCAGGTCAAGCCATTGTTCGGCCCGGAAGCCGCCCTTTTGCGCAAAGCGCAGGTGCAGCCGGTTGCCCACCACCACGCCTGCCACCGGCCCCACCGCATCGCTGAGCGTGCCGACATAATGGCCGGGCCGATCCGCGCGCAACTGCCACTGCCGCTGCATCGCCGGCCTGTCGCCGCGCCGCACCGATTGATCGACGATGATGATGTTGTCCGGCGTCAGCCGTCCGTTGCTCGTCACCACCACGCTTTGCGAGCGCCGGAACAGGATATGCAGTGATCCCGTGCCGCGGGTGGCGCCGGCAAAGACGGCGGCGGCATCAAATGGCGGCGCTGCGGGATCCGGTGCACGCCGGCTGGTGGACACGCAGCCGGCGGTGGCCAGCAGGGCAAACGACAAGGCAATGTTTGGGGCGGCAGTCAGGGCGCGGCGCAGACTCGACATCGGCATGCTCTACCATCGTTTCCCGGCAGCGGCGAACAGGTGGCCGGCCTGGGTTGACCCAGCCACCAGCGTCAGCGGCCGCAGCCGATCCCATATCCCTTGACCTTCGCACCGTCGCACGCCAATCGGGAGCGCCAGACGCAGCCCCCTATCCTGACGAAGGCCCGCCGCCGTGAACGAAACGACGCCCGACAGCCTTATCCCCTATGACGACATCGTCCAGGACGCCCTGCGCACGGTCGTCGGCCGGGTGTTGCGCCGCATTCTGGAGGCCGGCGGCCTGCCCGGTGGCCATCATTTCTACATCGCGTTTCGCACCCGCGCGCCTGGCGTGTCGATCCCGGCGCATCTGATGGAGCGCTATCCCGATGAAATGACCATCGTGGTGCAGCACCGTTATTGGGATTTGGAGGTGGAGGCCGAGCATTTCGCCATTGGCCTGTCGTTCAACCAGATGCCGGCCAAGCTGGTGGTGCCTTATGATGCCGTGGTCGGCTTTGTCGATCCGGCCGTGAATTTCGCGCTGCAATTTGCCGCCAAGGATGGCGAATCGCCGCCGCCAGGCAGCGCTCCGCCCGAACCGGAAGCGCCGCCGCCCGCCCCGGACGGCAGCGCGGATGGCAGCAATGTGGTGACGCTCGATCGGTTTCGCCGCAAGTGACCCAGTTCGTCAGCAGCGACGCCCAGAACCGGTCATCGTCGCGATTGCCGATTCGCCGCGGCCTGATGTTCGTGCTGTCCTCGCCGTCGGGTGCCGGCAAGACCACCTTGTCGCGCGCGCTGCTCGCCGAAGACAGCCAGATCACCTTGAGCGTTTCGGCCACGACGCGCCCACCGCGCCCCGGCGAGATTGACGGAGTGGATTATTATTTCGTGTCGACCGATCAGTTTCAGGCGATGGTCGATGGCGATGCGCTGCTGGAATGGGCGCATGTGTTCGGCAACCGCTATGGCACGCCGCGCAGCCCGGTTGAAAATGCGCTCGCCGCCGGGCGCGATGTGCTGTTCGATATCGATTGGCAGGGCACGCAGCAGTTGCAGCAAACCGATGCGGCCTCCGATCTGGTGCGGGTGTTCATCCTGCCGCCCGATCTGGCCGAGTTGGAACGCCGGTTGACCATGCGCAACACCGATCATCCCGAAGTCATCGCCGGCCGCATGGCGCGCGCGCGCGACGAGATCAGCCATTGGGGCGAGTATGACTATATCCTCGTCAACGATGATGCCGAAACCTGCCTGAACGAACTCCGCTCGATCCTGAAGGCCGAACGCCTGCGCCGCAAACGCCAGCTCGGCCTGGCCGGCTTCGTGCGCGACATGCTGGGCCAGTGATGGCGCGCAGCCCGGTTCTCCTGCTGCTGGCACTGGTTCTGGCCGGCTGCACCAAATCCGACAATCTGCGCCCCTATGCCATCGTGCGCCGGGCGGACGTGTGGCAGGCGGTGATCAGCGACAAGGATCGCGGCCGGCTGGCGCGGCTGTCGGGCGCGTGGGAACAGGCGCGCGCCGATATCGGCAGCGCCGCCGCCGATGCCGATCTGGCCGCGCTGGGCCCCGTGGTGCCGCCACCGCCCGGCGCGCCGCCGCCCGCTGGCATGACGGCGCAGGTCACCATGCCCGGGCCCGGTGCCTATCGATGCCGCACCATCCGCCTCGGCTGGCGGCAGGGCAGTGCGCGCGATGTGCCGCCGGTGCAGGCCGGGGCGTGGGCGCCGTGCACGCTCGCTGCCGATGGCATCCTGCTCGGTCTGGAAACCAGCCCGGCGCCGCAGCGCTTTTTCGGCACCCTTTATCCCGATGTCGATCGGCTGATTTTCCTGGGCAGTGTGGCGCTGGAGGGGGAAATGGGCCGGCTGCGCTATGGCGAGGATGGCGATCGTGATCAGCTGGGCGTGCTGGAGATGGTGGCGCCCGGCCATTGGCGCATTGCCATGCCGTGGCCGCGCTGGAGCGCGCGCCTGGTGCTGATCGAACTGCGCAGCGCCTGAATGGACGCGTTGCAGGCGGCGCTGGCGGGCCAGAATGCCGGATTCTGGATAGCGGCGGTGATCGGCGTGACCGTGCTCGGGCTGGCAAAGGGTGGCTTTGCCGGGCTGGGGGTGCTCGGCGTGCCGATCATGGCGTTGGGCATGAACCCGGTGATGGCCGCGGCGATCCTGCTGCCGATCCTGCTGGTGCAGGATGTGTTTTCGGTGCGGGCCTTTGGCGCACAACGCGACGATGCGGTGCTCAAGGTGATGATCCCGTCGGCCTGTATCGGCATTGTGGCGGGCTGGGCGCTGGCGCGCTTCGTGCCGGTGGCGATGGTCGAGCTGGCGGTGGGCCTGATTTCCATCGCGTTCGCCTTTCAGCGCATCGTTGCGGAGCGCCGCGGCATCCCCGCCCGCATCGGCGCGGCGTGGGAAGGCGTGGCCGCCGGCGCGGTGGCCGGCTTCACCAGCCAGATCGCCCATGCCGGCAGCCCGCCGTTCCAGATGCATGTGTTGCCGCGCAAGCTGCCGCGCGATGTGTTTCTGGGCACCAGCAGCGTGTTTTTCGCGTCGATCAACTGGTTGAAAGTGCCGGCCTATTGGGCGCTGGGGGCGTTCACGCCGGCCAATCTGTGGCTGGCCTTGATCCTGATGCCCGCCGCGATCCTGTCGACCTGGGCCGGCACCATCCTGGTGCGCCGGGTTGATGGCCCGCGTTTCTATGCCATTATCCATGCACTGATGATCCTGGTGGGAGGCAAACTGGCATGGGACGGATTCTGGGCTTTGCTGGCGTGATGACGGCCCTGGCGGCGGCGCCGCTCGCCGCAGCGCCGGTCGATCTGGTGACGCTGTACAAGGATCTGCACACCCACCCCGAACTGAGCTTCCAGGAGGTGCGATCGGCCGGCATCCTCGCCGCCGAAGCCCGCGCCGCCGGGTTCGAGGTGACGGAAAAGGTCGGCCGCACCGGCGTGGTTGCCGTGCTGAAGAACGGCAAGGGCCCGACCGTGCTGATCCGCGCCGACATGGACGGGCTGCCGGTGCCGGAATCGACGGGCCTGCCCTATGCCAGCACGGCGACCGGCAATTATGGCAGCGGCCCGATGACCCCGGTGATGCATGCCTGCGGGCATGATATCCACATGTCGGTCTGGGTGGGCGCCGCGCGTTGGCTGGCCGAGAACAAGGCGAAATGGCGCGGCACCGTGGTGATGATCGGGCAGCCGGCCGAAGAAGGCCTGGGCGGCGCGCGGGCGATGCTCGCCGATGGCCTGCTCACCCGCTTTCCCAAGCCCGATTTCGCGCTGGCCCTGCACGACAGCGCCGCCATTCCCGCCGGCACGGTGAGCGTGCCGCCGTATCGCGCGCTGTCGATCTCGACCTCGATGGACATGGTGGTCAGGGGCGTCGGCGGCCATGGTGCGTACCCTGCGACAACAAAGGACCCGGTGGTGCTGGCGGCGCGCATCGTCACCGCCCTGCAAACGCTGATCTCCCGGGAAAATGATCCCTTCCATCCGGCGGTGATCACCGTGGGCAGCATCCACGGCGGCACCAAGCACAACATCATTCCCGATAGCGTGGCGCTGCAACTCACCATCCGCAGCTATGACGCGGCGCAGCAGCAACGCCTGATCGACAGCATCAAGCGGCTGGCGACAGGCGAAGCCATTGCGGCGGGCATTCCGGATGCGCTGGCGCCGGTGATCACCGCGACGCCAATCGGCGTGCCCACGTTGAACGACACGCCGCTGGCCACGCGCCTGGCCACCCATTTCCGGCAGACGCTTGGGCCCACGCGGGTGATCGATCTCGATCCATCGATGGCGTCGGAAGATTTCCAGCTGTTCGGGCTGGAGGCCAAGGTGCCATCGGTGATCTATTGGCTTGGCGGGGTCGGCAAGGCGCAATGGGACGCGGCCCAGGCCGGCGGTCCCGCCATCCCGTCCTTGCACAACAGCGGCTGGGCGCCCGATCCCGGCCCGACGATTGCGACGGGTGTTGAAAGCATGGCGGCGGCGGCGGTGATGTTGATGCCGGCGAAGTAGGGCGCGCAGGCCCACCCCCAACGCCTCCCGCAAGCGGGAGGGGAGCCGTGTGGACTTGGGGTAAGAGCGTGCATCACGCCCAATCTGCTCCCCTCCCGCTTGCGGGAGGGGCTGGGGGTGGGAATGTCCCCCTCAAAATGCCCAAGCGCCGAATCGCTTGGCCTTCGTGCTACAATCGTTCCCAACAAGTCTTGGGAGGACGGCATCATGCGCGATTACACCAAATTCTATATCAATGGGGCGTGGGTCGAGCCGGCCGTGGCCAACCCGATCGATGTGATCAACCCGGCCACCGAAGAAGTCGCCGGCCAGATCAATCTGGGCAGCGCCGCCGATGTCGATCGCGCCGTCGCTGCCGCGAAGGCCGCCTTCACCAGCTTCAGCCGCACCAGCGTGCAGGAGCGTATCGAGCTGCTGGGCGCCATCGCTGGTGAGTATCAGAAGCGGTATAACGACATGGCCGCCGCCATCACCGAGGAAATGGGCGCGCCGGCCTGGCTGTCCAACCAGGCGCAGGCGGCGCTCGGCATCGGCCATGTCGCCACCGCGATCGAAGTGCTGAAGAGCTACAAGTTCGATGAGCTCAAGGGCACCACGCTGATCACGAAAGAGCCGATCGGTGTGTGCGCCTTCATCACGCCGTGGAACTGGCCGATCAACCAGATCGCCTGCAAGGTGGCGCCGGCGCTGGCGGTGGGCTGCACCATGGTGTTGAAGCCGTCGGAAATCGCGCCGTTCAGCGCCTATATCTGGACCGAGATTCTGCACGCGGCGGGCGTGCCGGCCGGTGTGTTCAACCTGGTCAACGGTGATGGCCCTGGCGTGGGCACGGCGCTGTCCGGCCACAGGCACGTCGACATGGTCAGCTTCACCGGCTCGACGCGGGCCGGCATTGCCGTCGCCAAGAACGCGGCTGACACCGTCAAGCGCGTGGCGCAGGAACTGGGCGGCAAATCGCCCAACATCGTGCTGCCCGATGCCGATCTGGTGAAGGCCGTCACCGGCGGCGTGCAGAGCGTGATGATGAACAGCGGCCAGAGCTGCAACGCGCCCACCCGCATGCTGGTGCCGCGCGCGAAAATGGCCGAAGCCGCCGCCATCGCCAAACAGGCTGCCGAAGCCACCACGGTCGGCGACCCGAACGGCAACAGCGCCATGGGCCCCGTCGTCAGCGAGACTCAGTGGCACAAGATCCAGGGCCTGATCGAGCAGGGCATCGCCGAAGGCGCCACGCTGGTCGCCGGCGGCCCCGGCCGGCCGGAAGGGCTGGACAAGGGCTATTATGTGAAGCCGACCATCTTTGCCGATGTCACCAACGACATGACCATCGCTCGCGAGGAAATATTCGGGCCGGTGCTGGCCATGCTGCCGTACGACAGCGAGGAACAGGCCATCGAAGTCGGCAACGACACGGTCTATGGCCTCGCCGCCTATGTGCAGGGTGAGCCCGAACATGCCCGCACTGTGGCCCGCCAACTGCGCGCCGGGCAGGTCAACATCAATCAGGCCGGGTTCGATCTGATGGCGCCATTCGGCGGCTACAAGCAGTCTGGCAACGGCCGCGAATGGGGCGATCATGGCTTTGCCGATTTCCTCGAAACGAAGGCGATCATCGGCTGGGGTGAAGCGGCCGCGGCGGAGTGATCTGTTTTCCCTCTCCCCTTGCGGGAGAGGGCGACTCGCGCGCCAGCGCGGCGGGGTGAGGGGGCACCCGCGTTGGTACCATTTGGCTTACCCCTCACCCCGGGCCGCCTTCGGCGTCTCTCGCCCTCTCCCGCCCAGAAGCCTTTGGGGGGAGAGGGGACCTGAGGAGCAATCATGACCATTCACACCCCAATCTGCGACCTGCTCGGTGTCGAGCATCCCGTCCTCCTCGCCGGCATGGGCGGCGTTTCCTATGCCGAGGTCTGCGCTGCGGTCTCCGCTGCCGGCGGGTTCGGCTCGCTCGGCATGGCCGGGTTGCCGCCGAAGTTCATCGCCGATCAGATGGCCCGCGTGAAAGACCTGACCGACAAGCCGTTCGGCGTCGATCTGCTCACCGCCCAGCCGGAAACCCTCACCGCCAGTGTCGATGTGATCATCAAGGGCGGCGCCAAGGCCTTCATCGCCGGGCTGGGCGTGCCCATTGCCATCATCACCGAACTGAAACAGGCCGGCATCGTGGTGATGTGCATGGCCGGCAATGTGAAGCACGCGATCAAGGCCGCCGAAGCCGGCTGCGACGTGATCATCGCGCAAGGCACCGAAGGCGGCGGCCATACCGGCAGCGTGGCCAGTGTGGCGCTGTGGCCGCAATGCGTGGATGCCGTCGATATCCCGGTGGTGGCGGCCGGCGGGCTTTATGATGGCCGCGGGCTGGCGGCGGCGCTGGCGTTCGGCTGCGTTGGCGTGTGGATGGGCACCCGGTTCATCGCCAGCCATGAAGCCCACGCCGGCCAGGCGTACAAGGATGCCATCGTCGGCATGAGCGAGAGCGACACGGTGATTTCCAAGGTGTTCACCGGCAAGACGCTGCGTGCCATCGTGAACGACAGCAACCGCGATTTCGACAATCGCACTGCCAAGCCGTTTGCGGCGCAGGTGATGGAATCGGTGCAATTGAACCGCCTGGGGCCGATTGCCGGCGTGCTCGACGTGATCCCCGAAACCCAGTGTCTTGCCGCGGGGCAGGGCGGCGGTGGCATCACCGAAGTGCTCCCGGCCGGCGAAATCGTGCGCCGCACGATGGCGGAAGCCGAAAACGCCCTGGCGGGCATGCGGAGGTTCGGATGATCCGTACGTTGATCCTGGCGGCGCTGCTCGCCACGCCCGCCCTTGCCACCGATGGACCCGTGTTCATGGGTTTCGGCAGCCACACGCCGGTGGAATATGATCTCGTCATCCCCAAGGGCACGGTGCTGCGCCATGTCTATGACGTGACCGCCGCCACGCCGGGCAAGCGCAACCCCGGCTTTGAAACGGCGGCGCGCTTCATCAACTCCCATGTCGGCAATGGCGTGGCGCTGCGCGATGTCGCGGTGGCGGTGGTGATCCACGGCCCGGCGATCGCCGAGCTGACCAGGGCGCCGGTCTATGCCGCACGCAACAATGGTGCCACCAACGCCAGCCAGGCGATGGTGGAGGAGATGCTGGCCAAGGGCGTGCGCTTCGTGGTGTGCGGCCAGGCCGCCAACGCCATGGGCGTGAAGAAAGCCGATTTGCTTCCCGGCGTGGAACTGGCAATCTCCGCCAGCAGCGCCCATGCGATCCTGCAGGCGCAGGGCTATACGCTGAACCCGTTCTGAAAGGTGATCCCATGATCCGCGCTGCCCTCCTGTCCCTGATGTTGCTGTCGGCACCGGTGCTGGCCCAATCGCGCGAAGGCTTTGTGGCTGGCCCGGTGCTGCCGGATGTCGGCCCGATCGCCCCGGTGGACAGCGACCTGCCGCTGCCCAAGGGCACGAAATTCAAGATCGATTTCGATATCGCCGCCAAGGCAACGCCGGGCACGCTCAGCCGCCAGATCGAAACCGCGGCACGCACGCTCAACATGCACGTCGCCGCCGGCGTGCCCAAGGAAAACGTGCAGATCGTGCTGATCTTCCACGGCCCGTCCGCCGCCGATCTGCTCAAGCCGGAGGTCTATGCGGCGCGCAACGACGGCAAGGCCAATGGCAGCATGGAGGCGATCCGCAAGCTGATCGGTGCTGGCGTGGAATTCTATCTGTGCGGCCAGACGGCGGCCGGGCAGAAGATCACCAAGGCCGATCTGCTGCCCGGCGTGAAGATGTCCCTCTCGGCGATCACCGCCCATGCCGTTTATCAACAGCGCGGTTATACGCTCAACCCGTTCTGATCGAAGCCAGTCGGCGATTTCGGGCTGGGTCTGATACGGCCAATGTTTCTGCCAACCGCCAACGTCTGCGCGGTTGATTGCGCCACATCGTCGGGCAGAAATGCCGTGGGCCATGATCGATAGCGGCTCCGATCATGGCCGCCTGGATCACCGCTTGATGAATCACCGCTCGCTCGGTCAGCGCCTTGCCGCCGCCGCCGCGACAGGTTCCGGGATGCCCCCAAGTCTATTCAACGAACCTGCAATTGCGCCAGCATCGCCGCGGCGCGCGTCGCTTCGCTGCGGCGGCCTAGGCGTACCAGCAAGGTTTCGAGCGCCGCCCAGGCCTGCTCCACGTACGGATCAATGACCAGCGCCGCACGCAACGCCATTTCGGTTTCATAATGGTTTCCGACGGCGGCGGCTTCGGCCTGTGCCAGCCGGACTTCGGCCCGGCCCGGCAATTCCACGGCGAGGGGGCCGAGCAAGGCCATGGCCGCGGCCGGTTGGCGCAGGCGCAACCAGGCGCGCGCTACGCGCAGTCGGGTTTCGGCGTCGCCTTTCGCCGCCGCAACCAGGAACGGTCTTGCCGCGCCGGCGTCGCCGCGCATCGCCGCAGCAGCGCCCCGCGCCATGGCGCCCCACGGGTGATCGGGCGCCAGCGTTTCCAGCCTCACGCCGATAGCATCGACGCCGGCGGCATCACCGGCAGCATAGCGGCACCACGCCTTCAGCGTCAGGGCGTCGGGATTGTCGAGAACCGCCGCCAGTGCCGCCTCGGCGGCGGCTTCGGCGGCGGCGGCATCACGGTCGAGCAACAGCCGGCCAAGCGCGAGCGCCCGCGCCGCCTGCCATCGCGGCGACGGCGGCGGCGGCGGCGCAAAGCCTTCGGCC
>Ga0164295_10004218_pt1 | contig 11441 bp, 10 predicted proteins | sample GEODES006metaG_FD_111798 | JGI IMG/M metagenome (GOLD analysis project Ga0164295, IMG submission 111798) | Oligotrophic lake water microbial communities from Sparkling Lake, Wisconsin, USA - GEODES006 metaG | ecosystem: Environmental > Aquatic > Freshwater > Lake | place: USA: Sparkling Lake...
AAAAGCCATCACGTACTCGGCCATGCGCATCACCGAGGTGGACCGTCGAGCGGATGTACTTGTGATCGTCGACGTGTAAAGCTGCGAGGTGACGTCCGACGTGTACTACGTACTAGCTACTACGTGGAGCTCTGAGCCTTTGCCGGAGTTCTACACCGCACCGTCGATGACGCTGTATGGTGATGCATGGCTCCGATTCCCCCTCCGCTCGTGCGGTCGTGGGACCGGTGGCGCTGGCGGCCGATGCATCCCGATGGGCCGAATCCGATCCGCGCGTATGCCGTAACCAGTATCGGATATCGCCGATTCGCGCGGCCCCGCCATCCCGCCCCGGACCGGCGGACCGACCGGGGTTGGAGAGCTTGGACCGACCGAATAAGACCGTGTCAGTTCCGTGTCCTTACTCCTCGCCTATCTGTCCTCGTTGTCCCGTCGTGGCCGCGGCTGTTCTGCTGTACTGGAGAGTAGAGTTTTCTAACGTAATGTTGACTCCTACCGTTGACGCGTTGACTTAGTGTTTATCTGTTTTTTTCATGTCCTATAACGTCAATAATGTTGTCGTCGAATTCCAATTCGCGGTCGTCAGCACTGCCACTATGCGAGAAACACCATAGGGTAATTACCTGAGTGTTGAAACCCTCCCCCAAGGTCAAAATCTCGCGCCGAGCACAATAGCCGCGTGTGGTTCACGTCCGCGCCACAGTTCGCGTAACGATATCGTTCGCGATATAAACATTCGGGAGATTGCCGGGATCGGTTACCGCCGCGTCCGCCAACCCGCAAAAATCGCTAGTTCGCTAGCAAGAGCGCACATTAGAGATCGAGAGTGACTTGTCGGAAACTACGCGCGCCTGGGTTACTTTATCGCTTTGTTTTACCTGTTTTATGTAGTTCGCGCGACTAAAGAAGGGTTCGTATCGACGTTCGTAGGCCTCAATACACAATAGAGAAAAGAAAGAAGACAGGCCACACGAAACAACTACCACGGTAGTATGCAAAACGACTACGACCTACGCAAAACTTATCGTCAAGTTCATCACAGTTCATCGAACTCGGAGACCAGTCAACTCTGATAGCAATCAAGTTGAGGGCTGAAAAGTATGATATCATCGCACGACAGCCCTCAACTTGATGTGCCTTGATCTGTGGCTGAAATGGTACTTCCGGACAGTCGGCTATGCACCCCATCTGTTGTTGACAATGACGATGCGAAGGCAACCTGGACTTCCTTCTTGAGCTGATTCACCGTATCTGCGAGCATCATCTCCTTGATCTGCTTGACCTCCTTCACCGTATCTGCGATCCTTTCATGCAAGCCCCGAATCTCTTGCCGCAAGGCGGCGGAAACAACGGCGGCAATTTCCACCGTGCTAGCACTAGCACCAGCAACGGCACCAGCAACGGCACAAGCACCAGCACCATCTGCGGCACCTACTTCCGTTGCACTTCCTGGCATCATGGGCACGTACTCACTCGAGAGATCTCTAGAGCGAAGGCGGCTTCGTGAATTCTGCATCGCCAACTTTGCGGCAATGAGTGACCTTACGGGGTGGTTCTCTGCACAGCGGATAGTGTGCAAAATACTTCTGGCTGTGGCGACTTTGTCGAGAGCGGCGATAGATTTTTCTCGCGACAGAACGGATCGTCTCGAAGGCGCTGCTTGCTTGGCGGGAGACTCTGTGGGAGACACCGAGGAGGCTGTCTTCCTTTGCCAGAAGCGCCTACGAAGCGATGGCTTCGGGGGCGCGGACAAGACGGAGGGTGACTCACCCCCATTCGCCTCGTCTTTGGAGTTGATGCTGCTCCGAGCCTGCGACAGCCACTTGAGACTGCGAGAGCTCTTTCCCGACTTGAGTAGAACATCAACATCATCGAGCTCCTTCAAGCCTGCGCGCAAGCACAAAAATCGTGGGCCGATTGTGATCCAAGGTTACGATACGCGGGCGCCAAGCTGTGGTTCGTGCACACAACATGGCTCGTACGTGACTTGGCAAGCTGGACAACGTGAATCTTGAACGGCTCGAAGTTAGACAAGATGGCCAGAAAAGCATGCGCCTCCACCACGAAGACCTCACAGAAATCCAAAGCCGAGACCGTTGCCGTCCGCAGGCGGGGACCCTCGCGTTTCAGCATCGGGTCGTTCGTCATCGACCGAACGCCGAGGTCCGAGGGCTTTAGCAGCGCAATCTCGCCCAGGAGTGCCCCTGGGCCAAGGGTAGCGACGAGCCGCGCCGTCGATCCCGTAGCGAGGTGGGCAACATCGCCGAAGCTTAGACTTGTGCTGGAATCAGAGCGTCCCCTAGAGTTCGGCCGGTAAAAGACTCCAGCCTGTCCCTTGGACATCAAGAAGAACTCGGTGGCCCTCGTCCCTTCTTGGATGATGTCGTCATTAGGACAGCAGACAATCGGACGCATGCTTTGCAGGAGCTCACCCTGAAAGGACTCATCAGGAACGATCTGAAAGACGGGCATCTGCGCGATGGTAGACGATTGCAGGAAGCGTAGCGTGTCTCGGCGGAGACCGTCCGAGAGCGTTTGCATGATCTCATCGTCCGCATCGGTGTTCACCACGCAGTGCTTCCAGTAAAAGCGAAAGTAACGGCGGATTCGAGTTTGTAGCTCCTGCGGCAGTTTCTGTCTCGTCATGAACCACTGCAGGCTCTGCAGCCTCTTATGATAGAAGGCGTTCCTTGATGTGCCGGAACTGGCGTTGATCAGCGCTGTTGCGGAGCCCATGACGTAGCCAAAGAGAACCGTGCCAAAGATCAAGCAGAACTGCGGGCGAGCAGAGCGCGAAGGTGACAGGAAGAGCGACCGGAGTAGGCAAGAGTCGCATATGCAACTTGACAAGACAGGGGAGAAAACGGCCAATACTCACGATGGCATAAATGCGCTCGTTCGTCGTCACCGCGGCGATATCGCCATAACCGACGGTGGTGACAGTTGTGCAGGTCCAGTATAGGGAGGCGACGTATGGCGGGGAAAGTTCATGCCACTCGAGCACAGAGACCTCGCGAACAAGCTGCAGCTCGCCCCTTGCCACAGCTCTGGCAATCCAGGAATCCTCGGCCTCGTCCCTGCCGAAGTACTCGCGCGCGCCCACGTAATAAAAGCCGCACGCCATGATGTGAGTGAGATACAGCATCGTCAGAAGAATTTGGAACGCTTTCAAAATAAGGGGAAGCTGCAACTTGAGCTGGTCACTGCGCAAGAGAGCGGACAAAGCGAGTGGTTCGTGAGCGTCAGCAATCCCACAAGCTGCTTCTGCGAAACATGTCAGCAGCGTGCAGGGCTGCACAAAGGTCGATAGTGCGGGGCACCTCATGTCTATGGAGACCGCCAACGAATCGGTCATATCGTCCAAGATCTGTCCGAGCTTCAGGATCCGAACGAGCTTGAGCAGCTTGACTACGCGCAGAATACGCACGAGCTTGACAAGAGATGGCGCTCCCGTGCCTTCCACCAAATTGGCGTCACAGCCGAAGTAAGCGAGCGTGAGGGCTGTGTGGATGGGCAGCGAAGACGCTAGGTCGATTATAAACCAGCCACGCAGATATTTGCGCGCTATGAGCCGCGGATTCCGAGTCAAAACCTCTTCGCTGGTTTTCGGGTTGGTGATGTACGTCGCAGTCACAAAGGTAAGGAGCAGGTCGACCATAAAGAAAATGTCGACGACAGCATCCATGATCCACATGGGCGAGGCACACCTATCAGCGACGTCGAAGCCAAACTTGATGGGAATGACGATTACCGTCCACACCAGGAGCACGATGCTCAAGATGTCCCACTTGAGCTTGTTCGAGCTCTCTGGCAGCAGGAACCATTTGGGCCCGTCCTCCAACTTTTGGACGGGGCCTCGCGGGGCCCTTACTCCGAAGGTAGAGGGGTCTCGCGTGGCAGCGTCCTGTTTACTCGACGATGTACCTAACCACATCGGTATTACCATCGTTTCGTCGGTGCGGCCTCGCTCCCGCAATGCCAGACGCTCAAAGCAGTCCTGCTGCGCTCCGAGCAGAGGAGTGGCGTCTGTTTCGGCTTGCCGTCCCCCGCCGCTCGCTGGGCGACCATATGAATCAAAATTCACGCGCGCTCGCGCGTCGCCTTACAGTAATGGCGTACCATGACGTACCACTTCACATCAACACAATTTGTCGCACAAAATCTCTCCATTTGCAGATCCTCAGTTTCGTCGCATGTAAAACCTGAGCGAGAGGACCTCCCTCCAGATTACCCTACGCGACGACTGCCGGTGACATGTCGCTCATGCAGCTTCTCATGATTTCGTCCTTCATCTGCGGCACGTCGATACGACCGCCACCGCCTCTCCCGTCTCGACGCGCAGTTGTCATTGGTGGGCTGGCGGGCTTCGCTGGTTGCTCAGCTGCGCCGAGGCCGGCGTTTGCCACTCTATCTTTAGAGCTGCGCGATGCAGAGGCCGCGCTTGACGCCGCCCGGGACACCGACAGCATCACGGCGTCTCTTGAGAAGCTGCGTGACATCGTGGACGAGTACGACGGCCTTCAAGGACCGGCTCTCACTGAGGAGCTTGTGAACGTCATGCGTACGAAGCGCTCGAGTCTGCAGGGCACTACGGTGTGGAACGGCATTCCCGAGGAGGCGTACAACAGCCTGATGCGCAAGGTCGATCCATGGCGTGTCACGGAGCTTGCGCCAAAGTTTCAGTATTCCATCTACGCGTCGGCTCCCGCATACCTCGCTCTAATTGCTGTGCAACAGCTCGCCCCTAAGATCTTCCCCGTGGCGTATGCTGGCGCCGCAGCACTCGTTTTGGGGCCACTTGTCGCGCAGATCATCATCGGTTGAGAGGGGCGTCGGCGCGCCGCGATGGATCGTTTCGCTTCACCGCCGACTCTCTGTACACTCGGCTACAATTGGGCTACACTGTGCAACTTCATTGTGCTCCCAATCTGCTAGACTAAAGCCCGCGTCGGGCGAGCGTATTATGAAAGTACAAAGTAACAGTACACTCGGCAAGTTCGAACTACGGCCGTCGTCGGATCGGATGTAGGGCTGCGTTATCTTGTCAAATCTTGTAGGCATGCAAAATTGCAAACGGATTGTGTGCTCTATTACTCCTCGCTCTCTCTCCGTCCGCTCGGAGGCCCCCTCGCCACGTGTGCGCTGCCTGTAGGCGTTGTTTACTTACTTACTTACTTACTTACTCCTCGCTCTCTCTCCGTCCGCTCGGGGGAATTTTTCTCCGTGGCTTTCGCACTGACCCACTGTAGTCGCGGTCGATGGGTCGAGCCCCGACTGACTCGGTAGGATTCCTACATGTACATGTAACTTCAAACTTCTAACTTGATCTTGAAGGCCAAGGGTCTTGAAGCTCAAGTAAAACCAAGGGAGTAAAACTAAACACTTAAACCGCCCAGCCGAGACAGGCTAGGGTAGCATGAAAACACATCGCGCACTGCGACAAAAGGGGTGGCTCCCAAGCTGGAGTCGCCAGGCAGTCAGTCAACTGTTTCCTGACTTGAACGCTACGAACCACCACGACGCTCGCGCTGCGATGGCGTGCCTCGTGTGGATCACTGCCTTTTTCCTGGCGCGCGGCCTCGCGGCCACGAGCGAGTGCTCGGTGCCTTTGAACAGCTTCTGCTCAGGCACGACATACCCAGCCGTACTCCCTTTGCCGGCCTCCGAGCTCGACGCAGCGGCGCGTTCCGATTATGAACTCGCGCTCGGAAAGCTGCAGAAGGTCGGTGGTTCAGCAACGCAGCCAATGTGCCTCGAAGCGTGGAAAGCGCTGCAATGCGCGAGCAAATTCCAGCGATGCTTTAGTGCACCCTCCGCGCCGTACAAGGTGTGTCGCTCTCTCTGCGTCCAGTTTGCCCTCGCGTGCAACGGCTCCGAAGCGGTGCTGACACGCTGTAATGACGACCTTCTGTACGACGAGCCGCCTTGCACCGACTACGCCGAATTGGTGCCTTCTCCGTGGCTGCTCCCCAGCAAGGAGCTCACCTCCTCGCCCGTCGAGCTCTTCCACACGGCCGCGGGCCTGCCACTGCTCGTGACGCTGCTCGTGCTGGCGTTGCACACGCTGTGCTGCGGGCTGCAGCACGTCTTCGGCAGCCGCTTCGACGACGAGTCCGCCGCGCTCGAAATGGAGACGCCACGCGAGGCTGTGCGACTAGCGCTGGCAAAAGCGCCAGAAGTGACCAGCGACCAGCGACTGGCTCATTCATCATGACCTTAACGCTGTGTTGTGTGTGACCCACCTCTTAGCTAAGAAAGGGCCCCGCTACCCCCCGTATACGATAATGACCGCGTAGAACGTACCAAAACGTACGGTGGGCTCAGACACGTTAGCGGGTTAGAAGCACGTAGGAACTGGAGGAGGCAGGAGGGAACAAACTTGAACAAACAACAAAGGGTATAATTCGTAGTGTTTCATGCCGATTGAATTCACCCCGACAGGGCACACGCGACACAGAACCGCTCGCGGCACGCGTGTCTCACGCCAGCATGCGCAAAGAAAAGAAGGCTGCGCGCCATTTGTCTCGATCATCCTGACTTGTACACTAGGAAGTTGATCGCCCCGATGTTGAAGTACACAAAGTTTTTCGTCTGGTGCACGACATGTGAACCAAAGTTGGTGCCGACCACGACGTGCCATGTAGGGCTGCAGTTAAGGGTGCGGGAGGGCACACGATATGACTTAGCCGGAGCAAGAGGGAAGCGAGAAGGGCGCGACAGCGCGTCATTCGGGAACCGTATGTCACGGTGAAGCACCCAGTGCCACCCAACGACAACGTGGGGGTGCCATCGACGGCGCGCTGATGCGCACACAACGAAGCATGCAAGAGCGGCACCCGCGGGCTGAGACCGTTAGACCGCACCTGTACATTTTGTCGAACTCCTTCTTTATGTGCGCCGCCATTTCCACCTCCTTTGTGAACTCATTCATCGCAAAGGAGGCAAGCTCGATTGCGACCTTCTCCATATCCTCGGTCATATCGACCGTCTTGACATTCGCCTGCGAGGCACACGCCGGCCGCGCAAGTCAGCTCCCACCCACGCAGCAGCGTGGCAAAGGAAGGCACGGCACCTTCGCCATGAGCAAAGACGCTGCACAACGTCAACTGATCAACACAACGCTCTCGCGACGGCGCGCGGCTTCACGGCAAGTGCGGAATCCATTAATCGGAAAGAAAGAGCACAGTTGGGAGCGAGAACAATTGAAATGATAAATCATGGACGCATGCGGCACGTGCGGTGGTGTGGGGTCCTTGCAACATCGACCGCATCCAAGGCGCGCGAGCGCCGAGCGCAACGCCGCGTGAACGCCAAAACGCAAAAGGACAAGGATCAAGGTGCAAGGACTGTAGGATCAAGGATGCGAAGTGTCACAACGTTTCACCGTTTCTGCGTGACTGAGGACTTTCACACGTTCGCTTTCCCCGTCCACTTACCCATCGAGTCTTAATCGAGTCTAGTCGACACATCTCTCCAGGGAAGCGATTCCACGCTGGTCAAGCCTGTTTCCGATCGAGGCTGGCGTTACCGTTAGGCTGGCCCAGCTTTTGGGCTGGGGGAGGGATATCGGCCCAGGGTGGTCGTGGGCGCTGGCGCGGTCGTGGGCGCTGGCGCGGTCGTGGGCGCTGGCGCGGTCGTGGGCGCCGCTCGCCTCAGCTCCAACGATCCACATTGAGGTCGGCGAGGAAGTCGCGCACCCGGGCCGAATGGTGGGGCGGCGTACGGCGCGCCAGAGACTCGCCCGAGCTGACAGCTAGGCTCGTCCCCACCGTGGCCAACTTGCCCTCACACACTGCCGATGGTTTCGAGAGCGCTGTGGTGGCCCGGCTGCCGCCCGCGTCGCCGCCCCGGGCCGTGCGAGCGAAGGGGCAAGTGAGCGCAAGGAGTACCCACATGAGCGCGCTGCATGTCGCGCTGGCCACCAGTGCGAACACGCCGTCATGGGCGCCACGCAGCCGGAGCAGCACGACGAGGCCGCCGAGCATCGCGGCGAGCAGCGCAAGGCAGCAGAAGGCGCTGATGAACCTCTGATCCGCCTGGGAGAGGAGCCCCTGGCTGCATGCTAGCCCCTGGTTGCATGCTAGCCCCTGGTTGCATGCTGGCCCCTGGTTGCATGCTAGCCCCTGGTTGCATGCTAGCCCCTGGTTGCATGCTAGCCCCTGGGACTCAAGCCACGGGCGAGTCGCGCTGCTGAGGGCGGGGGCGCACGAATGGATGCAATGCGGCATCGCCTCATTCGAATGGACGCCCAAAGGCAGCGGCACCGCCTCGGGCGCCACGGCGGTTGTCACGCTGCGCTCGCCGTTCGGAGCCCGCGCCGACGGCGGCGCGAGCGCGGGTGTTGCCGCCAGCTGCGGAGTACTCGCCAGCTGCAGAGTTTCGTCGGAAGCGGCACACCATGCTCGCACTTGATCGAAATACGGGGCAGAGCGCTGATAGCGGAGGAGAAGGCCGAGGAAGCGCACGAGTGAGAGCTCGGGCCACGTGACCGCCGTGAACATCACCGGGCACGTCGCTGCCTGCCATAAAAGGAAGTCGGAGAGCCGTTTCTCGCCTGAGGTACGCACGATCAGATCGACGGGCGGAAGCCCTGGCGCCGTGGTGAGCAGGCAGCGCTCGAGCAGCGCGGCATTAATGTCCGAGGGCAGCAGCCGGCCGTCGGCGCACGCCTTGCCCAGCCGGCGAATCGACGCCGCGATCTCGTTGCGCGACGTGTATGAGAAGCACACAGTGAGCGTGTGCCGCGTATTGCCCTGCGTCATGCGCATCACGCGCTGCATCTCGCCGTACAGCGAGGCGCTGACGCGCGACAGGTCGCCCACCACGCGCACGCGCACGCCCCGCCGCTGCACCAGGTGCGTCTCGTCGCTCATCTCGCGCAGCCCCTCCTCGGCGAGCGCCATCAGCGCATCGACCTCCGACTGGGAGCGCTTGAAGTTCTCAATCGAGAAGGCGTACACGGTGACGCCATGCACGCCAAGCTCGCAGCACCAGCGCAGCACCTGCTCGAGCTTGTCATATCCCATCTTGTGACCTCGCGCGACCTCCATCCCGTGCGATCGAGCAAACCGCCTGTTGCCGTCCATAATGAAGGCGACATGCTGCGGCACCGGACCCGCCATCACGATGCTGCACCCCAAGCGCTCAAGCCAGTTCAGGCCGCTCGGTCCACCATTGTGCCCGCGGTCTGTGCGCTGCTGCGCGACCTGCTCCGCTGACTGCTTCTTAGTCGGCGACGCCACATTCGGCGTCGCGTTCTCCGTCGCGTGCATGCGGGAATCCAGGATCCGCATGACGTGGCGAAATGCGAATGAAACAACAGATCGTCATGGATCGTGATTCTGCCGATCTGCCCCAACCCCCAGCCCCCACTTGTGCGGGACTGTGCCTCAGCTCGGTAAGTTACAAAGTTCTCTCTAGTAGACTACATGTATCCGGCGCGGCGGCAACGGGTGCACGGGTCCACCAAACTCCCAATCCGCAATCCGCCCGCGACGGCCGGCGGTACATATTGAACATTGTCCAGTCGTCTGGGATCGGCAGGTCGTGCCTTAAGCCCGGAGGGGGTGATCTAAGCCTGCCGCCGAGGCGCCGTGGCCCGGCGGCCCCGGCCGGACGCGTCGGCCGTCGCCCGGGTCCCGGGTGACTTAAAGAGTTAAACGGGGGGTAAACGGGGGTCGTCAGGCGTCGTTTCGCGCTTAAGTACCTGCGCGGCTTTAAGTCGCCCCCTGCCCCTGGCATCCCGGTCACCCGGTCTAAGGCACGACCTGCCGATCTCAGACGATAATCGCGAAGATTTAATCGTCCCGATCGTCGTTTCACGACCATGCGTTTCGATGATGCATGATCGGCGTCCTCTAGCACCTAGCGGAATTAAAGGCAGCATCGGGATCGCGTACCCTCATTCCCGCACTCTGTGCTCGGGGAGCGCTCCGTCTATAGAACATTTCGGTGCTCGGAGCGCTCCCCTCCGTCTCTCCGAGAAGTAGCAACTCACGTCTTAACAGCATGTTCTTGTGTCTTGAACGCCAAGCCAACTTCATCTTTAGCGTTACTTAAACGCCAAGCCAACCTCGTCGACGAAGCTGGCGCCCGGTACTGGGATGAAGCACTCGTCTGGCAGCATCACGGGCAGCTTGCCCTTCGCGTCGGTCGCCTGGCTATTGATGACGAACATCATGCCCTCGCCCGGCACGTTGGTGCACATGATCGGCTTATCGACTTGGAGCACAAACGTCTCCCACTTCTCGAGCATCAATCGCTGGCAGTCAGCGAAGGTCATGCCGTGCTCCGTCGAGACCTCAACGTGGACCATGGCCGGTGCGAGGGCAAGCCCCGCGGGCTTGTCGCTCGGGTGTACGTCCGCGATGACCCCAGCCGCCGCCATCATGTGCCGCAGAAACTCCATCACGCCGTCGCACTCCATGCGTGACGGGCATCCATAGAACTGCAGCGGCAAGTCCGCGAGTGCGTCACGCAGGATGCTCGCTCGCTCAGCCTCGGTGTCGCGGCTCGGCGGCAGCCTCACGTGGGTGCGCCCGATGGGCCCCTCAAGCGGCCCCTCCTTTTTATGGAAGAGCTCCCGAACCCCTGACTCGCCGTCCTCGTACGCTTGCACCGCCTGCAGCAGCTGCACGTGCTGCGCGCGCCGTGCCCCCCAAGCGTCATCATCCGTGTACTCGCCCTCGAACGGGTCGTCGTACTCGTCGTGTGCGAGCAGCGCCTCGAGTTCGAGCACGCGCCGCTTGCGGCTCCATCGGCACTCACCATTTTGGTGCGCCGCTATCGACGTCTCCAGCCAGTTGTCGGTGCGCATGTAGTACGGGTCCACGCCGCGCGGTGAGGCCCAGCGGGGCTTCAGGGGTTGCTTGAGCAGCAGCCGAGCGTACGCAAAGGCGTCGGATGGGATGGCATTTGGGTGCCGGGCAGAGGCCGTCCGAACCTCGAGCAGCGGCGAGCCGTCGGCGTCTTTGAGCACCTCGTCCACAAATGTATGTCTGCCATACCATGCCATGCCAGACAGACATGGCAACTCGGCGAAAGAGCACGCCGGGAGGAATGGGAAGCGGAAGACGAAGTGCGGGTGCTGCGTCTTAAACGTCTCCATCGCCTCGAGGATGGCCTGAGCGCAGGTGAGGTGGCGCTTGCGCCACGGCACCTCGATGACCAGGCCGCGAATCGTGACCTTCACGGCGGGCCGAATATTGTAGCGGCACACTGGACAGGAGACGTTGCGATTCAGCCACTTCTCGACGCAAGACTGATGGAAACGGTGGCCGCATGCCAGCCGACTCACGGGCTTAGCACTGCACTCTCCACGACCACCAGGCATGCAGCCCTGCAGCGAGCTGATACATATCGCGCACGTATCTTCTTCGTCATCAGTACGCGCGCGCTTCCGAGCTGGCGAGCCTCCGGCATCGAAATCGGCGTCGTTCATG